>Ga0208882_1001068_pt1 | contig 11060 bp, 12 predicted proteins | sample LakWasMet14_LOW5_2_FD_183862 | JGI IMG/M metagenome (GOLD analysis project Ga0208882, IMG submission 183862) | Freshwater sediment methanotrophic microbial communities from Lake Washington under simulated oxygen tension - Sediment Metagenome... | ecosystem: Environmental > Aquatic > Freshwater >...
GGCGGCTTTTCGCCGAAGCGGATTTCGTACATTTTGCGCACCACTTTTAACCGTGCATCGTCATCCAGCGCCAACTTGGCCTGATACAGCAAGCGATCCGAACGCGCCCCGCCCGGCTGACCGGACGCATAAAGCCGCACCCCGGCCTCGCCGACCCAGACCAGCAGGGTCCCTGCCCTTGCCGCCAGCGCGGCGGCGTGATGCGAAACGCGGGTACCCGGCTCCAGCATGATGCAAGCGATGCTGCCGACCGGAATATGGGTGCGGATGCCGGTTTCGTCGATGACGACAAAAGCGCCGTCTTTAACGTCAACCTGGCCTTTTTCGATAAAGACCATGGAGACGCGTTCTTTCATGGTGATGGGTTTTAGGGGTGGCAACATGATTTTAATCCAAGGGTTTGTTCGATCCCAAGCGCCTGCTTGGGATCGAACGGAAATACAGCCAAAGCCAGCTTTGGACTCCGGAAAACGTGAATACAGGAGTTCAAAGCTGGCTTTGAACCTTATGCTGGTTTACGAGGTTTAGGAGCGCAAAATAAGGCACTCACCTGTCCTACTCAAACACGAAAAATACGCTGCATTAACAGGCCTTGCATATCGCGCCGTCCATCGAGTATTGCATGGACTACAATTTTATCGGCAAATGTTTCATAAATAATCCGATAAGGCTTTTCAATCACCTGCCGATACTGCCGAATCCCCAAAGACAACAACTCTTTGGGGATGCTGCCTCTATCGGGAAACTCAGCTAAATTATTTACCGCTGTTTCCAAACCATCAATGATCTTACCCGCAACGCGATCACTGACTTCGCACAGGTAATAATCATTAATATCCAGCAAATCAGCCAGCGCCGGTTCCGAGAGAACAACCTCCCGCATTATGCTAAACCGCGCCGCGTCCGCAATTGAGCAAAGGCATCGGTACTGGAAACGGTTTTGCCCTGGCTAACCGCTTGTTGGCTTTGCGCCAGCATTTTCAGCAAGGCTAATGTTTCCTGCATGCGCTCATACTCGGCAACTGACTGGACAACCATAGTAGCCTCGCCGTTCTGGGTAATAATCATCGCCTCGCCGGAATCTTTCAATTCCAAAGCAACCTGCGCGGCATTAGCCTTGAGATAACTAATCGGTTTAATGTTTTTCGATAGATTCATAGTGTTCTCGCGCGTTTCACAAAGACCTAAATATAAACCAAATTCAGTTAAGTTTAAATCCTTGCTAAAGATAGCAGACCACAACCGAAGGCTTTAGCTGGGCCTATGCCTTTCGCTATCTGGCTACTAAAAAACTCGGCATCGGTAACCGTCAGCACGCCGTCGAACAGCACCGTCTGGATTTTGCCGCTGCGCCCTTCCTTGGCTTTGCGGAAATACAAAACCGGTTCCGGCTGCACAATCAGCGTTTCCAACTGCGCAAAGGCTTGCAGTTTGCGCTCCAGCCAAGCCTGCTGCTGCTCTTCGTGCAACAAAGGAACACGCACGGTTTTAGTGAAAGTTTTACCTTTTTTCTCGACGCTGCCTTTACTACCGTCTTTGATGGTCTTGATCGGATTGGCGCGTAACCTAAAGCGCAAGCGCTGGCCGTTTTGAATATTCAAAACATATTCGCGCAAGTCCAGTAACGCCGGGCTTTGTTCACTGCTCTGCGGTTGTATGGCCGATTGCAACAATACCTGGGCGCCCATGCCTTTTTGCTGCTGTTCGACACGAAACAGGAACTCCCGATCCGCGTCTTCAAAGCCGGGGAACAACCGCCATAAGGCTTGATGGAGCTGATAGGGATTTTGAGCTTGTTGCCAGGGAATATGGATTTTACTCAGGTACATGCGCGCCTCCCGATCCAAAAATATAAACCTTCCTGTTATTAAATTGCCTTACTTTAGTGACAAATAAAGGTTGATCGCGCGCCATCATTGGTGTGCTGCCATCCAATTCAATTTCACTGTAAAGCGTCCCGTGATAAGGCTCAATCTTGCTTAATGCGGTTTGTGCGTTTTCTGCATTTACGACTGCTTCATATAAAGGGCGTTGTATTGGACACGAGCGCCGCCCTAAAAACGGAGTGTAAACCGGCTTTTGGATAGCCTGTTTAACCCGTTCCAAATCGTAACCAGCATCTTCTACAAATGCTAATGCCAATGTAAATTCAGCATCGCAAAGATACTCGCGCCGTGAAACGATGGCTTCCGGCCTGGGCTTTCCATCCACTTTTCTTGCCTGCTGAACCGTATGGAAATCGGTGATTTTTTGCATTGAATCGAATTTTTCTTCTGAGCGTTGCCAACCTCCAACTTGGAAAGTCTGCCGCCGTTCTATCTTTCGCTTATCTGCTCTAACAGTTAGTTTCTGGAAAAAACTCTCATTGAGCACTTTCAATACATGAATATCTTCCCGCTCGATACCAAGACACGCACCCAACAAGCCGACTATCCCGCTACGTGTTGGAAATATTAAGCTGGGGCGATAGTCCTCGTAAGTATGCCCGCCCCAAGCCTGCATTGCCCCTTGCAGTTTAATGATAAGGTAATCTTGCATGACTTATGCCTTGCCGTCATTTTGCAACCATTGCTCCAACTCGACTAAGGTTCTCATACGCTGATCCGGCAAGGAGCAATCTTCACTACTGAAAAAACCAGCCGAATCTTTAAAGTCGTAAATTTCATCAGTCCTTTTTTTATAGTCACAAAAAGCTTCAATCGATGGTTTACGGAAACCGCCTTTTTGTCCTCTTGCAACCGGCTCTTCAAAGGCGTTGGCTAAAGAAATGGGCATATCGCTCAGAGATACATAGGCAAAATCAGTCGGGTTAAAGGCAGCGAAGCTGTTTTGTTTTGCGGATGGAACGGAGGTCGCCAGCAAATGTAAAAAATGTCTGGCTACATTCAATGCTCCCGCCCGATCAACGCCCAAGTTTTTTTGCAACAGAGATAGGTTAAGGCTCGCATAGCGGTAAAAGACACCGGCACTAAATTCTTGGGTATCCAAATGCCCTGAACCCGTTTCGCCAGAGTCTTGGATCAAATCATCGACTGCCGTAAACCAGTCAATATCGCCGTCAACGGTATGTGTGGTTATTGAATGCGCCATTGCCATTGCACCATCAACGCTGGTCATTAGTCCGCTGGTTGCCATACGCCCAAAAAGAGCTATATCTACGGCGGAGGCAAGCGCCTTTATTACCACATCAGCTTTCTCTTTCAGGCTCTTCTCGATTTTCTTGCCAATAGCTTCTTCAATTAAATCCTCCTTAGTTTTTTTCTTCTTTTTTTGCTTGGCAAATGACTCGTCAATTTTTTTTAGTTCTTCATCCGATAACCCTTCGTCTTTAACCGCTTTGATGACACGGCAGATTTCACGAATTTCATTGGCTACCCAAGGCGCGACTGCAATTTTTTTACTGCTTTTTTTTGTTTCACTCTTTTCTGCCGACTCGCTACCGTCCTCTTCTGCCGCATCTTCTTCAACTTCACTAGCATTTGCTTTAGTGGTTTTAACAAATCGGTCAATCGCTTCGGTAATGAACGCGCTATCGAACTCATTACCGAGTTCTTCAATAAATTTTTCGTTTAATTTGGTTAAATCACGGGTACGAATAGATGGCTCGCCAAAATGTTGCTTCCAATAGCTGTTAGCATGTTCTTCAAGGCGGGGCTTACGCATTTCCCGCTTCAAGCTCTGGCTGGAAATACGCACCCGCCGCGTGCCACCAAAAACAGCGGTTTTTTGCATGCCCATGTCGTCGCGGTTCAGGCATGAAGAATTGTGGGAAATCAGGATATGGTAATTAACGAAGTTTTTATCGGACATGCTGTGTTCCTTGTGATTGCTGCAATAATTCATGTAAAAATTCAGGTGCTAAATCGGCCCCGTTAGGCCAAACAATAGTATCGAGTTCGGTATCTAATTTGACTTGGCTAAACATACTTAAGTCTTTAAGCGGCTCAAACATGGCTCCCCACAGCTCTTTGCTTAAATCGACAACGCCTTCTGCATCGTCGTTAAACTTGAGCCACACTTGGTAATCTTGCAGATGCCTGGCTTCGGTAATGTGTAATATCATTATGGCTACTCCAAAGGTGCTATTTCTTTTAAAGGTTCGCGTCGTTGACAGCAACGCCAGTTTTCCAATAATTCTTCCTGATGTAAGTCCAGCCATTCCAGCACATGTTTTAATGCTCGTTTTGGGAATTTACCTTCAACGACACCGCCATCGATAGTGACGATAATTTCATATTCACCGTATTTGGCATGGAAGTGTGGCGGACTGTGATCAGACCAATACATGGTAATAATGATGCCCAAAAAGCGACTGACGATAGGCATGATTAATCCTCTGTTATTTCTTGAGCTTGTTGTGAAGAGGATAAATAAAAATCCTGCATCAAGCGTCGCTTACTAGCCTCGCTTTTCTCTTTGGTTTTCCCCCACCAAAAAAGCATCTCACCGAATGCACTCCAATCAACAACGGCGTAGGGTTTAACTTGCTGCAATAATCGGCGAAGCTGGGTTAAATCGTTGGGATACTCGGAGCGCACGACTAAAAATAACCGCCGTTCACTGATACTTTTATCCTTAAGTACCGCACCCAATTTTTTACCTTCGGTTTTATGCTGCACAAACGGCAAAAAATAAACCAGCCGAGCCGCTTGCGAAATTTTATTGGCGAATTCAGTACCTTGAATCAGCCGATAAAAGACCGGATTAGTTTGCAGATCATCGGCTTCGACTTCCCGCCGGATTGATGCTTTTTCGCCGTTGCTCAAAGCGCCATATTTTTTGATTAGATCCAAATAATCTGCGGCCTGTAATTTACTCATGTTCTACTCCGGTTTTATTCAGCATGCTGTTTAACATAGCTCGACTTTCAATAATGGCATGCAACATCTTGGACTCATGCTCATAAGGAGTCATGATTTGTTCAAAAACCACACGCGCTAAATCCGCAAATTGCTTTTGACAAGATGCTATATCATCCCAGACCAATCTTCTTAAAATACTGTGCATCAAACTTTCCGAGTTATCAAAATAGGCTTGTTTGGCTTTGCCCTTTACTGCTTTTTTAAAACCCGATTCTTTGGCTTTGACTGTGCCTTTATCAATTGCGATTAAAGCAAACTTATTCATTGCCGCATTCAGTTTTTTATAAACATCAAGCCCGATGTTGATTAGATAAAGCATTTCATCGCTTTTATTTTCCCAATTGGTAGAAAGGCTATAAGTTTCATGTTTACGCCCAGCTAGACTCTCAGCACTTCCCCCTTTTACATAACCGCCTATGGCAAGTTTAATATCCCGGCCTCGCCAAGTGCTGTTATCTTGATATTGCTGTACCACCAAAGCGCAACTTGTGCCTTCTTGTTGTGCATCGACCAGCCTTACTTGCGATTGCGTATAAAAAAAGCTCAACATTTGCCCCCACAACGGCAAATCATTACGCGCCGAAAGAAAGGGTTTTTCTTTAGCGTTACCTGTATGTAACCGTAGCATGTCAATCGGCGTATGCGGATGTTGCCAAAAACCGGCAATGCTGCACATTCCGGTATTTTTGAAAAATCCAGTCGCTAAACCATTTTTAACTTCCAGCTTTATTTTTGCAGGTTGCCAGAATAAACCGCGTAACAAACCGATATGTAACGCGCTTTCTTGTTTGCTTGAATGCGGTGCAATAGCCCATGTTGGTTGTTGTATTTCTGCATTTAATAATTCGGGAGCTTTCTCCAGCAAAAACGCTTTACTTAGTACATTTGTCCAGATGGTTTTTCTTAAGTTATCACTTAAAGCCAAGGTTGTTAGCGGCATAGAACCTTTTAATCCCACTGAAAAAGCCGCTCCGCCCAAGCTAAAACCATTAGTCGCTTGCTGAAACAAGGCAATGACTGCATCGCCTAGATGAACTGCCTGTATTTCATCAGGGGTATTAAAGAAACCGTTTGATGACGCACTGGTGCTGGTTTTTTCAGGCAAACCCACAAACAGCTTTTGTAACGAGGCCCAGTTTTTATTGCCTTTTTCGGGTGTCACGCTTGCTGTTTGCATAAACGGCGTTTCAGGATGCAATAAATCAAACCAATCGATAAACGGCTGTATGGCTTGCTCGTAATCTGCTTCTGGCATTGGTTGAGACCAGTGTTTTTTCAAGGCTTTTGCATCTTCCGGCATTATCATCACTTGCACCAAGCAAACAAGTAATTGCAAGGCGGCGAGATCCATATCGTCACGCAAAGCTGCTATATGCCAGTCTTGCTCTTGCTTATCGCACAACAGTTGTTTTAACGAAATCCGTTGCGATTCGCCGTTTAACGATACAGGTATCCAGTTATCGATTAGTAAATTCATTTTTTCTCCAGTCCAAAATTAGGCACATAAACAAGGGCCGTTGTTTATGTGCCTCACGTTAGAATCGAATAAGAGTAACAAGAACAATAAGTAACGCTAAAGCAACAAGGCCGTTAGGCGTAATCTGGTTTACTACGCCTATCAGTTTTTCGGTATATTTGATCATTCGGTTTCCTTAAAAAATCAAGACCGATAGATGATAACGCGAAAGCGTAAAAATACAAATAATTTTACGAAGTCTTTATTTAGTTTTTATAGACATAATTATTTTTAGAAGTCTTTACTGTCTTCTTATACAATAGTCACTCCCCACAATAGTGGGGATGAACCATCTTTTTTTAGTTTTTAGAATTGAGGTCTATATTGTTCCCCACACCAGTGGGGATGTGTAAGGGATAGCAATAATTGCTGTCCCTTACGTTTTTTCTATCGTCAATCCTACATCTTTACAATAAATAAACGTCACTTTTTCCAATCGACTAACCCATTGTCCTTTTTCAAAAACCATCGGCAAAAAACGCAATCCTCTAGCATCAGCTTTAGGGAGTTGATCCTGCCAGCGTTTAGTGACGGAAACCGAATTCAAACTGATCGCCTCCCAATATTGCCATTTTTCCAGGCTATCCAAATCAACATCCTCTAACGTAACCAACTTACCTTGATTTTCAACTACCAGAATAACGGTTAGGCTCATTTCGCCGTCACGCGTCAATGATCCGGCCTTATCGCTTTCATCGCTTTGAATCTCTACAACCTTTCTCTTGGTCATCATGTTTGCAACCATGCGCTGAGCATCAACTTCAACTAAATATTTCTGGTAGGCTTGTTCTATGACCTTGGGCTCGTGCCCCCACGCCTCCTCACAATAAACCTTTTCTATCCAATCCCGATAAGCGGTATAGGCTTTCAAGTCTTCTTGGCTTGATTTGAAGATGATTTCTTTATTTTTCAGGAATTGTTCTGTCCGCCATAATGCCCTTAGGTTTTGATAAACATAGCGCGTATCACCATAGACCGCTTCCGTTGCCGGCACAATCACCACGCAACGCGGCTGCTCGAATTCTTGCGGTCTGTTGTCGCGCTGATGCCGATGCAGTCGGCCCAAACGTTGAAACAATAAATCAACCGGGCAAAGCTGGGTGAGCATCCAGTCAAAATCCAAATCGAGACTTTGCTCGACCACTTGCGTTGCCACCAAAATTCGGCCTCCTGATGCGCGGTCATGCTTGCCGTAATAGCCGGTAATGTCTTGTTCTATCTTCTGGCGATCTACAAACCGAAACCGTGAATGGAATAAATCAACCTGTATCGTTGTTAATGCAGCCAACTGTTTAGCTATCGCTTGAGCATCTGCAACCAAGTTACAGATCACGGCAACCTTGGCATTTTGCTCAGCGGCTTGAACAATTTTTTCCAATTGTTCTGTCGATAAAACAAGCTGTTCGGCTTGCCATGTTTCAACGCTTACGATGCGTCCGACAGACTGTTCGGAGTCCGGCAATTCAAAGGGAAGAACCCGATTAGCCGAAGCATGAGTCACTAGCGGATATGCCGAATTTTTCTGTTCCGATTGAACGCCCCAGCTTTGCAATAATTTTTCTTTTTGATGATGCGGCAACGTCGCGGACAATAAAATGACACTGCCAGCAACTTGTTTTTGACGTTTAAGAACCTCAATCAATAACCCATACATATAACTGTCATAGGCGTGAACTTCATCGACAATCAAAATGCATTTTTGCACCCCAAAGCCACGTACAAATTGATGCCGCACCGGTAGTACCGACAACAAAACCTGATCAATGGTGCATACGCCGATTTGCCCTAAAAAAGCCCGCTTTTTACTCGCCCCCAACCATTCTGAACATTGCACCCGCGCTTCTTCTGAGCCCTGGGCCGTCAATAGGCTGTTTGCCAGAATATTTTTGAAATCAGGGTTCAAATCCCTTTTACCATGCGCCAAAACTACACTTGCTCCACCTTCAAATAGTTTATCGGCGACTTCCTCTAATCGCTTCAACATTGCGTTAGCGGTGGCTTGGGTCGGTAACGCAAAGATGATTCCACCGCCAAAGCCAGGATTTGAGGTTAATAACCTTGAAGCATACGCTAACGCGGCTTCGGTTTTGCCTGAGCCAGTGGGGGCTTCAATTAGCGTTAAGCCTTGCTCAAGAGGAAAAGTATCGACTACTGCTTGTAGCCCTTGCGGCTTATAACTTGGAAATAGTGCCTCCATACCGCCTTTCCCTTTAACTTTCGACAATATGCCAAACGTTTTAAGCGCCGTTTTCGCAATACCTAATCGTGAATCAAAATAGGCTTTTAAATCGGCTTGTTCTAATGTTTGATACTTAAAATAACCGCTTGAACCTATCCAATCACAAACACTGCAAAATCCCGCAAGCATGGCTGGCATGGTCTCTGGAATATCGTTAAATTCCAAGTCGGCCGGCTTTAAAAAAAGCTGTTTAAGACTTTGAACCCACTCAATACGCGCCTGTTTGTCTTGTTGCTTAATGTCATCGCTAATAAATGCAGGCTCTACCAGCGAATTATTTTCAGGAATACGTCCATGATGCCCTGCCACTTGTTGCATCCAGTCCATTGCCTCATTTTCACAGATACAACCAAAGCCATAATCTGACAATTCTTTTTCAAACCAACCATAACCGTTAGTACCATGATCATATTTGGTTTTATGATCGTATTTGGCTTTAATTGACGAATAAATTTCCAGCTGTAATTGCTGTATTGTTTCCGTGGATTTCATCTGAAACCGAATATCCAGCTTGCCTAAGTCATGCAGAGCGATAAAAAACATCAGCCATGCATAGGCTGAATTTTCATCAACCTGCATGGACTGTTTAAACTGCTGGCGTAATGACGAACTATGTTGCCACCACTGATCCGCCACCGCCGCCACATCCAGACAATGATACGGCAACAGATGATAGCTGTTGCTTTGTCCATCATCCGAACTCGCCTTGCCCCAATATTTGCAATACAGCTTTTCCGTCACTTTGATCACCTAACGATTAACTTAAGCCCCATTATCCACACCCACAACCTCATTCGGTGAGGTTGTGTTTTATTTTTTATATATTTTTTGCATAGATTCTATTTGCTCTCTAACTCCATCAACCAAAAACTGGGGCGATTTAACCTCCACTTCCGTGCCGTGTTTGAGAATATCCATGATCAATTCGCGGCTGTCATTGAACGGGATGCTCAGCTGGTAGTTGCCGTTATCAAGCCATTGCCCCTGTTGCTTGGGATGCCAGTTTTCATCGGCGACCCATTTGGCGCGGGCTTGTGTAAACTCCAGTACGGCGGTGTGCTGTGCATCGCCGCTGAAGATGCCGTAGGACGAGGTGAGGAATTGTTCCAACAGTTCCGGCTCTATTAACAGGACATTTTGCTCTAGTATTTTTGCTGAGTCGATGTTGTCTACGGCGAATACGCGCAGTTGATCCCGATGATGGCAATGGGCGGCCAGGTACCAGTTATCCCGATAATAAACCAGCTGTTGTGGCGAGATTATCCGCTGGGTTTGCGCGGCATAAGCGCCTCTGGCGGTGTAATGAATGTCGATTCGCTTGCCGTTGAACAAAGAGGCGGCTATCTTTTTGAACTGGGCATCGTCTTTTAAGCGCCTTCCGATGGAGAGGATTTTTATTTTCTGGGAAATATCGGCTGGGCTGTGCGGCTGTAATTTGAACAGTTGGTTGATTCTTTGTTGCAGCTGGCTTATCTGCTGGCTAAGCAGGCCGGGACTGATGTTTTGCAGGATTTGATGACAGATCAGCAAGCCGTTCAGTTCTTCGGCGCTGAACCAGAGGCCGGGCAATTGGTAGGGCTTTTCTGCATGTTGCTGGTCGTAGTAATAGCCGTTGAGTTTCCGGTCGTATGCCAGCGGGGCATCAAGATAACGACGCATGTCTTCTATGTAACGCGCCGCGGTTGCCTTGGCGCATTCCAGTTCGTTCATGATGTCTGTTAATGGTATCGGTGTGCGACGATTGGATAATAGATTGTGTAATCGATATATTCTGTCAAATCGATCCATTTGCTTTCTTCCTTAGTTTAATGCTGATCGCTTAAGAGGTGTGTTGCTCTGCCCCTGCATCCTGATAATCATCCAGCGGAATGCCTGCAATAATATAACCGGTGTCCGTGAAATGCAGCGGTTAAAAATAACCGCCCGGACGGGCTGACAAATAACTCAGCTCATTAAGCACCAAACTGCCTGACATTTGATGCTGACTTCAGGTTGCAAATCATTCAAGTCCAAGGCTTTGCCGCAACTGTTATAAAGAGCACCATCAAGTGGTCGATCACGGCTTGCAGCATAAATCCAGCCACAGGCAATAAGGCGACTCGCTTTACCCCATAAGTATTCCTGCATATTGTGCAGGCAATGCGTTTGCTCTAATTTGACTCTGTTTCTTCCGACTGATTTTTTTAGGTTAACAGATTTAGAGTCTGCTGGCTCTGGCTGAAGCCTATAGCTAATAGTGCTAAGGAATGTTTATGAATATGACGCGTTGGCCTCAAGTTAGCATGATTGTTTTGTGCGCCTGGATTTCCTCCGGGCAGTCCGTAGCGCAGCAGCCTTCCGATAGCCCGGCTGCATTGGATAGCGCCAAAATTGAACAGCTCAGCGGCATGAAAGGCGGGCTGGATAAGACGGAGCCTGTTTTCAAGGTCAGCCAACCCCGCAC
>Ga0208882_1001070_pt1 | contig 11034 bp, 8 predicted proteins | sample LakWasMet14_LOW5_2_FD_183862 | JGI IMG/M metagenome (GOLD analysis project Ga0208882, IMG submission 183862) | Freshwater sediment methanotrophic microbial communities from Lake Washington under simulated oxygen tension - Sediment Metagenome... | ecosystem: Environmental > Aquatic > Freshwater >...
GCTGTAATATTGAATACTATGAAAATACTAATAACGGGAGCTGCAGGATACATTGGTTCACATGTTGCTGAGTGTTTGCAGTCATTAGGACATAAAGTTGTAGGATTAGATAATTTTTCTGATTACTATGATGTCTCTTTAAAGGAGATGAATGCCAGTGTATTAAAACTTAAAGGGATAAAAATCGAAAAAATAGATCTAAGGTTCTCGGAACAGTTGAATTTATTAGCCACTGATTTTGATTATATCTTTCATTTTGCTGCACAACCTGGTATTTCTGTTACTTCCAGTTTTGAAGATTATTTAGGGAATAATGTAATTAGCACAAAAAATTTGTTGGACTTTGCTCTGAAAAATCAAAATCTAAAACTTTTTGTAAACATATCCACATCATCTATTTACGGTATTCATGCTACTTTTGATGAGTCAGTTGCTCCAACTCCTGCTTCTTATTATGGAGTTACCAAATTGGCTGCCGAACAATTAATTTTAGCAAGTAGCAGAGCGGGAAAAATCAAAGCTTGTTCCTTAAGATTGTATTCAGTTTACGGACCACGCGAAAGACCGGAAAAATTATATACTAAATTAATTGCTAATGCTTTTCATAATATTCCCTTCCCTTTGTTTAAAGGAAGTGAAAAGCATCTAAGGAGTTTTACTTACGTTCAGGATATTGTTGATGGCATTGTAAGTGTAATAGGCAAAGAAGATTTGGTCAACAATGAAATTATCAATTTAGGTACCGAAGTTGAAAATACGACTCAGCAAGGAATCGAAATTGTGGAACAGATTCTAAATAAAAAAATAGCTATTAATGTTGTTGATGCCAGAGCTGGAGACCAAATGAGAACTAAAGCAGTGATTGATAAGGCCAGAAAATTATTGGATTATAATCCGCAAACGAGTTTGAAGGAAGGTTTAGAAGAGCAAGTAAAGTGGTATCAGGATAATTTCTTGTAATCTTGATAAACATTCAGTAATTCTTGAGCGGCTGCAAAAGGTGAAATTTCATCATTTGCAGCCGTTTTTTTATTGTTTGATTTAAAAAAAATGATATTCAAATGAAAATAGTTGTAGTTTTAACGAATTAATATTCAGGCTATTTCAATTTAAATCAAATTATTATTGAAAACTGGGGTAACAAAAATCAACATCTATTTATATATAACCATAACCCATTAAATTTAAACCAAGATGAAGCTCTCAAAAACAATTTTCAAAATTCTTATCGTTTTCCTATTCCTTGCGCAAAATAGTTTTGCCCTTTCTACTCCAATTCCTGGAGTAGGAATCGTGGTTAAAAAAAATCCTGGTGGAGCAAATATTACAGTTCCAACAGGAAATGGAGGTGGTTTTTCTACTCAACTTGAAGAAGGAGAATACGAACTTTCTTTCCCGCAAGAACAATTGCAATTTGTCATTGGAAAATTAATAAAACGCAATTATCCAAAAAGTACCTATCAATATGATGGTTCTGGAGTTGAATTGGTTTTGGACAATACACAAATTCGCGTAAAATTAAAACCTGCAAGAGAGAATATTTATACCATTAATGAACAAAACAGTAGTTTCTTAATAACCGTGCCCGCAGGCGGAGCAACACTTTCGGGAATGTTGAGTTGGAATGATGTAGTTATGACGAATTCAATAAGTTGCCCTGATGGATTTGTGATGAAAAATGGGGAATGTGTTCCAATGGTTAATGCTGCATCGGAGAATAGAGGTATTGAAAAAGCACAAATTAAAAAGAATACACCAGAAAACTCTTCAGATGCGACGCAACGTAAAGGTTGGGATGGCTCTATAAAAGGAAATAAAACTGAATTAGAAAACACTCCAGATGTAAACTCTCAAAAAAGTGTCAACAACATAAATGGTGGTATGCCAAATAGAATTTCGATGAATGTTACGGTTGCGAAACAAACTCAAGGTGCAACATTTGGCGAAAAAGTAAATTCTGGAAAAATAAATGTTACTCTAGTTGAAGGTGGTTGTATCGTTTTATTTCCTTCTAAAGAAGGTTACAGAATTAATACAGCTGATAAAAGTATCAATGAGTTATCTAGAAATGAATGTCAGGCTTTTGGCGAAAAAGTAAATCAAGGATTACACGCAGCTGGTGGTGCATTATCGCAAGGCGCTTCTCTATTGGGTGGAGCTTTGCCAGGCGGAGCCGTTATTTCAGCAGCAGTTTCCAGTGTGGGAAATTTAGCCGGTGGAGCAGGAGGTGGTGCGGCTTCGGCTTCGTATGCAGCTACCGGAAAAATTTCAAAAGCAGATTCAGGAAAAAAGGTTATAAAAATTCAAGATGACGAAAATGATGCAATATTGGAATTGCAAGATGGTGAATATGAATTAGCATTTGTTATAGTCGAAAAAGCAACTTCTGGTTTAAAAGACATATTAAAAACCCAAGTTCGTATTGGTTTTACCGTAGAAAATGGAGTTTTAAAAACGAAGCACGATACTGCCAAGAATTCGGTAAGTAATATTCGTTAATTTTTTTGTCTAAACTTTAAAATACTTTTCCAATAAAATTTGAGCGGCTGCAAAAGGGGATATTTCATCGTTTTGCACCGCTTTTTTATTATTTTCCAAAAATTTTAAAATTTCAGGATGATTGTAAAAGTTGGTTTTCAATTGCTCGTTAATTGTTTCCAACATCCAATATTGGTTTTGCTCTTTTCGTTTTTCGAAGAAATAATTATTTCTTTTTGTAAGTTCAATAAATTTCAAAATTGTTTTCCAAACTTCCGGAATTCCTTCGTGAGTAATGGCACTACAAGTCGAAGTTGTCGGAATCCAACCTGATTTTTTGGCAGGGAAAAGATGCAAAGCCCTGTTGAATTCTACTTTTGCCAGATTTGCTTTTTTGATATTATCGCCATCAGCTTTATTGATGACAATGGCATCTGCCATTTCCATAATGCCGCGTTTGATTCCTTGTAATTCGTCGCCGGCACCAGAAATTTTTAATAATAAAAAGAAATCCACCATACTGTGAACGGCAGTTTCGCTTTGACCAACGCCAACCGTTTCTATGAGTATTGTGTCAAATCCGGCAGCTTCACAAAGGGTAATGGTTTCTCTGGTTTTTCGAGCAACTCCGCCAAGAGTTTCCCCGGAAGCCGAAGGTCTGATGTAAGCATTCGCATCTTTTACCAATTCTTCCATTCGGGTTTTATCGCCCAGAATACTTCCGTGTGAAATTGTGCTACTTGGGTCAACGGCAAGAACGGCCACTTTTTTTCCTAACGAAGTCAAATATTTTCCAAAGGCTTCAATAAACGTGCTTTTTCCAACACCAGGAACTCCTGTTATTCCTATTCGAACTGATTTATTGGCGTGTGGCAAACAAGTATTAATCACTTCATTGGCTTTAGCCGAATGGCTGACATTGGTACTTTCGACTAAGGTAATCGCTCGACTTAAGGCAGAAATATTTCCTGATAAAATTCCACTGATTAATTCCTGTGAAGAAGGTTGTATTTTTCTAAATTTCTGGACTTGGTTCACGGCATTTGAGCTGACAATTTCCGGTGGAGGAATTCCAGCTTTCTCGTGAAGCGCAGAGTATTTTATCTTTTTGTTTTCCAAAACTTAAAATGGTTTTAGTAAAATTAGTGCTTAAATATGAATTTATTCCAAAAATAGCACATTTACATTTATGTATTGGGGAAATACTAAATTAGTCAATATCTTTGAGGCTTATGAGTAACTTCATTCTAATCTTCGTTTTTTTAGTCCTTGGAATTGTATTGCAAAGAGTAAAACGCTTCCCAACCAATAGTTATAAATTACTAAATAATATTGTAGTTTATTTTTGTCTTCCAGCATTAGCACTTTATTATATTCCAAAAATTAAATTGGATGGTCAGCTTTTTTTTCCAATAGGTGTTGCTTGGATTGGGTTTGCAGTTTCCTATTTGTTTTTTAGCTTTCTTGGAAAAAGATTGGGTTGGTCCAAAAAACTTACGGGTTGCTTAATTATTACCGCAGGATTTGGAAACACTTCGTTCTTGGGTTTTCCCATAATTGAAGCTTTATATGGTCAGGAAGCTTTGAAAACAGCCATTTTAGTAGATCAGCCAGGCTCTTTTGTCGTGCTTTCTACCTTGGGAATTTTGACGGCAATTTTATATTCATCGGGAAGTTCTAGCGGGGTTCATATTGTGAAAAAAATTATATTCTTCCCGCCATTTATCACTTTTGTTGTTGCTTGTTTAATGAATATTTTCAACTTCGATTTCCAGGATATGATTCAGTTTTTGTTACAAAAAATAGGAAGTGTGATGACTCCATTGGCGATGTTTTCGGTTGGGTTGCAACTGCATTTTGACAGAAAAAGTCAGCACTGGAAGTTTTTAGGATTAGGGCTTTTGTTTAAACTGATATTGACTCCGGCGATGTTTTATTTATTGTACGTTGTAGTCCTCAATCAACAGTCCCAAATCATTCAGGTATCCATAATGGAATCGGCTATGGCGCCAATGATTACGGCTAGTATTCTGGCATCTTCCTATGGTTTAAAACCAAAATTAAGCAGTATGATGATTGGTTTTGGAATACCAATATCTTTTATCACATTAATCTTTTGGTATTTTGTGCTTAGTTATATTTAAAATTTACTTTTGCATCCAAATTACTATTTACAAAGAATTCTTTTTTATTATTCAAATATGAGCACTTTTACTGAAACAGCGTCCAAAAAAGACCAAAACCCAATCGTTCAAAAAACAGTTTATTCGGTATTGTTTTCGATAGCATTTGCCCATTTGTTGAATGATTTGATGCAAGTGGTTATTCCTTCAACTTATCCATTATTGAAGCAAAATTTCAATCTTTCTTTTACACAAATCGGATTGATAACATTTGTTTTTCAGCTTACGGCTTCTTTATTGCAGCCTTTTATCGGGTTTTATACAGATAAAAGTCCAAAACCATATTCATTGGCAATTGGAATGCTTTTTACGATTTCAGGTTTGGCATTTTTGTCTCAATCTTCTTCTTTTTGGATGCTATTAGTTTCAGTTTCCTTTGTGGGAATCGGTTCTTCAATCTTCCATCCTGAAGCTTCGCGTGTTGCTTTTTTAGGTTCTGGCGGAAAACGAGGTCTGGCACAATCCATTTTTCAATTGGGAGGAAATACGGGAAGTGCAATTGGTCCATTGCTAGTGGCTTTGATTGTGGCTCCTCACGGACAATCCTATATAATTTGGTTTGTAATTGCAGGTGTTTTGGGAATAATTATTACGTCAAAAATTGCACTTTGGTATCAAAATCATTTGGATTTAAGAGCTTCCAAAAAAATATTTTTAGAGGAAGGAGCAATACATTTTTCCAAAAGAAAAGTCAATATTTCCATAGCGATTCTATTGCTGCTAATATTTTCGAAGTTTTTCTATATGGCAAGTATGTCCAGTTATTTTACTTTTTATTTAATGCATAAATTTGGACTTAGTATTCAACAATCCCAATTTCATTTATTTGTTTTCTTGGCTTCTGTGGCTGCGGGAACATTGATTGGAGGACCTTTGGGAGATCGTTTTGGAAGAAAATACATTATTTGGATTTCGATTCTTGGAGCAGCACCTTTTACTTTGTTGTTGCCGTATGCCAATTTGTTTTGGACAGGAGCTTTATCCGTAATCATTGGAGTAGTTTTGGCTTCGGCATTTTCTGCAATTTTAGTTTTTGCCCAGGAATTAATGCCAGGTAAAGTAGGAATGATTTCTGGATTATTTTTTGGTTTTGCCTTTGGAATGGGAGGATTGGGTTCGGCAGTTTTGGGTTATTTAGCTGATCAAACGAGCATTGAATATGTATATAAAATAAGCTCTTTTCTTCCATTAATTGGAGTCATAACCTATTTTTTACCGAATATGAAAAAGAAAAAAGCCAACAACTAACTTTTTGTTTTATTTATGATTGCCCTTGTTGGGAGTATTATTTTTTTATTTAATTTTAGATAATTTAAAAAACGACAATTATGGCAACACTACGATTAGGAGACATTGCTCCGGATTTTGAAGCAGAAACAACACTTGGAAAGATACATTTCCACGAATGGTTAGGCGATTCTTGGGGTGTATTATTTTCGCATCCAGCAGATTTTACGCCTGTTTGTACCACTGAATTAGGAACAGTGGCGAATTATTATCCTGAATTTGTAAAACGAAATACAAAAGTTATCGCATTGAGCGTTGATGGATTAGAGTCACATTTAGAATGGATAAAAGACATTAACGAAACTCAAAACACTACAGTAAATTTCCCTATTATTGCTGACGAAGATAAGAAAGTAGCCACTTTATATGATATGATTCACCCAAAGGCGAATGATAAATTTACGGTTCGTTCGGTTTTTATAATTGGATCTGATAAAAAAATAAAATTGATTTTAACTTATCCAGCATCTACTGGAAGAAATTTCGACGAGATTCTGCGTGTCATCGATAGTTTGCAATTGACTGCCAATTATAGCGTTGCAACTCCAGCAAACTGGAAAGACGGCGAAGATGTGGTTATTTCACCTGCAATTCCGGATAGTGATATTCCAGCAAAATTTCCAAAAGGGTTTCAACGCATAAAATATTATCTAAGAATGACACCACAGCCGAATAAATAGGATTTCGTAGGTTTGTCCAATAAAAAAAAGTACAATGAGAAATTTTCTTGTTGTACTTTTTTTTATTTTTGTAAAGAGAGTTTTCGTTTTATTGAATCAAACGAGCTTGTTTATTTTAGCATATTGCAACAACATAATGGTTTTGGCATCTTTTATTTCTCCACTTTCAATCATTGCTAAAGTTTCGTCAAAAGGAAGCTCAAGGACTTCGATATTTTCTTGTTCGGAAGCGATGCCACCACCTTTATTCACTTTCATTGTCGCATCATATTCGCCCACGAATAAATATAAAATTTCGGTAACTGAACCAGGTGACATATAAGTTTCAAAGACTTTATGAACCGTTGAAAGTCGATAGCCGGTTTCTTCTTCTGTTTCGCGAATAATGCATTGTTCAGGATGATCTTTGTCCAAAAGGCCAGCGCAAACTTCAATCATCATTCCCGATGCATTCCCGTTGAGATATGTTGGCAACCGAAATTGTCTTGTCAAAATCACGGTTTTGTTAGTGGAGTTATAAAGCAAAATTGCCGCTCCATTTCCACGATCATATACTTCCCGAATATGGGTCTCAATAGTATTGTCTTCTTTTTGATACTCGTAAGTTACTTTGTTCAAGACATACCAATTGTCTGAAAGTAACTCGGTTTTTTGGATTTTTATGATTGGGTTTTTCATTCGTTTGGTTGAATTCATTTATATAAAAAAACGTCCCGATTTATCGAGACGTTCAGCGTTTTTATTTCAGAATCGTTTGCTTTCTGTCTGGTCCGACAGAAACAATTTTTATTGGAACTTCTACAAATTCTTCAATGAATTCGATGTATTGTTTCAACTCAATTGGCAATTGATCATAAGTGGTCATTCCAGTCAAATCTGCTTGCCATCCTTTGAATTCTTTGAAAACAGGAGTTACATTTTCAGGTTCGATGTTGTAAGGAAAATGAGAAATGTTTTTTCCTTTGTAATTGTATTCCGTACATACTTTTAACGTTGGAAATCCTGAAAGAATATCGCCTTTCATCATCATCAATTGGGTTACGCCATTGATTTGAACAGCGTATTTCAATGCAACTAAATCTAACCAGCCACATCGTCTTTGTCTTCCGGTAACAGAACCAAATTCATTTCCAACTCTTGCCATAGTTGCACCATCTTCGTCAAAAAGTTCCGTTGGAAAAGGACCACTTCCTACGCGGGTTACGTAAGCTTTGAAAATTCCGTAAACTTCTTTTATTTTGTTTGGAGCAATTCCTAAACCGGTACAGGCACCGGCTGCGGTAGTGTTAGAAGAAGTTACGAATGGATATGTTCCAAAATCAACATCTAATAATGAACCTTGGGCACCTTCGCATAAAATTGCTTTTCCGGCTCTTTGTGCTTGGTTTAAGTATTCTTCGCTGTCTATAAAATCTATTTTTTTCAATTCTTCGATGGCTTCAAAGAATTCTTTTTCCATTTCTTCTAAATTGTACTGAATGTTAACATCATAAAACGCAATCATTTCTTCGTGCTTGTTTGCCAATGTACGGTATCTTTCCTTGAAATCTTCCATTTCAATATCGCCAACGCGGATTCCGTTTCTGCCGGTTTTGTCCATATAAGTTGGGCCAATTCCTTTAAGAGTGGAACCAATTTTTGCTTTTCCTTTTGCAGCTTCAGATGCAGCATCAAGCAAACGATGCGTTGGTAGGATTAAATGTGCTTTTCTGGAAATTATTAATTTATTTTTTATGTCTAAATTAAATTTGGACAAGCCTTCAATTTCTTTTTGAAAAACAACAGGGTCGATTACAACTCCGTTTCCAATAATGTTTACGGCTGTTTTATGAAAAATCCCTGAAGGAATTGTTCTCAAAACGTGTTTAATTCCGTCAAATTCCAAAGTGTGTCCCGCATTTGGTCCACCTTGAAAGCGAGCAATAATATCATATTTTGAAGTAAGAACGTCAACAATTTTTCCTTTTCCTTCGTCTCCCCATTGTAATCCTAATAATAAATCTACGGTCATTCTGTGTGTTATTTGTAGTTAATTTGTGTGTGTTATTTTTGTCTTTTTGTTCCGTATAAGTATAAGGAATGGTTTGTAATTTCGATATCGAATATTTCTTCGATTGTTTTTTTGATGCTTTGAATCCTTGGATCACAAAACTCGATTACTTCGCCAGTATCAGTCATTATGATGTGATCGTGTTGCTTGTCGAAATAAGATTTTTCGTAATGTGCCTGATTTTGTCCAAACTGATGTTTGCGAACCAGGCCTGATTCCAATAAAAGTTCTATTGTATTGTAGAGAGTTGCTCTACTCACACGGTAGTTTTTATTTTTCATTTTGATATAAAGATTTTCTATATCAAAATGCTCCTCACTTTCATAAATTTCTTGAAGTATTGCATAGCGCTCAGGCGTTTTGCGATGTCCTTTGTTTTCAAGATACATTGTAAAAACACTTTTTACAATTTCTTGATTTTTGCTGTTATCTGTTGAAATTTGTGTCATATCAGGCAAAGATAAATTATTATTATTTAGTTTAGAAGTTTAGAAGTTTAAAAGTTTAATCACTAAATGCATAACCATCTAAACTTATAACCTTCTCTTAATTTTTATATTCTCGACTTACTTTATCAATGCCATCAATTTGCTTGATATTATCAATTAATTTTTTAAGAATATTGTTATTTTGTACGATTACAGCTATTTGGCCTTTAAAAATTCCGGCTTCTCCACTCAAAGATATACTTTGGATGTTTACATTCATATTATCCGAAATTACTTTAGTAAGTTTATTTGTAAGCCCTATGGTATCCATTCCGGTGATATGCAAAATCGCTTTGAATTCCTGTTGTGAGGAGTCTATCCATTTTGCCAGAATAATTCGATAAGCATAATTCGATTGAAGACTTATCGCATTAGGACAATCTCTTTTGTGAACTTTTATTCCTTCATTTATAGTTATAAAACCAAAAACTTCGTCGCCTGGAATAGGATTACAGCAAGTGGATAATTTATAATCTAATTTATCCTGATCCGGGCCAAAAACCAGCATGTCATAATTACTGCTGATAACTTGTTTATGAATATCTTCGCTGGCTGTGCTTGGAGAACGCTTGATTTTGCTCTTGAAAAAATTAATAAATGTATTGCTTTTTTGAGCAGCATAATCTTTCAATTGCTGGTTTTCGATGGCCCCAACTCCAACACGGTAAAACAAATCTAAGCTGGTTTTTAGTTTGAAAAAATTGACCAATTCATTGACAACTGATTCGCTTAAAGTGATTTTTAAGTGTTTCAGTTTTCGTGTGAGAATTTCTTTTCCTTCCTCTGCAATTTTCTTCGTGTTTTCGTTTAGAACATTTTTTATTTTATTTTTTGCTCTCGAAGTGGTAACATAATCCAGCCAGTTGATGGTTGGTTTTTGATATTGAGAGGTAATAATTTCGATTTGATCACCACTTTTTAATTCGTGATTTAAAGGAACTAATTTTCCGTTGACGCGGGTTCCTCTGGTGCGAATTCCAACTTCGGAGTGAATGCTAAAGGCAAAATCAAGTGAAGTTGCACCTTTTGGTAATGATTTTATTTCTCCTTTTGGAGTAAACACAAAGATTTCCTTGGAATACAAATTCATTTTGAAATCCTCAACAAAATCTACAGCATTGGTTTCTGAATTTTCCAAGGCTTCTTTTAGTAAATTAAGCCAAATGTCTAAACCACTTTCTTCGGAACCACCTTGTTTGTATTTGTAATGAGCGGCATATCCTTTCTCAGCAATTTCGTCCATACGTTCACTTCGAATTTGGACTTCAACCCAACGTCCTTTAGGTCCCATAACCGTAATGTGCAAGGCTTCGTAACCGGTGGTTTTTGGAGATGAAATCCAATCTCGCAAACGGCTGGGGCTTGGTCTGTAATGATCCGTTACTATTGAATATATTTTCCAGGCTAGAAATTTTTCGTCGTGAGGATTTGATTTGTAAACGATGCGCAACGCAAATTTATCGTAAACTTCATCGAAGCCAACTCCCTGAGCCTTCATTTTTCTATAAATGGAATAGATAGATTTTGGTCTTCCTTTTATAATATAATGGAGTTTTTCTTCGTCTAATGCTGATTGGAGAACATCCGAAATGTCTTTTATATACGCATCTTGCTCTTCCTTGGTTTCTTTTAATTTGCTTACAATGTCATTATAAATTCCAGGTTCTGTATATTTTAGCCCTAAATCCTCAAGTTTGTTTTTTATTTTATATAAGCCTAATCGATGGGCTAGTGGCGCATAAATGTATAAAGTTTCAGAGGCAATCTTGACTTGTTTAAAGTCTTCCATCGTGTCCAAAGTTTGCATATTGTGCAATCTGTCGGCGATTTTTATCAGAATTACGCGTACATCATCATTGAGAGTCAGT
>Ga0208882_1001071_pt1 | contig 11024 bp, 11 predicted proteins | sample LakWasMet14_LOW5_2_FD_183862 | JGI IMG/M metagenome (GOLD analysis project Ga0208882, IMG submission 183862) | Freshwater sediment methanotrophic microbial communities from Lake Washington under simulated oxygen tension - Sediment Metagenome... | ecosystem: Environmental > Aquatic > Freshwater >...
CTGCGCCATGGATATGTCCATGCTCGGCTTCTTCTTTAGTCGCCGGTCTAACGTCCACAACTTCCACATCAAAAGTTAAGGCGGTTCCTGCCAGCGGATGGTTACCGTCAATGGTAATATCATCGCCTTCGATTTTAACGATGGTGACTTCGCCGGAACCGGAACTGACATCGGCATGGAACATCATGCCGACTTCAAGCTCATCAATGCCTTCAAACATTGACCGTGGGATTACCTGAATCATCTCGTCATGTTGTTCGCCATAAGCATCTTTGGCCTCAATGCGCACATTAAATTTGTCGCCGACGGATTTTCCGGTCAATGCTGCTTCCAGACCCGGAATAATGTTTCCAATACCGTGCAGATAAACCAAGGCCTCACCACCTTTCGAACTATCCAGTACTTCGCCGTCATCATTAGTCAAAGTATAGTGAATTGAGACAGCCATATTGTCAGCTACTTGCATGATAAAACCTTTTTCGTAATTTAAAAGCCGTCTATGATAAAGAGTTGCAGCTGTTTTGTCTGAAAAATTATTTAATCCATCATAATTATCTACAGGAAACCTATCATGTCGCGCTGGAGACCGCCGAGGCCAAAGTCGTCCCCTTACATTACGCCGGAAGGCTATCAAACGCTGGAGATTGAATTGAAAGACTTGTGGACCAAGCGCAAAGAGGTTACCCAGGCTTTATCGGCAGCGGCAGCAGAAGGCGATCGCTCGGAAAATGCAGAATACATTTACCGTAAAAAAGAATTGCGCGGCATAGACCGGCGCATTCATTATCTGCAAAAACGCCTGCCCAACCTTAATATCGTAGCCCAACCGCCTGACGATCAGGACAGGATTTTTTTCAGCGCCTGGGTGACTCTGGAGAATGAAGCAGGCGAGGAAATGACTTACCGCATTGTCGGAGCAGATGAACTTGATCCTAAAAAACAATACATCAGCCTGGATTCACCGCTGGCAAGAGCGTTGCTTAAAAAGACTTTTGACGATGAAATCACTATCAAGAATGAGCTTAAAGAAACCTGGTACACAATTATTGATATCAATTACGGCAACAAATGAGCATAAATCAGGCTCCGAACTCCTCAAAAGAACATCATTTCCGGTTGAAATAAAGATTTAGTATTGCAATAAATATAACTCCCTATATAATACGCCAAGTACGGAGAGGTGGCTGAGCGGCCGAAAGCGGCGGTCTTGAAAACCGTTGAGGGTTGATCCCCTCCCAGGGTTCGAATCCCTGCTTCTCCGCCATAAACATCAAGCCCTTGTTTTTCAAGGGCTTTTTTGTTTATAGAGCCTCAAAAAGCAGTGTTTGCTACAAAATACTGCTACAAAGAGGCTGCCATTATGGCAAAAATCCCCTACCTTTTTAGACGAAAAAATATCTATTATTTTCGTTTTTCCGTTCCCGCTGAACTTAGAAGCTCTCTCAAAGTTCGCGAAATAATCAAAAGCCTCAAGACAGAAAATCGAGCCGAAGCTATTCCGCTGGCACTGAAATTAGCATCTGATGTTACAGCGACCTTGCACGGCCTAAAGACTGGCAAAAAATACGAGATAACTCATCTAGATCTTCTCATTCAAGCCAGCAATTCTGACAATAAAGACACCGGAACTCATCATTTAGATAAAGCTCTCCCTGTCAGCCTCCCTCCCCCTTCCCCACAACCTCAACCATCCACACCAAAGCTGTCGGTCATCGTCGCTGATTTTTTAAACCGATACGATCCGGCAAATAAAGCCATGCTGAGAAAACTGACCACCACGCTGCCTATATTCGTTGATTTAATCGGGAACAAATTCATTACTGAAATTTTGCAAGCTGATGTAAATGGCTTTTTCGATGAAGTGCAAAAGCTACCTGTGCGGCGCGATACCAAGGAATTCAAGGGCATGTCCCTCAAACAAATTATCACAGCCAATACGGGGGCATGCATTGCTGAAAAAACATTTACCGACACCTACCGTGCATGTGTCAGCGTTTTTATTGAATGGACACGTATCCACTATAAAGATCAAGGTTTTCCAGATTTAAGCACAAAGGGGGCCACGTATCGCGGGACACGTTCAGCAGGCATCAATAAGCAGCGCGCCTTGAAAATCGATGAATTACGGAAGCTATTCGAGCACCCAAAAATACAGAAATACGCTGCAAATTCTAAAACTGCTCACTACTGCTGGCTTCCTATGGTCGGATTACATACTGGAGCAAGGATTAACGAAATCTGCCAGCTGAACCCCTTCACTGACATTGTGCAAGATAAGGAAACAGGAGTTTATTACTTCCACTTTACTGACAAGGGCGAAACCGCCGACGGTGTTAATAAGAGCATTAAGACAAAATCTTCACGGCGGATTGTTCCTATCCATTCAAAATTACTTGAGCTGGGTTTTCTCGACTACATAAAGAGCGTCAAACGAGACAATCACAAAATCATCTTTCCAGAATGGGAGCCACGAAATGGAAAAGCGTCTGCTAATGCCGGCAAGTGGTTTGCTCGGTATCTTAATGATATTGGGGTCCGTGATGAAACAGAAGGGGTAAGGCTGACAGGATTTCATTCATTCCGTCATACTTTTATTACATGGGGTATGACAAACAAGATACAGGGAATTTTTGCCATTACAGGGCACGAAACAGAAGTAGTCGACGGATTCGGCAAGATTTCCTCAGTGGCCAAAGGATATTGGTCACGGGAAATTACAGACAACATTCTGGAAAAACAAACCACTATCGAAAAATTCGATTATGGGTTGCGCTTTTACCGCCCTAGCCCGTAAGCAGGCAATAAGACAATTTGCTCCATAAATAAACGTGATTTTGTTAATTATTAAAATTGACGAAATCACATATCGTATGATTTAATGCACCCACTCTTTCAGTGGTGAACATTAACGAGCGCGACTGCCGGGAGAGTTTCTTCTTCTCAACTACAGGGGGCTATATATGGAAAAATTATTAAGTAACGAAGTATTAAAGCAGCTAGATGATTACGCTGTTGAATATGCAGCTAAATTTTACTCACCAGAATTTGATAAAGAGGAAAGAGAATTTTTTAATAGAATGTTATCCCTGAAAGCTTTTAGCGCCGATACTGAAGATTTGGAGGAATTTCTATTTTCAGATGATGAGGCTTTGGAAGTAGACTATAGAAAGGTCGTGATTGGTATATATGAAAAAGTTAAGGCAACTGTCATCAATATACCCGAAGACAATTTTGATACTATTCTTCAATTGATCAAAGATTTCGTAAGTTATTATCACCTGCGCTTATTAGCTAAAAATAAAACTAAGCCAAACCTAGTAAAACTTAAAAATCAAATATTAGATCACATTGACTTCCTTTCCATGTATTTGGAACAAGCTGCATAATCAAACATTACAACCGCCCAACAAAGTGCAAAGGGCGGTTTTTTATTTAGGTGGTGAAATGAAAATGAAAGTGGCACAGCGAGCCGTTGAAGCTCGCATTAAGCGAGGGTTGCTTAAACAGAACAGGAAATTCAAGAAAAAGGGCAATCAATATGTAACTATTGATCTTGATAAGGGAGAGGTTCAAGAGACTTTTAACAACTTTACTGAATTAGCCGAACATTTACAGTGCCTTAAACATTGGGAAGAAATTGAATTCTCGAATATAGAAGAGGTTTCGGTCCAAGAGCTTACAATGAAAGCTGTAGGTGGAGCAATGAAAGTAATAGATGGGGTATTAGGCGACGTTGGCGCTAATTCTGACGGGGATATTCTCGAAAAATTCTCCGATAAATTACACGAAACTATATTTGAATATTTGACCGAAATTAAAAGATCCGGGGATTATCCAAAAAATATAAATTTTGTTGATTAATTCAATAAAACCCGTCCCTATGGCGGGTTTTTATTTGTATTATTGATTTTCTTGGTTCTGATTTCGGATTTCTTGAAGCTTCTCACGCTCAACATTCAATTGCTCCTGATTAATTCGGTTATAATCTTTCAAAAGCTCTTGCTCTTCCCGCTCTCGCCTATCTTCTGTCGAATAATATAATGTTGGGGCGCCGTATGAGCACTGATTATATTTGTTTTTGTCGCTGCCGCCATTTTTATCAGAGGCAATAGCGTTTGCAGTTCGGGCAGTCCAAAACTTGCAACCTATTTACACCATCATCTTTTAAATAAGGTTGGTGGGCATAGCGCGTCCCAGCAAATCTTATAATTTCACATGTGCAAAATGCGCTGTAGGCATAACACATCGGTTAAACAGGACGCTACCGCACGCTTCTTACCTCAAACGTTAGGAACCAACAGCAATGCAACAAGAAGATGTAATTAATGTTTTCAAGTCAGAGTTCAATCCAATTCTTGAAAAATTTATCGTTATTGATATTTCTGTCTCGGAGGCATCAGATTCAATAGCCGAGCATGTATGGAAGCCAGGCGTATATGTTTTTTGGCATCCCCAAAGGGGAGTTATTAGAGTTGGTCGTAGTTTTGATAATTCAAGAAAAAGAGCACTCCAACATCTCCCAGCTAACACTGGTGGCGTTATGGTCAATTTAGCATCCGACTCCGAAGCTCGGCTTATCCTGTTCAATGTAAAAAAACCTGATGATTATTTTTGGGTGGCAGCACTTGAGGTTTATCTAGAGACAAAACTAAAACCAGAAATTCCAGCCGGTAGGTTGGGATAATGGGCATTGTTCCTAACATGAAGCTCAACCGGAGCGAGGAAATATAGATGCCAAATCAAGCGCTTTTTTATCCGCATATAGACATCAATGATGATCAATGGCTTAAGACCTCACTCCTCTACTGGGATGAATTAAGAACAATAGTCCCGGAATCAATACAAAGCCCATATCAGAGCAATTCTACAGAAGCTTTGTGTGATATGGGGCTCTTGACTCCCATACGCGTCAATTCCGAAATGGAGGAAATTGAAGATCTTTCAGAAGCGGTAATAACATACCTATCAACAAATGAAGGAGCAAGAATAATTGCGAGTAATGGATATCGAGACTCTGTTATACATTCCGAGAAGCTGCCGTATCAATTAGAAAGGTTTGCTCATATTCATCCAGAAAAACTACCTTATCAGGTAAGGCATGAGTTAAGGGAATTATATAGGAAAACGGATGAAGGAGACTGGCTGCGAGTAGATAGTGGGTTTGCCAACTTTTACATGACGTTATTAGCAACGAAACTATCAGAAAGAACTGGTGCGTCTCTTGTAACTGGCGATCCAATGGCTAATGATCTAGCTGTAGCTGTGCATCTAGATGCCCAGTTAGGTCGTGAGGTATCAAATATTGTTGACGGCGACTGGGGACATATGAGGAGACATCGCAGAGAGTATGAAGCATTTGGCCGGAGAAACCAAAGACCTCCAGTAGTGGCAGAAGGTCTTCTTGCTAATTTGGCAATATCCAAGATATGTATTACAGAAAATAACTCCATTGAAGACATAATTAACTTTAAGCAAAGTCACTCCGATGAACTCGGATTATTCCATAAAAAGATTTCTGAACTATGTAGTGGCATCAATGAAGATCTTCCGATAGAAGCAATGCAGGAAAAAGTGGCTTCTATCTATAGGAATGAGGTAGAACCCACTATCAACAACCTAAAAGCTGCATTGAGTGGTAAAAACATTCAATGGAAAACAGAAGGTCTAATGAAATTAACTTTCATGTCTGCTAGTTCCTATTCTGCACTTGCTGTTGCCGGCTTATCTACTCCGCTAGCTTTGTTGGCTGGTGCTGGAATTTCATTTACTGCCATGGGTGTTCTTCACAATATTGAAAAGGGTAGTGAAATAAGAAATTCTCCGTTTGCTTATTTGATGAGTGTTGAGAAAAGTTTCGCATGAATCGTATAACAAGCACATACACAAGAGGCAAAAGCACCACTTCGTTCCGCTTTTGCCTCTTGTGATATGAGCGTTAAACGGCAGCAGCTTTCCGTTTTGTTGCCGCCATATGCTGAAAACCTTAAATGTTTCTGACTGGCCGAACTTGCTCTGTCAAACTCCGAAAAGACAAAACCGACCCTAAGCTGACGGTGAATTTATATTTTGAAAATGGGTAGCACCTGCTGGGTGCCATTGTTATATTTTTGTTAAGGCGTATGTTCTCTCAGGTGAGATCACATAAGAAATATCAAGTTTTTCAATTTCATCAACCTCAGAAACCATGTAACCCGATGGTATGTTTTCAATATGAAACTCTGCTACTTGTTGATTTTGAATAAAACACATACATAAGTAATTTTTTATCCTATCTCTAAATCCACTATTATTTATTTTTTCTTCATCTTTGATAACTCCTAAAATATTTCCAGCCCGAAGACCTTTTATAAACTTTAGCTCAATTGCAAGAAGCACTGGAAGTTGATAAATGAAATCATCGTGTCCTTTATTGTGTGTATAAATATGTGAATTTTTAATAGCCTGTATGTCCTCTATATTTAGACAACAAATATCGAATCTATCAAGATATTCAGTGTATATGAGATTTAGTTTATAAGTTTTTTCTTCACTAATTCCATCTACATCAATGTATAGATCAATATCTTTTCTTAGTTTTGTAAATAATGAAGCTTGCACATCACTTTCGAGAAGATAATTACATACATCTTTTCTAAAAAGTGAAACAAATGAATTTATCGAATTTACTAAGTTAATTGAAATTTCATTGTTCATTAATTGTATTTCCTTATAACCTTTATGTTAGCTTTTTTAGCCAAAGTGCTGCTCTCTATGACAGTTGGGGCATAGAGCAATTACGTTCTCTATGGTGTCTTCCCCACCATTGGCAAGTTGTATCTTGTGATGGACTTCAAGATAGGGTGTTCCATCTTTTCTTCGGGAAAAAGGCGCTGGTTTGCAACACCCTTCGCATTGCCCATTGGCTCTGACAAGAGCCTCGGCTATAACATCATGACTGCGAATATATACCTGTGTTACAACGGCCACCTTTGCTGGTATTTTTGCTGCTTTTTCCAGTCGTGCTTGCCTAACTGAGGTGCTGTCGAGCAGCGAGCTTTGGACTTGAGCTAAAAAAGCAGACTCCAGCGTGTCGAGCTCGACAAGTCCTATTGACTCTACTGAAGTTCTCTTGGGGTGTTCTTTTGAAACCAGTGGAAAATCCTCCCATAGACAATATTTGCCATTTTCCCACAGCCCTACAACCCTCTCTTTCTTTCCGTCGGCGCATATGGCTCCAGAGTATAAGAAATCTGTATCAACAAATTTATATTTGCCTTCAGCAAACACAAATATATGCTTTGTAAAAGCTATCCCTTTATTGATACGGTTGTAACAATAGTCTGAGGGGATAATACTGCTTCTATTGCGACCAAATTCTTTTTCTACAAGGTCAATTATCTCCTTCGCCGAGAAATAATCTTGGTTATGCGCTTTGCAAACCTTTATAACTTGTTCATAAATATTCATGTATGTTTTAAGTATCAGTTGTTAATTTCAGTAGCCATACCAAGTCTAACAAGTGATTATATTATTTCTGCATTTCTACTATATTGTTTCATAATAGTAGGGGGCATAATAAGTTGTCTAGTCTGTAATTAGATAAAGATAAACAATATGTCTAATGCTCAAAATTACACTCTAGCTTTAGTAAGACTTCCAACTCGCCCCAACAACCAAACATTAAACAAATCGTTATGACCGTCTGCAATTGCCCGACCTTTGCACGTAGGCTAATGTTTGGGTTTTATAACCGCGATGAGCGTCGCTTAAGCAATAAGTTTTTTGATGGCGTCTTTACTGATCGGGGACATGGTCATCTTTTTAACTTCTGCGGCTTTTAGTGGAACGGTTGATACTTTGCATGACGCCAGTAAGATCGCAATCATTAACTTATCCAGTTTTAACAAAAAGTCTTTTAAGGCCATTTTTTTAACTTTAATCGCATCTATACCGCCTTTTGCTTTTTCGGTCTGTATCAGTTCCATTTTTACAAAAATGTTGAAGGCTTTGTTCACGTCAGCTTTCGATATTTGACTGTCAATCTTATGGCTGGCAGCAAACGCAGCCTCTTTTAGCGCGGTCATTTCTGAATAATTTTCTTTAATCGCAGTCGCTTGCTTATAGATTCTTTTGATTTTATCGGCGCTAATCAATCGCAGATTATTCTTCTTGAGAAGACTCGAATAATATTCAACGCTGGCTGGTTTTAAGTTTTCTGTGGCTGTGGCTATGACCGAGCCATTTGTGGCGAGAACTGCGTAATTGGTTGTTCCCACTTTAGTAAGTTTTATGCCATCAATGGCCGTCAAGAATTGGCTGAATGATGCAAAATTAAAGTTCTTTTCGTCAAAACCGGTTTGAGCTTTTAAAGTGTTTTTTAGCAGAGATGTATTTACAGCCTTTTTTTCTGCTGTTAACAGCTGCATAACGAGTTCGTTCGCCTCTGTGAGCTGTTTCGCCGTATCGCCAGCAGAGTGATCGGTTGATGCAGGCGAAGTCTCTTGAGTCGATGCGTTGTCCGCTGTCAGTAATTGTTGCCTGTAGTCAATATACTCATTGGTATAGATGAAACGCGTGCACGATGTTTTGACACATTCGCTCAATGTTGACTGTTGCCCGACACCGATGACGTCCTTGCCCATTGCCCGTAATCGTCGAAAGACCGGGCTAAAGTCAGAATCCCCCGTGACCAATACAAAACAACTGATGTTCGGGAGTTGCCATGCACATTCGATGACATCGACGGTCATTTGAATGTCGGCGGTATTTTTACCTGTAACCGGATGGTAACAATGAATGAGCTCAAAGCCTTGTTGATTGATGGCCGCCTGATGCGCCGCAAGTTGTGGGCGGCTCCATACCCCATAAGCGCGACGAATGATAATCTGCCCTAGTTGCATGAGCTCTTCTATCAACATCGTGATGCCGTCATGCTTGATCCAACTCGAGACATTTTCAGCGTCAACAAAGACGGCAATCTGGTTTTCTGTTAACTGGGGCATTTTTCCCTTGAATTAAGTTCAGTCTGGACTTTCATATGAACTGAGTTGACGATGGTCTAAGTATAGCGTGAAAAACTTGGATAGGTAGCAGGTGGCTAACTGAGGATAAGCAGCTCATGACCAAATTGCGTCATTCGCTAAAGACTGAGTTCCTCCAAATCGGCCAGTTATCTTTTGCATCGCGAAACTAGCAATTGCCTGATAATTACTATTACAGGCACATTGATGGCGGTTGGCCTACATAATCACCAGAGACAATAGGTTGATTGGTTCGAGTTAACCCGCTTTTTAATTCTACAGTGAATGTTTTAATTTTAACGGGATCAGTCGCGCACATATTTGGCAATGGTAGTGGCAAGGGTGATGCTGATTTCACCGCCTGAATAGCTATGCTATCAAACGATTGATTCCCGCTACTGCTCGTTATATGTGTATCTATAACATCCCCATTGGGTGACATAGTTATTTGGATACTGGATTTCATGGCGTTTGTGCCATCAAGTTTAAACTTTGCAAATGAAGTAATGATTCGCATAAGTATTTTATTTATTGAATATTCTTCCAACGTTATGTCTCTAACGGGCTTATCTACAGCAAAAGCCATACTATTCAAACAAAGAAATGAAATAAATAATAAAATCCGCATATTGTTAATCCTTGTAAAGCTGTAAGGGAATTCGCCGCTAGGCAATCCACCACATGACAGCGGTTGTAAAGCTGCAAATGCGATAAGATGGGCTGATTAATAGGATGCTGCCGACGCAAGGATGCGCTACCGGAACCAATACCAGGAAGCCAAAAATGAGTGGCAAATATCAGCCCCGGTAGCGTTTAAAATAATAGCAAAACATAACAAATATGAAACAACAATATTGCCATTACACAGTGATTGATGCGCTTCACTGCATTCAGCATATCCTATCGGACTGTCTCAGTTCGCCTCCTTCCCTTTGAGACGTTCGGACATGAATTTAAGCCTGCCGATACCGGTCATTGGTAGCGTAAATAACACTATCGCCCCTAATCGACCAGTGAAATGTGAGTTAATGCACGACATTTCTATATTACACTTACAGAAAAACTTCGAATAAGTGGCTCTGATTACAATGCATTGGGTTTTGATTGATGTGATAGCTCTGGATTTGGCAGCGAGTGCTTTGAACATAGCTTATTTATCCGGTCTTGAAACACATAATTACAGTCAGGGTGAAGCACAATCGCGTTGACTAATAACGAGCAATCAATCGGGGGGGCAAAAAGATAAAAGCCGGGATTTGAAGAAAGCTCAAAGTGATGCTGTATAAAGTGCTTAAAGTGTTCCGCTTCAGCTGCTTCTTCCGGTGCTTCCGGCGTAGGCGATACTACGCCTCGAACTTCTTGCTCATACAAAAACACCCTGTCCTTGTGCATAATGTGCTCAAAGATGTTTCCAAACGGCAGTTTTTCTGTCGAGTAGTCGATATAGCGGACTATGCCTGTGTAGGTGTAATCGGGAAGAATATCAACCAATTGTTTATAAGTCGTTTTAATCGCAACAGCCTCATTTGAATTTGTGTAGCACTTCCACATTGCATAGTTTTCATGCTCATTCATGTGCCAGCATGTGACGTAATAGCGAGACCGAAACGCTTGAGAAAAATTAAGAACGAAGTCGCGATTGTGTGCAAGGTTGGCTTTTAACTCATCCGTTGTTGCCTTCTCAATTTCCCTATTCCACCAATTGATATAACCTTGCGGGGTTCTTCCCTCCCAAGGATCTCCAAGGCGATTAGCATTTGGGATAAATAGTCGTCCGTGTTCAAGCATCCACTCGAACTTATCGATGTCCATGTAGCGCCAATGGACTAAACCGCTCACGCGGTATTGACGCTGCGATCATAAGCCCGAGGTGGTTGAAAGAGTGTGACTGTTTCCTAATGTTAAGGAATGAGGCAATCCGCCTTGTTTCAAGATAGGAGCAGTGTCATGACTTCAACTAGTAAACCCATTACCCCGTTGCGCCAACGCATGATTGACGACATGCGGATGCGCAAACTTTCCCCC
>Ga0208882_1001077_pt1 | contig 10990 bp, 8 predicted proteins | sample LakWasMet14_LOW5_2_FD_183862 | JGI IMG/M metagenome (GOLD analysis project Ga0208882, IMG submission 183862) | Freshwater sediment methanotrophic microbial communities from Lake Washington under simulated oxygen tension - Sediment Metagenome... | ecosystem: Environmental > Aquatic > Freshwater >...
ACCGCATTGGCAGACTCGCCAAAAATCGTCTGGATCGAAACGCCATCTAATCCCTTGCTGCGCGTCACCGATTTGCGTTTCGTTGCCGAAGCCGCCCATCGCGTTGGCGCGCTTGTGGTCGCCGATAACACCTTTCTGTCGCCTGCCTTGCAAACACCAATCGCACTCGGTGCCGATCTGGTCGTGCATTCGACCACGAAATACATCAATGGCCACAGCGATGTCGTTGGTGGTGCGGTGATTGCCAATACAAAAGAATTGCACGAGCAATTGGTCTGGTGGGCGAATGCCTTGGGATTAACCGGAAGCCCATTCGACAGCTTTCTAACGCTACGCGGCTTGCGCACACTCGACGCGCGTTTACGCGTGCATCAGGAAAATGCGATCGGTATCGCCGAGCAATTGCAGGCACACCCTGCCGTGACGGCCGTGCATTATCCGGGCTTGTTGTCGCATCCCGGCCACGCGCTCGCCGCACGCCAGCAAAAAGGTTTCGGCGCCATGCTGAGTGTGGAAATCGAGGGTGGCATTGCCGGTGTGCAGGCCTTCCTCGATGGATTGCAATGTTTCACCTTGGCCGAGTCCCTCGGTGGCGTTGAAAGTCTGGTCGCACATCCAGCCACGATGACACATGCCGCGATGAGCCTGGAAGCGCGTACCGCCGCCGGCATCGGCGATGGCCTGCTGCGTCTTTCGATTGGCATCGAAGCGCTGGAAGATTTGCAAAACGATTTGCAGGCCGCGCTTGATCGCGTTGTGGCGCTGCAGGATAAGAAACGGACCGAGGCATTGGCATGAGTCAGGTCAATGCTTCCGCCACTATCTCGCCGCTATCAAAACAAACCACGATTGCCTTGCTGGGTACCGGCACGGTCGGCACTGCGTTCCTGAATCGCTTTGCCCGTTTGCAAAAAAACCAGCAGGCAAAAAATTTGCGGCTGGTTCAAGTCAGTAATACCCGTCATAGCATTCGTGATTTCCTGGGACTGGATCCGGAACAGGTGCCGGATTATTTATCGAATACCAATCCTGATTCGCTGGAGCAGGTGGCTCGCACTTTGGGCTACGCCGGCATCATCATCGATGCCACTGCCAGCGATGAAGTCGCCGGCTGGCATTCGCGCTGGCTGGCATCGGGATTCAAAGTGGTGACCGCGAACAAAGCAGGCACTGGCGGTAATTTGACGACGTTCCAGATCATCAATCATCAGGGTAAAAATTACGGCGATGCCGCGACGGTCGGTGCCGGTCTGCCGTTGCTGCGCAGCTTGCGCGAACTGCGTGTCGGTGGCGATAACATTCACGGCATTGCCGGAATCTTGTCGGGTTCGCTGGCTTGGTTGTTCAACAACTACGATGGCATGCGGCCGTTTTCGTCCTTCGTTCGCGAAGCACGTTCACTTGGCTATACCGAGCCGGACCCGCGCATCGATTTGTCAGGGCAGGACGTCAAGCGAAAATTATTAATCCTCGCGCGCAATGCCGGATATCCGCTGGAGGCCGACGACATTCAAGTCGAATCTTTACTGCCGCCCGAATTGGCGAATGCCGATTTGCAGGACGTTGATGCGCTACTGGAATCGCTGGATGCACCGATACGCGCCCGTTTTCTGGCGGCTCATCGAGTGGGACGCCGCCTGCGTTTTATCGCGCGATTGAATAAGGCCGGCGAAGCCCGGATTGGTCTGGAAGAATTGCCGCCCGAAGACCCGCTCGCGAACGGTTCCGGCTGCGACAATCGGGTCGCGATCTGGAGCGACCGTTACCCGGCCAATGCACTGGTCATTCAGGGTCCCGGGGCTGGGGCAGAGGTCACGGCGGCGGCACTGCTCGACGATGTGATTCGTCTGGCGTGAGGTAAGTCAATAAAATCAAGCAGATAGTGGCTCTTGAAATGGGTGCGGCAACCCCCATCTATTTCTAAACGGGGGCTTAAGGGCCGGTGTTGCGGCAGCGCAACGCTATGGAACTAGTCTGCGACTTAGCACTCAAACCCGCCGAGTGCTAAAATTCAACCCATGAAAGAGACCACTATGACCTCCTCCGCTTTAGTTGCCGCAATGCCTGCTTCGATGAGCATGATTCCGAGTGCTCTGGGTTCGCTCGACGCATACATCAGCGCGGTCAATCGCATTCCAGTCCTGACTGTCGAAGAAGAGCAGGCATTGGCACGTCGTCTGCGCGAAACCGAAGATCTCGATGCCGCCAAATATCTGGTGATGTCGCATCTGCGTTTCGTCGTGCACGTGGCCCGTGGCTATCAAGGCTACGGCCTCGGCATGGGCGATCTGATCCAGGAAGGCAATATCGGTTTGATGAAAGCGATCAAACGTTTTGATCCAGACCAAGGTGTTCGTCTTGTGTCTTTCGCCGTGCATTGGGTGCGTGCCGAAATGCACGAATTCATCCTCAAGAACTGGCGTATCGTGAAAGTCGCGACCACCAAGGCGCAACGCAAATTGTTTTTTAATCTGCGTAAATCCAAAACCCGCATTGGCTGGATGAATGCCGCCGAAGTCACCGCGATTGCAAAAGATCTGAATGTGTCAGAACGCGAAGTGCGTGAAATGGAATCGCGTCTTTCCGGACGTGATATCGGTTTCGATGCTCCGGACGATGACGACAACGATCATCGCCCACCTTCACCGGGTGCGTTTTTGCAGGCATATCATGCTGATCCGGCGCTGGCGTTTGAACATGACAATCACGAAGACAGCCAGCTGGAAATTCTTCGCGAAGGCATGAGCTCGCTTGATGAGCGCTCACGCGACATCCTGAAGCGTCGTTTCCTGGGCGAGCCAAAAGCCACGCTGCAGGAACTGGCGGAAGAATATGGCGTGTCGGCCGAGCGTATTCGCCAGCTTGAAGCGAACGCGTTGAAGAAAATCAAGGCGCTGTTTGCTGCCTAAGTTTTTACGATGATCAAAAAAACAAAACGGCTCCCAAGGGAGCCGTTTTTATTTATCCGGATCAGGACTGATAATTCTCGCATTGCGTTGATAGGTCCAATACGACCATGCCCAGTCCATCAGCACGACTAGACGGTTGCGGAAACCGATCAGGAAGAATAAGTGTGCGACCAGCCAAAACCACCAGGCAAACAAGCCGGAAAATTTCAGCTTGCCTAAATCGACGACTGCGGCCATGCGGCCAATCGTGGCGAGATTGCCGTAATCGCGATATTCGAATTTCGCTGATGGCTTATTCAACAGTCGCGACCTAATCACCGATGCGACATATGCCCCCATTTGTTTTGCTGCCGGCGCAGTGCCGGGAACCGGCTGGTCATTGGTCTGCATCACGCTGGCCAGATCTCCGATCACGAATATTTCCGGATGCGATTGCAGGGAAAGATCGGCTTGTACTTTGACGCGACCGGCACGATCCAGCGGTTCATCCAGATGTTTTCCCAATGAAGAAGCGGCGACGCCGGCAGCCCATAACACCGTTCGACTATCAATTCGTGAATTCGCCAGCGTTACGCCATTTGCATCAATATTCGTGACTGCATCGCCGGTATGCACGATGACGCCGAGTTTTTCCAATTGCCTTCGCGCACTGGCGGACAAACTTTCGGGCATGGCTGCCAGCACGCGCGGGCCGGCTTCAAGCAGATGGATTTGCGCGGCGCGAGGATCGCAGCGACGGAATTCCTGCGGCAAGGTGTGGCGTGCAATTTCGGCCAATGTGCCGGCCAGTTCGACGCCGGTTGGTCCGCCCCCGACGACGACAAAGTTTAGCCATTGGGCACGCAATGCCGCATCGTCTTCGCGTTCTGCCGATTCGAAGGCAGTGAGTATTCGTGCGCGAATCGCGAACGCGTCTTCGAGGGTTTTCAGGCCCGGGGCATGGGCTTCCCATTCGTCGTGACCAAAATAGGCGTGACTGGCGCCAGTCGCAACGATCAAATAATCGTAGTCAATTTCATTTTGCTCGAGTGTAATTTTTTTTGCGGCCGGATCAATCGCATTGACTTCGCCCAGCAAGACGGTCGCATTTTTCTGCTTGCGCAAAATATGCCGCAAGGGTGCAGCGATATCCGGCGCAGACAAACCGGCAGTCGCCACCTGATACAGCAATGGCTGGAATAAATGATGGTTGGTACGGTCGACCAGCGTAATACGAACCGGAGCCGAAGAAAGCGCCCTGGTAGCCCATAAACCACCGAAACCGCCACCCAGAATCAAAACATGCGGAAGTTCTTTATAGTTCATGTGCCTAGTATAAATCGACCGGATCGACATCCAGCGACCAGCGCACTTTTCTGGCCGATTTAAGTTCGTAAAGTTGTTGCACCCATTCGTGCAAAATTTTCTGCAGGATCGGTCGTTGCGCGGCACTCAATAAAATTTGGCCACGCATTTTTCCGGCGCGGCGAGCCATCGGAGCGGGCATCGGCGGACTCATTTCAATCTGGTTTTCGTGATGGCAGGCTTCATAGGCTTCGCGCAAAAACAGATTCACATCGGCATCTTTCAGGGCTTCGGCGCGCAATAACGCGATATGGGCGTATGGTGGAAAACCTGCGGCTTCGCGTTGTGCCAATTCCAGTGCAGCAACCGCCGGGTATCCGCCCGCGAGCAGGGTATTGAGCATCGGATGTTCGGGATGATGGGTTTGCAGCAACACTTCGCCAGGCCACTCGGCACGCCCGGCACGCCCGGTAACTTGAATCAATAATTGCGCGAGTTTTTCACTGGCACGAAAATCGGCCGAGAATAATCCTTCATCTATGCCGACGACGCAGACGAGCGTGAGTCTTGGCAAATCATGGCCTTTCGCAAGAATTTGCGTCCCGACCATGATGCCGGCCTTGTCACCCAGTTCGGCCAGTTTCTTTTGCAGACCGTCTTTATTGCGGGTGGTTTGACTGTCGATACGCAACAGTGGGGCATCCGGAAATGCAGCCGCCAGGGCCTCTTCCAATCTTTCGGTGCCAACGCCCTGTGGCTGCAATGCCAGTGAACTGCAATCGGGGCATGAACTGGGTTTTGTCTTGCGATGGCCGCAATGATGGCACTGCAAATTGCGTGCAACGCCGTGCACGCTCATCGGGCTGTCGCATCGCGGGCATTGTGCGCTCCAGCCGCAATCATGGCAAAGCAGGACCGGTGCATAGCCGCGACGATTTTTGAAAACCAGAACCTGTTCGCCGCGACCAAGACATTTTTTTATCGCTTCAAGCGTTTCGCTGGACAAGCCATGCGTCAAAGGCCGTTTGCGAACATCGAGCACACGCACGCCGGGTGGTTTGGCGATGCCGGCACGCTTTTTCAAATGCAAATGTTGATAGCGACCGGCGAGGGCATTGTGCAGGCTTTCCAGCGAGGGCGTGGCGCTGCCGAGAATGATCGGGATATCCAGAACTTTCGCACGTACGATCGCAAAATCACGGGCATGATAACGAATGCCGTCCTGTTGCTTGTAGGAAGCGTCGTGTTCTTCATCGACAATGATTAAGCCGGCATTGGGCATCGGTGCGAAGATGGCAGACCGGGTGCCGACCAGCACATGTGCCTGTCCGCGCCACATCGCAGACCAGGCGCGTGCGCGTTCGCCATCGTTCAAACCCGAATGCATGCTGTACACCGGAACGCCCAGGCGCTCCCGAAAGCGCTTCAGGGTTTGCGGCGTCAATCCGATTTCGGGTACCAGAATCAAGGCTTGCCGGCCCTGTTTCAGACAATGCGCGATCGCTTGCAAATACACCTCGGTTTTACCGCTGCCGGTGACACCCTCAAGCAAATGACAATGAAAACCCGGCGCCAGTTTCTCGATGGCATGCAGTACCTGTTTTTGTTCGACATTGAGCTGTGGGCCATCGTGTTTTACCACCGACTGCTTTTGCGAATTGAGTAAAACGCGTTCAACGAGGCCTCGTCGTTTCAGCGTACTTGCCGTGCTGCGCCAATTTTCGGTGTCGGCATCGAATTGATCTTCGGTGACCGGATGTTTGAGTAGACGTTCCGCAAACGCGCGCAATTTGGTGTGCGGACGTAAATGCGACCAGATATTTCTGCCAGTGTGGGTCAACTCCCAGGCGGGTACTTTGTTCTCGGGGAGGGCATGTCCTTGCCTCAGGATGGCGGGCATTGCCGTGGCGTAAACTTCGCCAAGCGGTGCCTGTGTGTAACGACCGAGCCAACGCAGGTTTTGCAGCAGTTCGCCGGCAAATATCGGCTCATGATCGATGATCTCGATGATGTTTTTCAGATTGACTGGTGCCAGCGTTTCGAATTGCACCGATTCGACGATGCCAATCTTCTCGCTATTGCCGAAAGGCACCCGCACACGTCGTCCCACCAGGCTTTCATGAGCTTGCTCGGGTTCCGGGAGCACATAATCAAAGCAGCGCGGCAAAGGCAGCGCCAATGCGACCTTTAGAACGCAGAAAAGGGTTTCCGACATTCCGTAATTCTAGCGTTTATGTCGGGTCAATATCCCTGTGGATACACTTGCAGCACAAAGCTGTTTTTTGTCACAGAAAGACGCTGTAAGATACTGAATCATATAGGCAAAATAGCTTATCCACACAGCCTGTGGATAAGCCTGTGGAAGGCGGCTATGACATTTTTGCGCAAAGCGCGTGAAAACGGGGCTCTTGTTGGCTTGGTGAAATTTTAACCAAACTGTCATTGTGCAAATTAATCAGGCACTTACTGCGGAATTTCATGTCCTAACCCCGGTTGCAGACCAGAAAAGGAATCGTGTGAAGATCATCGCAAGGGCTGTGAACAACGATTCACGCGACAAGCTAGAAAAATAGCGGCTGAGCAACATTTTTTTATCTGTCAACACCATTGTTCCACGCCGTCAGGGATTAAAATATCGCGTGAATTCATCTCCAACTTCTCCATCGACGACATCTTCCGCCGGCTCAGGCGCCATGCTCGCTTTCCGCCGGGGCATTGATCGTAGAGCCTACGTACTGGCCCGAGCACAATGCGGCGACACTGACCTGCTGCAATCGGCTCTCAGCGCTGTGGATGCGGCGTTTAACGCGGAATATGCCGAGTTGCCGATTTCGCAATGGCCGATTCGATTCTGGACACTCTTGTTGTCACGCAAGGAACTTGCTCAGGGTCAGAGCCCTTGGCCGGCATTGGCATCGATCAGCCATGGTCCGCGCGCCGCCCTGCTATTGAGACTCGTTGCCGGTCTCGACTTTTCTCATGCCGCACAAGTACTCAATATCAGCGAGACGACCTATCGCTTTGCCCTTGAGCGCGGGCTTGAGCAATTGCATGCCGCCGGTTTCAACTTTCAGGAACTCGAACGTTTGCGCGACAGTTTTTTCGAGGAAGTGAAACAACTGCCGGCGGAAGTTATCCGGCCACGGGAAATTCCTGAACTATCGCCTCTGGAATCGGGCCCGGTCGCCGATGTGCCGCAAAGTAAAAAATACACAAGCTGGCCATGGCTGATCCTGCTCTTTGCGCTGTTGCTTTCTGCATTCGCAGCATGGTGGTGGAGCAGAGCGGAAGTTGCTGCTCCGGATGCAAGGCCGATCGCACTGACCGAAGTCCAGAATGCCGTCATTCATCCCGATTACGATGTCATTGCCAATCCGGAAATCCAGAAACAAGTGGAAGATCTGGCATTTCTCAGCTGGCTTGCGGCAGGCGCGCCTGAAGAGAGTTTCGAGGTGCTGAAGTCCGGTGAAATCAGCAAGTCCCAGGAGACGGCAGCAGATGAAACCGGTGCCGAGGCACGTTATGAAAATTAATTTCCGGCATAAAACGGTCTTGTTGCTTTTGTTGTTGGTCGGCAATCCATTGATTGCACAAACGCAGTCGCAAATGCCATTCGGGCAATTGCCGCCGCAGGAGCAAAACCTGCTGAAAGCGGGTATGAACCTATGGCCGCAACTCGATGCCGGGGCACAAGCGCAATTACGCGCACAGGCGCAACATTGGTTGACGCTGTCGCCTGCAGAACAACAAACCCTGCTGTTAAAACAAAGACAGTGGGATGGCTTGTCTTTTTCGGACAAAGCTCTTGAGCGCTCACGCTATGCTGCCTGGCAGTCGCTGGGAACTCGGGACCAGAAAAAAATCAATGCCGTCTATCAACAATGGCGTCGGCTTCCGGTGGAGAAGCAACAGGCCCTGAAAGCGAAGTTTTCCATGCAATTGCCCGAATATCGTCAAGCCTGGATTCTCGGGCCTGCGCTTGGTCGGGACGCACAGTCGCTCAATGCCTGGCTGCTGTTTATTCCGCAGGAACAAATCAGGCCCTGGCTCATGCTATTGCGTGAATTAAGTGCTGAACAACGCGTCAAATTGACAGGTCTTGGCAAGCGCTGGAATCAGCAGCAACGCGATACTTTCCGCACGCGTCTGCTCAGCGCGCCGGCCGGTGCACGACCGGGCATGATTGAAAACGCCTCGTTGTAGGAGGGACTTCAGTCCCGAACGCTTTTCCGCCTGTCGGGACTGAAATCCCTCTTGCACGTTCACGAAAACACGCGTGAATTCACCAGGACGCGCCTGCTGGCAGTAAAGCGGTCGCCGAATTTTTCAATGCCCTCGGCACGCAGACGTGGTGCGTGTTGCACGAAATAATCGTCGAGAGCGGCTTGCGACGCCAGTCGATACTGTACGCAAAGCGCGAAGCCGTGGCTGGTGTCATCCTGTCGAACGTCGAAACTTCGGGCGCCAAGAAAACCGGGAAGCGCCAGTATGTCGGCGATGTGTTTCACCAGCCACTCGCGGTATTCCGTTTCGATCTCGCGGTCGATAAATAGATTGACCTCGTAAACGATATCCATCGCCGCACTCATGTTCAGAGCCAGATCATCTTGATGATCAGGGTGAAGCCAATCGCCACGCTCAGCAACATGATGTGCAGATTTCCGATGATCGCGTATTTGATGAACGTGATAATCCAGCCCTGTTGGTACACCCTTTTTTGCATCAGGAATAAATAAATCGGCATCCATATCCAGAGCAGGGCATTGAGAATATTAATCGGTATTGTCAGCCAGGAAGTCGCCCCGAGCCATGCAGGCAGATTGCCGAACAAGATCAGGATCATGATCGCCAGCATCAGGAATGCGTGGCTGTGAAGTGCGACGATCAGATGCTCCATGTAGAGGCGGCGCTTGAAAATAAACATGATCTTGAGTAGTAGCGCAAACACGGGAAGCATCAGGAACAAGGTCATCGGCAATGAACTCAATACCGCTTCAATAATGACCTTGGGCTCTTTGCTGACCCGCTTGCCGTTGTTCTCCGCACGTTGCGCCAGGGTGTTGAGCCAATGGTTTATCGAGTCGGGAAGCCAGCTTAGCGCGATCGGGTTTTTGACGGGGTCCCATACTTCGCCATTGAAGGAAATATGGCCGTCTTCCTCTGTATCCTGATTTTTGCCGCTCGTTTCGGACGCAGCAGGAATCGCGGCTGGGTTGGGTCCCGCCGGCGCTTTCGTTTTTGCCGGTGCCGTCGTCAATTCGGCAATACGTTTTTCGGCTTGCTTGTTGATCTGTGCCCTGGCTTGCTCCAGTCCGGCGGCAGCCATCGGAATATTGCCGACCTCTTTCTTGGCGAGGTCCAGTTCTGCCAGTGCTTTGGTGCGAATTTTCTCCACTTCGGCAAGGGTTTTTGCCTTGGCCAAACCGCCGTTTTTATTGCTATCGATCTGGATAACACCATCGCCGTTGTCATCGTCGGAACCAATGTGTTCCGGCAGCGAAAATTGCGCCAGCAGGAATGTCAGCACGGCGAGGAAAAAGAACAGTCGAACCGGGCTGACAAAACGGATTCTTCGTCCCGAGAAATATTCCTGCGTGAGATAGCCCGGCCTGAAAATCAGCGGACCGATGGTTCTGAAGACACGCGAATCGATATTCAATACGGTGTCGAGAAAATCGCCCATGATGCTCGAAAATTGGCGCACCAGACCCTTCGTGGGCTGGCCACACTGGTAACAGGTCTCGCCCAGCAATTCGGTGCCGCAGTTTCCGCAAACCAGCAAACCCTTGGTGTAGACGTTTCCGGGTTTCTGCCCTTGCGGTGCGATGCCGGTCGCATTGCCTGCATCGAGAGTCTCCGGTTTTTTGGTGTCGGCAGACACCGTCGCCTGTTCTAGCGGTGGCTTTTGTTCGTTCTGGGAGGGTTCAATGGGTGTGTTCATCACGATATCCGGGCGCGCAGGCGTTAATATAGCGAATTAACTGCCAAGTTTGATGTTTCATGCCGTTGCAAGAATCTTTTTTCGCCCAGCTCTGGCGCGAAATGCGCATCAGTTTTGTACTGGCCCTGCCCATCGTGGTGGGGCAGTTGTCGTCCATGGCGATGAATATTATCGATACCGTTCTGGCCGGTCATTATCATCCAACGACATTGGCTGCCGTTGCCGTCGGCGGTGCTGCCTGGTCGGTGGTTATCCTGGTCTGCATTGGCGTGTTGATGGCGATATCGCCCTCGGTGGCGCAACTCAACGGGGCACAACGACGCGGCGAGATCGGCGCCTTGTTTCGCCAGGCGATCTGGCTGGCCTTGTCGCTGGGTATCGTTCTGTTTTTTGTCGTGCGCGCGATTCCGTTTGGTTTTGAAGCGATGCAAATTACGCCGGAAGTCATTCCCGAAGCCCTGCGTTTCATCCATGCGATTTCCTGGGGCGCGCCCGCGCTTGCGTTGTATTTTTGTTTTCGCAATATCAGTGAAGGCATTGCCTGGACCAGGCCAACCCTGATTTTCGGGTTGTTGGGTCTGGTGGTCCTGGCGCCGCTGGGTTATGTGTTGATGTATACGATGGATCTCGGAGCCGCGGGTTTGGGATGGGCGGTAGCGACCACGCTGTGGTTGCAGGCGTTCGGTTTTTTTCTGTATTTGAGGAAAGAACCGCATTACGCCGACCTGGATTTGTTCGAACGATTCGACGCTCCGCAATGGCCGCAGATTGCCGAATTGTTACGGATCGGCTTGCCGATGGGCTTTGCGATTTTCATGGAGGGTGGCTTGTTTGTCGCCACCGCGATGTTGGTGGG
>Ga0208882_1001078_pt1 | contig 10986 bp, 11 predicted proteins | sample LakWasMet14_LOW5_2_FD_183862 | JGI IMG/M metagenome (GOLD analysis project Ga0208882, IMG submission 183862) | Freshwater sediment methanotrophic microbial communities from Lake Washington under simulated oxygen tension - Sediment Metagenome... | ecosystem: Environmental > Aquatic > Freshwater >...
TGAATCCGGGGAGAGCAGATCATGAGCGATAAAGAAACCAAACACTGTTCTTTTTGCGGCGTTAACCAATCCGCTTCGGTGCCGTTGATTGCGGGTAGCGAGGGTTATATCTGCGGGGCTTGCGTGTTACTGGCCAGCCAAGTCGTCAGCAACTGGAGCCGGAAAAAAGAGCTTTCCGAAATGCAGGGTACATTGCCCATCCCGGCAAAAATCAAAGAACATCTCGATCAATACATTATCGGACAGCATCTGGCTAAAGAGATATTATCTGTGGCTGTCTACAATCATTACAAACGCCTCAAGCACGAAAGCGGCGATGTCGGTTTGGGCGAGTTTGACAAGGATGTGGAAATCGGTAAATCCAACATCCTGCTGATCGGGCCGTCCGGTACCGGGAAGACACTGTTAGCCAGCACCTTGGCGAAAGTTGTCGGCGTACCGTTTGTAGTTGCCGATGCGACCACACTGACGCAGGCGGGCTACGTCGGCGATGATGTGGAAAATATCCTGGTCCGGCTGCTGGATGTCGCGGAAGGCAATATGACCAATGCGGAATGGGGCATTGTTTACCTCGATGAAATCGACAAAATCGCCCGCAGCTCCGAACAGCAAACCGGAACCCGCGATGTGTCCGGCGAGGGCGTGCAGCAGGCGTTGCTAAGGCTGGTCGAAGGCTCCCACGTCAAGATTCCGGGAAAAGGACGCAACAAAGAGGGCGAGACCACGATGGATACGCGGAACATCCTGTTTATCGCCGGCGGGTCATTTCCGGGTTTGGAAAAACACGTCGAAAAACGCCTGGTGCCGACCAATTCCGCCATCGGTTTTCATGCCGAAGTGAACAAAACGGCTGAAAAACCGGCATTGGAAGCGATGCTGAATGCGACCCAGCCCAGCGATTTGCGCAAGTTCGGCTTAATACCCGAGTTTATCGGCCGTTTCCCGGTGTTGGCGCCGTTGGAACCGCTGGATGTGGACGCATTGATCCGGGTATTGACCGAACCTAAAAACGCGCTGGTTCGCCAGTATCAACAACTGTTTGCCTACGAAGGCGTGGAGTTGATATTCGAGCAGGACGCGCTGGTTGAAATCGCCAAAAAAGCCATCGAACGTGAAACCGGAGCGCGCGGCCTGCGCAGCATCATGGAGCAGATATTGCGCAAAACCATGTTCGATATTCCATCCGTCGATGACGTTGAGCAATGCATTGTCGATGCCGATGTGGTTAAAGGCGAAGGCGAGATCAGGTTGATAAAAAAGGCCGAAAAGCTCCGGCAGCAGGCTGGGTAAACTGAAACCTATAAACAAAAACACCACGAAGAACACGAAGAACACGAAGTGTGCTGGTTCCCAAGCTCATGCTTGGGAATTCAGTACGGGAAGCTAGAGCTTTGCTCACTGGATTCTCAAGCGGGAGCTTGGGAACCAGCAGATGTAGGCCGGAATAAGTCCGCCCGGCGACAGCAAGGGCGGATGTTTCCGGCAATCGGAGCGCCGGAAACACCAGTCCTGCGCTTAACGCGCGGGCTGGTTTATTCCGGCCTACGTCTACATAACCACCAATTTAAAAATAACACCAAGAAGAGTACGAAGTTTTTACCTTGTTTTTCTTCGTGACCTTCGTACCTTCGTGGTGAATCAATTAACAAAAAACGAGAAGCTTATGAAAACCGAAGACAAAATCCGCGCTCAGCTGGCAGCCCAGCCGATCATCATTTACATGAAAGGCGTACCGGCCAATCCGCAATGCGGGTTTTCGGCCAAAGCGGTCGGCATACTCGATGCGACCCATATCCCTTACGCTTACGTGAACGTATTGGAAGCGCCGTTTATCCGTGAAAAACTACCGAGCATTTCCCGCTGGCCGACTTATCCGCAATTGTTCGTCAACGAAGAGCTGGTGGGCGGTTGCGACATCATTGAAGAAATGTCCAACAACGGCAGCCTTTTACCCTTATTAAAATCCGCTAGGCCGAAAAAAACCGAAGCTACAAGCGACGCATTAACTGCCGGTGAAGTGACGCAACTGGTGCAGCAAGGTATTGCCGATGCCAAAGTGATGATCGAAGGCGAAGGCTGCGATTTAACCATCACGGTAGTCAGCTCGCAATTTATCGATCTACCGATAGTAAAAAAACAGCAGCTGGTTCTAGCAACGCTAAAAGAACCGTTGGCCTCGGGCAAGCTGCATGCAGTCAGCGTTAAAGCGTTCACCCCGGATGAATGGCAGGAGAAACAAAAGGCTGGCGGGCTGCTACAAATTCAGTTGTAGCAACAGGCCGCTTGTCCTCGTCATATCAAGGCGATGCGGGTTGCCAGGCAGCTTGAAGTGTATGCAGACCTTCCAGGTTTTACGACTGCCATGGATGGCGGAAGTGTCGCAATCGGTAGGGAACCGATGCGACCGACTGCCATGGATGGCGGAAGTGTCGCAATCGGTAGGGAACCGATGTGACCGACTGCCATGGATGGCGGAAGTGCTGGCGCCGCCGGGAGCGGCTCCAGTAAAAACCTGGAAGGTCTAACCCGTAACGTTCCTGTACTGGAGCGTAGGAACTATTAAAACACTTAGCGAGGAACATCATGGCTAAAGTAGGCGTTTTTTTCGGCACGGACACAGGCAATACCCGGCGTATTGCCAAAGATATTACCACGGCATTGGGTTCGGCTATTGCCGCCAAGCCGGTGAATATTCGCAATGCCGAGGTCGCGGATTTGCAGGCGTATGACACCTTGATTTTAGGTACGCCCACTTATGGCGAAGGTCAATTGCCCGGCTTATCGACCGGCAACGCGACGACAAGTTGGGAAGAGTTTTTGCCGAAGCTGGCAGGGCAGGATTTCAGCGGTAAAAAGGTAGCGGTTTATGGGTTGGGGAATCAAAAAAGCTATCCTACAGAGTTTGTTGATGCCATGTTTTTTCTGCATGAGCAGTTCAAACAATGCGGCGCCACCCTAATTGGCGCATGGGATACCGACGGTTATAACTTTCAGAGTTCCAGGGCAGTCGTCGATAGCCGCTTTGTCGGTTTGGCCTTGGACCAGGAAAACCAGAAAGACCTTACGCCGGCAAGACTGGATACCTGGTTGAAAATGCTGGCGCAGGCTTGGGATTGATATTTTAGGAGTGCAAGCTTCGCCTCGGTAATTGCTCCCTGCATTGCCTACATGGATGTAGGTACTTAGCGTGAGCACGACTGCACGGATACAGGAGGTAGAGCAACGCAGGAGCAGTTGCCGAGGAGCGGAAGCTGCGCCTGAAGCGCCTACTTTTGGTGCTTGCGCTTGCAGGCAAAGCCTGCACTCCGGTTTCATCAGTTGAATGGTTACAGCAATGATAGAAGAATCAGCGGTCGTAGTGAAAATAGAAAACCATCAAGTCTGGGTCGAAAGCGGACCTTACAGCGCGTGCGGCGGTTGCCTGCAAAAAGCATCATGCTCCACCAATGCAGTCGGCAGCGTTCTCAAGAAAAAAGCAGTACCGGTTGATTGCGATATCCAACTGAAAACCGGCGATCAAGTCATGGTCGCAATTGATGAAAATCTGCTGCTGCGGGCATCCCTGTTATTGTATCTGGTGCCGTTAATTGCCCTGTTTACCGGGGCGGGCGTTGCCGATTGGCTGCTGGATAGCATGCAGCATGCGGATTTATGGATTGCCGGCAGCGCCATACTGAGTTTCTTGATTTCGCTGTGGCTAATCAACAAGGCGCAAGTCCTGTTGATATTGAGTTACGCTCGGCCTGTCGTAGTCAGGAAGGTTTAAGCCGTCGTGCCGGTATGAATGTTTGGGCTATTGATAAAGATATTCCGCTTAAGCTCCTGTTGCTGGAACTGGTGCATCGTTACGGCGAGAATACCTTGGCGTTGAACAATCAGGTGCAGCATTTTCAGGCCATTGATTTATGCACGGTGAACGAACCGGACATTTCCGCCTATATCTACACGTTCGGACAGAACGCAGGGCGTTACGGCATAGACCTGAAATATCCGATTTTCGCGAATAATATCGTCGGCGAAAATGAAAACCTGGCTCTGGATCAAATCATAGAGATACTCTCCATTCATCTTTTTTCTTAAACCCGCAGCCATGAATCAACAACAACCAACCGGATTTCGCTATTTCGTCAGTTACAGCGGGGTCAAGCTTCCGCTAAAGCTGGTCAACGAAATCACGGAAGACAGTTTAAACAATCGAAACACCTATTACCGTAGCCGCTTTGATGCCCAGAACAGAATGCAGCTTTGCCAGAAAATTGTTTATGGCGAGGTTGAATCGGAACATCAATACCAATATTACGAGAGCGGCGTTTTAAAATCGGCGCAGATAACCGAGGATGATGAAATCAGGGAGATTCGTTTTAATGAGTCGGGCGAGATGATGTGATCTGACAAGGCTTGCTACATCAGCTTTTACAGGCTGCTTTCGAGCCACAACTGCCCTTCGGCTCCAATATAACGACAGTCTGGTGTAGCTCACAAGCGGACAAAGAACCAAAAATCAATTTGTGTGTCAGCGTACAGACGTAAGCAATATTTTGCTTATATTTTATCTTTAACATTTACCCCTTAAATCCTTACAGTGCCGATTAACGTCTGGTTGATTACGACCCAAGTTGACCGCTGCTATGCCTGATCATTACAACTCAGGCAGCCCTTTCAGCCGGATGAGGGATGAAGGGACAGTCCGTGAGAGCGTCATAAATAGCGTCAATTACATTAAGACCCAAAAAAGGTGCACCAAATGGAAACGTACAATTCATCGAAAACGGCGCCCATTAATTTCGACACTATCCAAACACTTGTCCATCAGGGCAAGACTGTCGTTTCTTCAGAAGATTCTGCAACAATTGAATGGGCAATTAAGACAATTACGGAAGGCAGAACGGCAACACTCTACTGTAAGCCGACCGTATTTGAGGCGGTCAGAAGATGGTACTGGACACCGGAACGCGTCAAGCTCGTTGGATTTAAGCCTATTTTGCCGGAACAAGCTGCGAGGGTTAAATCGGATTTCAACATAGAGATCGATGGATACGCTAACAGTGTGGATTGTCCCCGATGCGGACACGTCTACAGTACGTACGAGTTTATACAGCAAGGCATCGAGGAGCATGGCGAAGAGCTTGTAAGAGCTGCGTTCTCGCTCAAGCGAGCAGCTATTATTCAAATTAATCCCGTGCAAGACACAATTTGTCGGAACTGCCGTTTGCACATCTTACTTGGTGGAAACGGGATTTACGGGGGCTATGATTACGAATATCGGTGCCCTTTGAACAATGCCTATGCCTGCTGCAGGGCTGTTATTGTGGCCGCAGCCCCAAACGTTCGGCTTCGCCCTGATTAGATTTGATAGCACGCCGTCAGGATACTCACCCGCCATCGAGCAGCGGATCTTGGATTCGTCCCGCACTGGCTGTCTGTATGCTCCTGATGGCGCCTTGATATACGGGTGCTATAGCGGTGAAATACCCATACTCACTTGAAGGTGAATTAGGTGCAAGCAGATGCCCACACAGTGTTGACGACCGCCAAGTTAGCACGCTGCCCAATAACAATGTGGAAGGAGAAACCTTATGAATGAAAACAGCAGCCACCAGTGTCCTTTTTGCAAGGAGGACGTTAAGGCTGAAGCAACCAAATGCAAGCATTGCGGATCACGGATTGCAGCAGCTCGACCGGAACACGGCGGCATATGCCCATTTTGCAAGGAAGCGATTAATCCTGAAGCTGTTCTATGCAAGCACTGTAAATCCAACCTTCAAGCACCGAAAGACTGCGGTTGCTCAGAAGCGTCTGCTGGCCTCGGGATCCTACAGTCGGTCGGGCTTCAGCGGCCTAGCACTAGCGTTTTGAGTGCTGCACGCGCGAATCAATGTGAAACATGGTGTGTTGGCTCGACTCTTATGTGCGCGTGTCCTGTCCATATCCCGGGTATGGGTGATGGAATCATTATCTATGCCTGCGGCACTTGCATAAACGATCCGATCATCACTGCCTTTGCTCCATAATTCGAGGCTACGCATCACGTGGAAAATGAAGTCAGTTCTCACATTCCAACATCGGCCTAACGTTGTGCTCCAAGCGTCGGCTGATCTGCATCGTTCAACGGCAGCTCATTGAATGCGCGGCTTTGAGTGTCGCTTAAGGGCCGGTTTGCAAGCCATGTTCTGTGGCAGGTATTGGCCGGATTTGGCCTTTCATTCCCGCTCCGAATTTACCTGATTCTCAGCTATATACTCAGCCAAAGTAAAGCAAAAAGATAACCCGGCGCGGCCCGGAAAGCTGAAAATGAAACCGTAGTATAACCACGCTCCACATTGACCCCATTACAGTGCCGAATGCGTAATGGCAAGACCGAAGCCCATATTTCTTGAAGCGCTTGGGCTCTGGGCTCGAATAGTGTTTGGCGCGTCAAAAAGTTTGGTTTATCCTTCGATTCTTCGGAAGGCGGATGACAGCACGCGGGAAGCTTGGCAAAAGCGGCGTGTTGGCTATGGGCCCGTCCGGCGCGATCAGCACGGCTTGGACAACACTCATGCGGCACCGCTTTCTTGTTGGAGAAGGGCCATGTACATTGAGATTTCAAGGGCGCGGTCACAGAAGCGAAAATCATATCCCGCCATGGATCGTCCCGTTATTGCCGGCCTTTCAGCCCTTCGCCGGTTTGCACTGGCGATGATCATTCTTTCTATCGAGGCTTGCGCTATGGCCCATGCGAATAACCCCATATCCGATCTGGAAGACAGTGTCTGCGGTATCGTGCGCGAACCGCTGGCTTTCTGGCAATTCCGGCAAGTCGCCGGAGCGCCCGATGCAAGCCGCATCCGGTCGATACCCAACATCGAACGGCTGTCGTTTACCACCCGCGATGGCCGCGAACTGGGCGGCTATAAGCTTCGCGCCGACAATCCCCAGGGTTATCTGCTGGTGGCACAGGGCAATGCCATGCTGGCCGACCAGATCATGGTCGTGCTGACCTTCTTCCGGGATTACGGGCTCGATGTCTACGTGTACGACTACCGCGGCTACGGACTTTCCGGGGGCAAGAGCCGGCTCAAGGCCATCGTATCCGATTACCGGGAGATCGTCGCCGCCCTTAATGCCCAAGGCTATGGCCGACGCTATCTCTACGGCATGTCCATGGGCGGCGTTATCCTGACTAATGCCATCGGCCCAAGCGAGGAATATGACGCGTTGGTATTGGACTCGCCCCCTAGCCGGATTTCCGGTCTGGGCTGTCCCGAAGACTACGACCCGGTACGCAACTTGCCGCAAGACGGCGCCAGGCTGATGCTCATCATCGGCTTGAAAGATCGGGTGGTGCCGCCGGGAGACATCGAGGAATTGTCCCGGATCCTGGAACAGCGCGGCGGCCGGGTGCTGAAATTTCCCGAGTTCGCCCATCCGTTGATGGATCTCGACCCGGCGATCCGCCGACGGCGCTTGCAGTCTGTCGCGGATTTTCTGGTGCGATGAACCCCTTCGCGGCGCTTCTGATTGGCTTGCTGCTATGCTTCGCCTGTACGGGACCCTCGAAAGCTCCTTCTTTTTCCGCTGAGGGTGAGCCTCTTGCCTCGATCTATTTGATCAACCACGGCAAGCACGCCGGTATAGTCGTCAGGAAGGCAGACATCCCCTCCGGACTTTGGCCGGAAAGCAGCGATTTTTCCGATGCAGACTATCTGGAACTGGGCTGGGGCGACTGGGATTATTATCAGGCGGATGATCCCGGCCTTTGGCTGGCCCTGAAAGCCGCCTTCTGGTCCACTGCCAGCGTGCTTCATGTGGTCGGCGTTAAAGGCTCCGTCGCAGATCGGTTTGCCGGTTATGAAGTCATCCGGCTTGAGCTGGCGCCAGACGAATTCGCCAGGCTTGTGGCTTATATCCACCAAAGCTTTGCCAGAAACGGAGAAGCGAAAGCGAGACCAGTCGGGCCGGGGTACGGCCTGGGCAGCCGTTTTTATCCCGCCCGAGGAGAATTTCACCTTTACAACACCTGCAATGGCTGGGTGGCGCGCGCTCTGGAGGCGGCTGGCTATTCGATGGGCGTTTTCCGTCCGGTCACGGCGGATCAGTTGATGGCGAAGGCTCGCCAATTCGCCGCGCAATAATAAGCGTTGGGTTCAAAAATGTGAACGTTGGGTAGCCGATGCAGTCGCTTCAAACCATCGACTCCGACAGATTGAAAAAGTGGTTACTACCCTGTCAGACACTGACCGACAGGGTTCGACTCATTATAGACAGTCAAATTTGTTTAAAAAAGGGTTAGTCGATCTGAACATTAAAGAGAACGTGCCGAAAAGTGTACTGTTTACAGTCATTAAGAGCCTGGTGTGCACGTGGTATTGAGGTTGTTTAAGCCTCAAGCGTAAACGAGTCTGGATGTTCGGCCTTCCAGATCAAAGGCCGAGGACTCAATCACTTAATGATCAATGCGTCAAGCCGCCACGCACTGCCCGTACCAAGGCTTCGCTGGTCTTAGGGGAGGTGTTTACGGCTCCAAAGTCAAAAGAGACGTGCCATGCCAAGTAGTTACGTTCGGAGTCGGACGTAGACGACCACCAATTCCCGCCAGAAATTACCCCGAAAGGTTGAGGCGGAACCACGAATATTGGATCGATTGCGGGGCTGAGTCGGCCATAATCCACAATACTCTGCAACTCCTTCACATTCGGCACCCGCCAGTCACAGTGTCCTGCATAGCAAGGCTCGGTATTCAAGCCCTTGATGAAGACATCAAAGGCATCGCCCCATGTGTAAGCGTTGTCCGCATCGTGTGCATTGGTCGGATCTTCCAGCATATCCCAGTTAAGCTTCTTTTCCCACTCCAGCTTAGTATTGTCATCAGTGATGGTATCGCCATTATCGGTGTAGTGCAGGAGGCCACCGGCTTGAATTTCGCCGTCCTGACCCGTGCCTGCGCAGTTGATTCTCTGACCGGAGCCACCTGCGCTCCAGCACTCCGTTTGGCCGGTCGCTGGGAACTTTTCCGCGCTCGCCAAGTCGGCTTTGCACTGGTTTAAATCCGCTTGACACCGCGGCAACCCTCCGGCCGCGGGTGGGACTACCGGATTAGCTGCCCCCGCTGTGCTGGTCAAGCCCAGGACTAGGACGCTCTGTACGAGCAGGAAAATCGGTTGTCTGGCAATTATTTTTTTCATAGTTGTTACCTCTAAAATTAGTGGAGTCAGATTGTTCGTATGGCTGCCGGCGGCTACCAGCCGTCCCGAGAACAGTGAATAGAAATTTTCAATGCACCTTCTTCCAAGTTACTCGACTGCTCGAGTTCCTCGCTTTACACTCATTTTTTCATGCTCAGAGATTGTGGCAGCTCCTCGGTCACGGCAGTGTAAAGCCCTTAATGTCAGAACTGCATCAATTAAGCCTTAACTACTGGCTATAGTAAGCGCTAGGAGTCTGTCGGACTTTAAATATTAATAATTACAATAAGTTATAGATTTTTATTTGCTGCTTTTGTCGTATTTTGCATAAAAATACCAAAATTTAAAAAATAAACCCATGAAAATCATATGGATAAAAGTCCGACAGGCTCCTAGATCTAGTAATAATTACAGCCTGTAAGATAAAGAATTTATGTGCCAGAGTCATGACCCAAACGGGTCAAATTAATCAGACTTCCGCAGAGGCCATGCCTGCCCTCTACACTCAGCCGGGTAGGGTACGCATCGCGTATCTTTTTGGTATTTTAATGGCGGAACGGTCTGAAAATGGTGCGCGATGCGACCCTACCCATGATTCGCTGTGATCTAATCTGATCCCCGCTTGGATTTCCCGGCGGGGATTTTTTATGCTCGATAGAGAATTGGGTGGCAAATTAAATAGGTCTGATTTAAAACCGCTTTGTTTGCTAGCGGAGCATGAGCCCAATAATGCATGATACGTGGGCCGCATTCGGCAACCACGCCGATCCGCATGTTGGACAACAATCATAAGCACGGGAATGCCACACGACGGTGATTATCGATTATGGCTACTGCAAGCTATTTTATCAGGCGCTTTTGACACACTTGGCTTAGCGGGCGAGGGTAACTTGTAACACCACATTTCGGGTATTGTTGCTCCAGGTGAGCTCATGGAGGTCAAACTCATTAGCGTTCTGCCTGTCGCCGTCATCTAATTTGATGCCCAATTTGCTGAGCTTAAAATGGGTTTTATGAATGCTCAACAACTTGGCAGGGTTTTCGATGCATCCGATCAAGGTGTCCAGATAAACATCCGGGTTGGCCAGACTCTTTACTCTAGACTCGTATGAATCATCGCCAGTCTTGAAAGCTTGATCGTTCATACGCAACGTCAGCTCTTGCTTAACCTGGGCCACTACGTAATCAAACAGATACTTTTTTAGTGCCGTGCTTAGCTCTGCACTGCTGGCGCAAGGAGTATGGATTTGGTGTGAAGCGAAATTAACCGCCTGTTGCGGAACTTCGCGAATGAGCATATCGCCTTGCATACCTATGCCCAGCGTTTCCTTTTCACTCTTGGTGGCAGTTAACAGCCCATACAATACCGGGACTTGATATTTACTGTGGGCGCGCAAAAAGACATTCAGACTGGGGGCGGTGTTAAACAGCTTGTCGATGTCGTTGCTGTTGACGAACAGGGCGTTGACGAGTGGATCAGTCTCAAATGCGTCCAGGTTCAAGTCGACGGGCGGCGGAATCTCATTAGCGACCTGAAGGACATGGTTGTACAGTCCCCGCACATGTTTCCTTAACTTATGGGCGTAACCTTGTACGGCTCGCATCTTACTGTTTGACGCATCGACGAAACTTTCGACGATCTGCCGGTCTTCCGCCGCCAGTGGCGCCACGCCGTGAATATGGTTGCTCAGGCTGCTGACAAGGTTTTGCATGTGATCTAATTGGTCGTCGAAAAACGTTATAAGACTTAAGGCTTCGAGAGTTCGCCTATCGTTGTTCATGACCGTCTCTTCCCATGCGGGTACCAGGCGGGAAGGTTTAA
>Ga0208882_1001083_pt1 | contig 10964 bp, 13 predicted proteins | sample LakWasMet14_LOW5_2_FD_183862 | JGI IMG/M metagenome (GOLD analysis project Ga0208882, IMG submission 183862) | Freshwater sediment methanotrophic microbial communities from Lake Washington under simulated oxygen tension - Sediment Metagenome... | ecosystem: Environmental > Aquatic > Freshwater >...
CCGCTGGAAATTACTTTGCAACTGCCTCGTGCGCTTCGCTCGTCTGTTGCCGATTTATTGGCCTTGCGCGTTAAAACCGGACAGGGCGATTTGATGCCGTTAAGCGAACTGGGCAGCGCCAATATAGAAACCGAAGACCAGCCGATCTTTCACAAGAACCTGCAACGGGTGAACTATGTGATTGCCGGAATGGCCGGACGCAGCCCGGTGGAAGCGGTTTTTGATTTAAATGACGTGTGGGACGAACGCCCATTGCCGCAAGGCTATACCGCCGAACTGGCAGGCGAGGGCGAATGGAAAATCACTGTCGATGTATTTCGCGATCTTGGCTTGGCCTTTGCCGCCGCTTTGGTAATGATCTATATCTTGCTGGTCGGGCAAACCGGATCGTTGAGCGTGCCGTTGGTGATGATGATCGCCATCCCGCTGACTGTAATCGGCATCATGCCGGGCTTCTGGGTGCTCAATCTGTTTGCTGCGCCTGTCGCCGGTTATCCGAACCCGATCTATTTCACAGCCACCGCGATGATCGGCATGATTGCGCTGGCGGGCATTGTCGTGCGCAACTCGATTATCCTGATCGATTTTATCGAGCGCATCCGCGCCCGTGCCGATGTGACGCTGGCAGACGCTTTGATTGAAGCCGGTGCGATTCGCCTGCGGCCGATATTCCTGACAGCCGGAGCGGCGATGTTCGGCGCGTTTGTGATTATCCTGGACCCGATCTTTTCAGGGCTGGCCTGGAGTTTTATTTTCGGGATTTTTGCCTCGACTTTGTTTTCGCTGCTGGTGATACCGGTGGTTTATTTTTTGATTAACAAGGAAGAGTGATTCTTACCGCAGCTACTTCAATATCTATTTGAAGAGAGCGGCGGTATTTTTAGGTCTATGATTTTCAATTCGCCGGTTATAAATTACGATTTTTTACCTTAGCGGGCATTTGCAATATGTGGTAAAACTAATTCAGCTGATGCTCGTGGTGATGTTGCTTAAGAGTCAGAGTTTGCCGCAACGGGCAAAAAAGGTTAAAAAAACCGGAGCCTTCTTCCTGCTGCGGTTATTGCATCGAATTTTGATTTGGAAGCCTATTGGCTAAACATAATAACGGGATAACATTATGGCGATAAACACTAATAGACCCACGTCCCCGCACCTGCAAGTCTACAGATTGCCTTTAACAGGCATTATTTCCATCACTCACCGCATGACCGGCGTTATGCTCTCAGCCGGTTTGGTCTTATTTGTTTATGTTGTTTCAGCGCTGGCGGGCGGCGGCGAGTCATACGACACAATGCAGACAGTTATGAACCAATGGCTGTTCAAGCTGGTAGTTTGGGGCTTCATCTACGCGCTGTTTTTCCACCTGTGCCACGGTATCCGCCATTTGATTTGGGATACCGGCAGCAGCTTTGAACTTGAAACGCTAAACCGATACGCCATGATTGAGCTGGCGGCTTCGTTGGTGCTGACGTTGATGACTTTCGTGTGGGGGCATTATGGATTATAGAACGCCTTTATCCAGGGCTAAGGGCTTGGGTTCTGCCAAAAGCGGAACGGGCCACTGGTGGATGCAGCGCATCACCGCCGCGGCTCTGGTTCCGTTGACCTTTTGGCTGATCAAATTTCTGGGCTTGAGCATGACGGCTCCCTATCAGCAAACCTTAGATTGGTTAGTGTCGCCTGTTAATACCATTTGCATCATAGCCTGGATCATCGCCGCTTTTTACCACGCTGCGTTGGGCTTGCAGGTGGTGATTGAAGATTACATAGCCGCCGAAGGCCCCAAGATCATCTCAATCTGGGCCGTCAACCTGGCTTTCTTGTTTTTGGCGATTACGGCTTTATTGGCCGTGTTTCGCGTTGTATCGATAGGGTGATTCATGGCAGCAGCTTACAAAATTATTGAACATGCTTACGATGTAGTGGTGGTGGGCGCGGGCGGCGCCGGTCTTCGCGCTACCTTGGGCATGGCGGAAAAAGGCCTGAAAACCGCTTGCATCACCAAAGTATTCCCCACCCGCAGTCATACCGTCGCCGCGCAAGGCGGCATCAGTGCGGCGCTGGGCAATATGGGCGAAGACGACTGGCGTTTTCATATGTACGACACCGTCAAAGGCTCCGATTGGCTGGGCGATCAGGACGCGATTGAATACATGTGCCGCGAAGCCATTCCCGCCGTGATCGAACTGGAGCATTACGGCGTGCCGTTTTCGCGCACCAGCGATGGCAAAATCTACCAGCGCGCGTTCGGAGGCATGACCACGCATTTCGGTACAGGTTTGGCGCAGCGCACCTGCGCGGCGGCCGACAAAACCGGCCATGCCATTTTGCACACCTTGTACCAGCAGTCACTAAAGCATAAAGCCGAGTTTTTCGTTGAATACATCGCGCTGGACTTGATTATGGAAGACGGCGAATGCCGTGGCGTATTGGCCTGGTGTCTGGATGACGGCTCGCTGCATTTGTTCAAGTCCCAAATGACCGTACTGGCGACAGGGGGGTACGGTCGCACGTTTTTTTCCTGCACTTCGGCGCATACCGTGACCGGCGACGGCAACGCGATGGTGTTGCGCGCCGGTTTGCCGTTGCAGGATATGGAGTTCATCCAGTTTCATCCGACCGGCATTTACGGCGCGGGCTGTTTGATTACCGAAGGCGTAAGAGGCGAGGGCGGCTACCTGACCAATTCCGAAGGCGAGCGTTTCATGGAACGTTATGCTCCGTCAGCGAAGGATTTGGCGTCGCGCGACGTGGTTAGCCGCGCGATGACCATTGAAATCCATAAAGGCCGCGGCGTAGGACCGCTTAAAGATCATATTTATCTGCACATCGAACATCTTGATCCGGCGATTATCCACGAGCGTTTGCCGGGCATTTCCGAAACGTCGAAGATTTTTGCCAATGTCGACATCACCAAACAGCCTATTCCGGTGTTGCCGACCGTGCATTACAACATGGGCGGCATTCCAACCAATTACAAAGCCGAAGTCGTGACTTTGAAAGACGGCGACCCCGATGCGGTGGTGCCGGGCCTGATGGCAATCGGCGAAGCCGCCTGCGTTTCCGTGCATGGCGCGAATCGCCTGGGTTCAAACTCGCTGCTCGATCTGGTGGTATTCGGCCGCTCCGCCGCGATCCGTTGCGCCGAACTGATCAAGCCCGGATCAAGGCAAAAACCGTTGGCGAGTAATGCTTGCGATAAAGCCATCGCCCGCTTCGATAAAATCCGTAATGCCAAGGGCAGCCGCAGCACCGCCGACATTCGCCTGGACATGCAAAAAGTCATGCAAGCCAAAGCGGCGGTGTTCAGAACCGGCTCGACGCTGACCGAAGGTATCAACATGATGGCCGAAGTCAGAAAAACCTTTGCCGATGTCAACGTGACGGATAAATCCTTAATCTGGAATACCGATCTGGTCGAAACGCTGGAGTTGGATAACCTTTTAAGCCAAGCCACCGTAGCGATCAACGCGGCAGGCAATCGCACCGAAAGCCGGGGCGGCCATGCACGGGAAGATTACCCGAACCGCGATGACGAAAACTGGTTGAAGCATACCCTGACCTGGCTAAGCGATGATCAAGTTAAAATCGATTACAGGCCGGTACACATGTACACATTAACCGATGACGTCGACGTAATTCCACCGAAAGAGAGGGTGTACTGATGGCTGAATTTACCCTGCCTAAAAACTCTGTTTTAATCGAAGGTAAAACCTTTAAAGCGCCTGCCGGAGCAACCAACATCCGCCGCTTTGAAGTGTATCGCTGGGACCCCGAGTCCGGCGAGAACCCGCGTATCGATGCCTTCGAGCTGGATATGGATAGCTGCGGCCCGATGGTGCTGGACGCGATCCTGAAAATCAAGAACGAAGTCGACAGCACCTTAACCTTTAGGCGTTCCTGCCGCGAAGGCGTGTGCGGTTCCTGTGCAATGAACATTAACGGCAAAAACTCTCTGGCCTGCACCAAAGCCATCGATTCCTATTCCGGCACCATCAAAATTTACCCGCTGCCGCATTTGCAAGTCATTAAAGACCTGGTGCCCGATACGACCCATTTCTTCGCCCAATACGCCTCGATCAAACCGTGGATAGAAACCCAAACCCCGCCCCCGGCCGATGCCGAGCGCCTGCAAAGCAAGGAAGACCGGGAAAAACTGGATGGCTTATACGACTGCATCCTGTGCGCCTGTTGCTCGGCCAGTTGCCCCAGTTATTGGTGGAACAGCGAGCGTTACCTGGGCCCTGCGGTGCTGCTGCAAGCTTACCGCTGGCTGGTCGACAGCCGAGACGAAAATACCGGTGAGCGTCTGGACGACCTGGAAGACCCGTTTAAATTGTATCGCTGCCATACGATTATGAATTGTACCGATACCTGTCCCAAGGGCTTGAATCCGGCTAAGGCGATTGCCGAAACCAAGAAGCTGTTGGTGCAGAGAAAGCTGGGCTGATGGACGAACTGGCCAGATTAAGATGGCAATGCCGGCGCGGGACTAAGGAGCTGGATTTTCTGTTGAACCGGTATTTGGAATCAGGATATGTGGCAGCGAATCAGCAGGAAAAGGCGTTGTTCGTGGCACTGCTAGGGCTTGAGGATGATGAATTGGCTGGTGTTTTACTAGGCGAGAGGGATACAAGGGAAATGGGATTTTTGGTGGAGAAAATCAGGTGTAGTTGTTTAAGCTAAAGTTCGATCCAGGCCTGCTGAACTTAAATTGAATAAAGAAAAAATAAAGCTGGATAACATGTTTAATTTGTATGTTATCCAGATAATAACTTGTTAGGCCTCTTGAAGCCAGCCATTCAGAACAATGCTGTGAGTAACAGAATAATGACCGAGCATCCTTTTAGGATTGGGAGACAAACAGGGCAAACCATTAGTTGGCATGCACCTTCTCTGGAATGCTCAAACGCATGCTGTATCTATTGTGGGATCTCGTTGCGCGATCCGAATCCGCCGGATTCGGACAAAGAGCATCTCCTCGCAAGGAACTTCGTCCCAACTGGGACGATGGATGGTCAACCGTTCAATTTTATCTTTCGGGCATGCCGACCTTGCAACGCCCGAAAAGCGACCGCTGAACGGCATGTCTCCAGCGTCACGCTATTCAATAGCCCCGGCCGCCTTGAGGACGACCGCGTGAACGAAGCTGCACTCCGAAAGGGAAGCGGTGACTACCATCCGAAAAAGAAGGGAGTGCTCATACAAGACGCGCACGAAAATATATCCATCGACGGTTCTTTCAGCACCATGTCCGTAAAATTCGGAATGGTTGCTCCGCCGCAGCTGGATAGGAACCAAGCTGGCGAGGTTGCATTTAGCCACATTCAAGGCCTGTTCACCCTCATATGCACTGAGGACTACCGTGACCCACTAAAAATGCGCTTGCTGCCTCAAGAACAGTTCTTCTGGTACGACTGCTACACGCACAATGACTGGGGTAATCCACAGGCCGTAGAGATTGCGGATCGAGTTCGTGATTGGGAGTGCCTTGCAAACATCGTCTCAGCTGAGGGCTACTTTAAGGCAACCATGCGTCACAGCGACGAAGGGTGGTTCTGGGCCTTGGAGTGGAATCGGCAACTCAGGCTTTTAGGTGCCATCAGTGCGTCGCGCATGAAGCTTTTCGAAGGGCTTCCGAATGAAGGCTGGATACCAACACCTCAAGGACGAATGCGCAAACATGTGCCTCCCGACGCTGAATACGACCAACTCTTTGCCGGAGTTGTCCGTGATTGAACCCGATAAGCCGGGTAGGGGGCGCATCGCGCCCCATTTCGGAGCCCAAGCGTATTGGTAATTTTGATCTCCAAAATGGCTTGTCCGTTGAAATGTTTAAAATAACCGGGTCATTTTGGTATTTGCAAATGGGGCGCGATGCGCCCCCTACATCTACATCTGTCTCGGTTATCCTGTATTTGGATTTGTCTAATTAAATTACATTGGGTGGACTGAATCATGTCGAATTACCGGCGGTGTTATGTTCCTGGCGGCTCTTATTTCTTCACTGTGGTAACGGAACGGCGCGCAAAAATTTTGGGTAACGATCTTGCCAGGGATTTATTACGGGCGGCTTTTCAGGACTGTTTTCAAAGTTGGCCGCCATTTCAGGTGGATGCGATGGTGATGCTGCATGACCACATGCATGCTATCTGGACGTTGCTGCCCGGTGACGCCGCTTATCCAAAACGCTGGGGCGCGATTAAAAAATATTTCACTCAATCCTGGCTCGCGCTGGACGGTGCGGAACAATCCCGCTCGTCATCCCGCATCGTCGGAGATGTGTCTGGCAACGCTATTATGCGGAACATACGTTACGTGATGAAAGAGATTACCAACGGCATTTTGATTACATCCATTACAATTCGGTAAAACATGACTTGGTGGGAAGCCCACGCGATTGGCCCTATTCGACTTTCCACCGCTGGGTAAAGCGTGGTGTGTATAATTCCGATTGGGGGTGTTCACTAGACGGGTCGCTAGATTTTTTGGATATAAATTCGACCGCAAGTGAATAAAAAGCAAGCCATGTAGCTCGAGCATAGCGAGATAACGTAACCCAACATACCAGCCTAATGATCATTCAAGAATCGAGGAGGTCATTTTGAGTTTGAGAGTTTTTGCACCAACCAAATTATTGGCACCCTACGTTACAGCCATTTGGGATTATGACGACTTAACGGGCAGCGATAGTTCGGCGCTTTCAATCCTGCCGGATACTGCAACGTATTTATGTTTTCTATATGCCGATTTGCTTCAGACCACCCACAAAGACGCTATTTATACCACTCGTAGCGGACTCGCCGGCTTCCAAAGCTACCGAAGTGATCTGGGAGGTATTGGAACGGTATCAGGCGTTTCTGCACGGCTTACTCCTTGGGGATTAAATGTATTTCGTCGCGGTATAGTCAGGGAATGTGCTGAAAGGCGAGTGGATTGCAGAGATATTTTCCCTCGGTATTCGATTGAAAAAATCGAAGATAGCTTGGCGCAAAAAAGAACAGCCCATGAGCGTGTTCAATACGTAGAGAATTTTTTGCTTGCGATATTGAACCGGGACAATGAGGATCTGCTGATTCAAAAAGCTTGCAGGGAGTTAAGCAGATCTAACGGAAATTGCCCTATTGGGATGCTCGCCCGGAATCTCGGTTTATCTGAGCGTACTTTGGAACGGCGTTTCCTGGCTCATGTTGGGGCAACGCCTAAAAAATATGCTCGTGTAGTACGTTTGCGGAACGCTGTTTTCCAACGTAAAACGCTGTCAAATTGGGCAGATGTTGCACAGACAGTAGGTTACTATGATCAAAGCCACATGATTCGCGACTTTCAAGAACTTTATGGAATTTCACCGGAATCTCTCTACCCTCAAATTGACACTTCCCAAACGATACGGTTTTCGGGGTTGTTAAATTTATATCCAACAGTATAAGCCCATCATTTGATGGGGTTTCCAATTAGATCGTGGCGTATCCCCATTTTTTATAGTCTGTCCAAAATTGCTAGTAGTACCTCTAAAATCATATCAACTTAAATTGTCGGTTTTTTCCAATACGACGCACAGTTCGTATTGTTAAAGTGAGCTTAACCGTTCGTTTGTGATTAAAACCTTTTGTTAAATCGATTTAATTTTATTAATCAAGCTTCTATAAAAAAGCTTAAATTTTATGAGTCAGGAGATACCGATGTTTACTAAGCAAGCTATTACAAAAAAATTAAATGTACCCTCAGGGCAGATATGGGAAGCGATCAGCAAAATAGGAAGGCTCGATGTATGGTTTCCGTTCATTGAGACTTGCAAGGTAGAGGGCGATGGACCCGGTGCATTGCGCTATATGACCATAGCCGATAAGGGTGGCGATATAAAAGATACCATTGAAGAAGTTGATTCAAAAAACATGAAGCTGATATATCTTCGGCCAATATCGCCATTTCCTGTGAGCTATTACAAAGGGACAGTCGAAGTGTTCACATCTTATGATGGCTTGGGTATTGTTGTCTGGACAATTGATTTCGAGTCAAAGCCGGAAGATAGTGCTTCAGTAGCAGAACTTGTACAAGGCGCTATCAGTGCCGGTATTGATGGTATGGAAATAGATTTGATGAAATAAATAAATCCTATAGCCGTAGGGGCGCGCATCGCGCCCCATTTCGGAGCCCAAACGTACTGGGAATCTGATCCCCGCACGGACTTTTTCGAGCGGGGATTTTTTATGCCGGATTGTATTGGATATTGTGCGCCGCCTCGGTACCGCTATGCCGCTCCTGCACCCTTGCAATCGCAAAGCGCCTACTTTGTTGATTGGCAGTTTGCTAAAGCGAAACCACCGCTACATATAATTAAACCAATAACTCCGAATCAACCCAATCAACTTGCTTTTCTACGATCGTGTTCAACTCCAACACTCCAAGCGAAGAGGTCATATTCAGTTCTGATTCGACCTCTTTCAACTTCTCCAGCTGTTCTAGCAACTCAAACAAATCCGTTTGATTGATGTTCTTGTTTTTTTTAGCTCGCTTAATTTTCTTCATTTTGTAGATCAAGGATGGCGGTAGAACCATCATCTTTAAATATTGGATGTGTCAAACCATAACCGGTTAAGTTTACCACTTGGCTAATTTGCTATCGTCACTTTTTTGGTGGGTTAATTTGAAAGTGCCATTGCTTATAGGGAACTGTGCGGGTGATTTTGGTAAAGAGAAAGTAGACAAAATTTTATAATAACTTGAATGGCTGGATGTCATAAAGCTCTATGTGCGGAACCGCACGGACTACCTGAATCAGGAGGGCTTATATAGGCGCGTACCCAAGCAATGTTTTTTGCTTGAAACCCGTTCTTGGAGGAGTTCTAACATGCGTAAATTAATTGCGGGATTTATTCTAATGATGGCTTTACCTATAGTGGGTAATGCCCAAGGGCCTAACGATGTTCAAAGTCCGTCTTCTGAAGCCTTGCCGCCCAGCTCCAATCCAACGACGATCTCGCCGGGGAAGAGCGCTGAGTCTGCCGACGCGCAAAATGAAGCTTTCAATATCTGCTTGCGCGCTACTCAGCGCTTCGAACAACAGGAAAGGGCTAAAGGGAATAAAAGGCCGGCGGAAGCCCCAATATCTGCCTCGTGTAAAACGGAATTGAAACCGGCAGCGTATTGGCTTTGCATGGAGAAAGAAGCCAATGCGGAAGTCGATTTTAATACCGCTCATTGGCGTTGCGTGAAACAAACTAACATACGGGAATAACGCGGTAACGTTGCGGATAAACGGGGCAGTTGTTGTTAGAATCGCCCCCCGTCTCTGCGCTCGACTTGCGGCATCCGGCTTTTTGTCGCTATGCTGCTGATAGCATTTTGCCGCTCGATTTGCCGACTGTTTTGGAATGATTGATAAGCAAGTGGGCTTGAATGAAAAGTGCGGGGCAGGAGTGTCTTGCCTATCATATAGTTAGCCTAGCATTGCGCTCAACCGGAGCGAGGTTATAATGATTTCTGCAGCCCCCAGTTAGCTTTCTGTTAGGGCGCGAACGGTGTGGCAACCGGTGGGATTGAAAGCCAATCGATCTCATGGCAGTCTTGTGATGGAATGGCGAAAGTTGAATACACAGTAAAATAAGGTCGGGTTCTTGCATTGCGCATTTTCATGACCGTTCAGGTTATTCGGCAACGTTGAACGTGAATTACAAATTAAAGAGATAGTGATATGCAAACATTAAAAAACCAATTAAAACAAAATCTGGCTTTGATTTTTTTCGGCACTCTGCTTTCTGCCAATACTCCTGTAATGGCAAAAACAGACTTCGAAGCTCAAGAAAAGTACCTCAGGGCGCGTGTAAATAGCAGCCAGCAAAACACAGATCACTCAGCCCATGCGAACCCTATTGATAAGAGCCTGGATTTTCATGGCGTTTTTTACGGTTATTTTCCTTGCAACGATTGCAACGGGGTTAAAACAACGCTGTCGTTAAAGCAAAATAACAATTATCTGCTGGTGACTCAGCCCGCAAGGGAATCCTCAAGGGAGTTTTATGAAAAAGGAAAATACAGCTGGAATGATGAAAATCGTACCGTTGTTTTAACGCCCCGTAATGAATCGCCCGTAAAGCAATATCGTATTGAAGATGAAGGAACGCTCATTCAGCTTAATAGTGGGGGAGGGAAGATGGCAGGCGATGAAGAACGCTACACTTTGCGCAGAAGCGATACGGTAAAGTCGCGTGAGGTACACATTCACTAGAAGAATGTTTCCAAAGCTGTAAGGCTGGTATTTGCAAGCTGGATTCGCCATTAGGCAATCCACCGCAATTGCTAATCGATCATATTGGTTTACTGTGCGCCTCGGTATCGCTTGCATCTATATTCCACATTGATGGCTGAGTGGCGTACTGCACTGCATCTGGGCATTGCCCCATATACGGATGATTTTCCGAAAAGTCGGGGTTAATAAATTATTTTTCTCCAAAAACTTATCGTATTTCGATCGGGGTTTTAACAGCCGCTTTTCATGACGGCTGTCCTGCGGATGTTACGGGGGTGCGATTGGCCCGTATTCAACTTTTTATCGCTATGTCTGCTGATGGTGTTTTATCGTTCAATTGGGGCGATATAGTGCTTGATAAGCCAAGCCATTTAGTGGACGCGATGCGGTTTCCAGACGACCGAGCTTAGAAATTGTTAAAGGTCTTCAAATAAATATTATCGAGATGAATCGATAATGTCAGTTCTACAAAGAATCCAAAAAGAAATTCAATCATATCTTCTCAATGGCAAGAAAAAATTAGCAACAAAAAGAGTTTCATCTGTGCAGATTATCAGTATGCGCACAAATATGATGCGTTTATTTACAATAATTAAATAGGCTTAATTGAGTATTGTTTTTTATAAGTGTTTGTATTTAATAAACAATAAGTAAATTTAATTTATGTGTTAATTTTGGCTCAGCATTTGCTTTCTATGTTATAGGGAGCCCTAAA
>Ga0208882_1001089_pt1 | contig 10925 bp, 9 predicted proteins | sample LakWasMet14_LOW5_2_FD_183862 | JGI IMG/M metagenome (GOLD analysis project Ga0208882, IMG submission 183862) | Freshwater sediment methanotrophic microbial communities from Lake Washington under simulated oxygen tension - Sediment Metagenome... | ecosystem: Environmental > Aquatic > Freshwater >...
GCTACTACCCGCCTTTTCTTGATTGTGCGCGGCAATATTCAACCCTTTTTTCAGGTACAGGATTTAAAGTGGTTACGGTCTACCTGACCGGCGAGCCCAGTGAAGAAGTCGCACAGGCTACATGTTCAGATGAAGTGATCTTTCTTGGCTACAAAAGCAGCCAGGTACGTGGCTTGAAATTGAAAGCGATTGCTGAAATCAGAAAAATACTGGCGCGTGAAACATTCCAGTTCTGTATCGCGCATCGTTCTAAACCCACTTATGTTGCTTTGCTTGCCAGCCAGCTGCCCGTAATCAGCATTCATCATAATTATGACGATTTTGGCAGATTCAGCCGGCGTTTTCTGGTAAACCTGTTTCGCAGCAGGTTATTGCTGTTAGGCGTATCGGATTCTGTGCGCGATGAGATGCGTACAAGCCTGCCTAAGTGGCCCCATAGCCAGATTGAGACTTTATATAATCGGATCAATGTTGCGGCAGTGCAGGCACAATTTCTGCCAAAACAAGCGGCAAGGGAATTTCTTGGCTTACCTTCTGATCGCTGGATTGTCGGCAATGTAGGCAGATTGCATTACGATAAAGACCAGGCAACGTTATTACGCGGTTTTAAAAAAGCTTTGCCCAGTTTGCCTGCCAATAGTCTGCTTGTCATTATGGGTAAAGGGCCGCTGGAAAAAGATCTGAAGCAGCTGGCACAAGAGTTGGGCATTGCTGCATCTGTCATCTTCACGGGAAATGTGCCGGATGGCAGAAAGTACTTCAAGGCCTTTGATGTGTTTGCGCTGACTTCGGATCATGAGCCATTTGGCATGGTGTTGCTCGAGGCGATGGCGGCCGGGTTGCCGTTGATCTGCAGTGATTGCGGAGGCGGTGCAGAAGTCGTGCGCGATGTCGGCACGCTGTTTCCCCTTGGTGATGATGATGCGCTGGCCGCCTGCATGCTCGCAGAATATAACAACAGGGAAAATACTGATGTTGCGCAGATATTGCAGCAACTGCAAGACCGTTTTTCGGATGAAGCGGTTCGAGCACGATTCTGGGACTTGCCATTTGTTCGCGGGCTGCTAAATGACAAATAATATGGTGAATGTCAGCACACAAGCTGCAATGAATAGTATCTGTATCGTTATCCCGTATTTTGGTAAATGGCCGGCATGGATGCCTTACTACCTGGAATCCTGCCGTTTCAATAACACCGTGAACTGGCTCCTTTATACGGATTGTGGAACGCCGGAAAATTTACCGTCGAATGTACGTGTTGTCGAAACTGCCTACCACGATTATTGCGCTTTAGTTTCACAGCGGCTGGGCATACAGTTTTATCCTGAGAACCCGTATAAACTCTGTGATATCAAGCCGCTGCTTGGCTATATACATGCGGATGCGCTACAGGGGTTTGATTTTTGGGGATTCGGGGATATTGACCTGGTCTATGGCGATCTCAGGGCTTATTTTAACCAGAGCCGGCTTAACCGCAATGATCTGTTGTCGACCCACGCGCGCCGCGTGTCCGGGCATCTGTGCCTGCTCAGGAATACAGAGCAGATGCGTACGGCATTTCAGCGAGTGAATAACTGGAGGTTCCTGATTTCAAACCCTGAGCATGTTGCTTTTGATGAAAAAGCGTTCAGCAAGTTATTTTTGCGCCATAAAAATTCGCCTGCTATCGTCCGTTTCGCGGCTGGTTTGATAGATCCATGGCTGAGAAAGGCTGAGTTTGCAGAAGCCTACACAACGCCAAACGCAAAACTGGAATGGATTGATGGCACGAAAAATTTTCCTGTCAGGTGGTTTTGGCGTAAAGGGGTTTTAGCTAACGATATAGATGGCGACAGGGTTTTTCCATACTTCCATTTCGCTGTGTGGAAAACTGTCTGGGCGAATAGGCTGAATACTGCGGGCGCTGGCGTAACAGCATGCGATAGCATCGACGCATTTTGCCTATCAGAGCGCGGGATTGAAGAAATAAGGGCATAGAGACATCACGATATGCATAAAGCGCCGGCGTCAGGTTTTATGCAGGCTATTTATGGAAGATTCCCGAAGTTATGCTGGAAATATTGGCTTGTTAATGAATATGAATAATAAAAAACTGTTGATTCTTGATGGCTTGTCTGAACTGGCACTGGCGCAGGATTTTTACCGGGGCTGCCTGCAGGCGCAGATTGACGCGGAGTATTGTGACCTGGAGTCACTGCCCAGAAGGAGGCTTTACTTTGTATCGAAGTTTATCGGTAAATTAAAAAGCATATTTTCACGGCGCTACGCCATTAATTTCGCAAAACTCGCCAGGACTGACCCGAACGCTATTAAAAAAGCGATCATGACCAGTTCACCTACCCATATCCTGGTGTTTCGATATGCATATAGATTCATCAAACCGCAGGTGCTGCAAAGCTATGCCCGTGCTTTAAACTGCAAGATATATCTTTACGACACCGATAGCTGCAATCTTTTCCCCGACCAGAATGAGTTCATTTATTTCATTGAAAAAGAATTGCCTATTTATGATGAGATATTTTCGTTTTCAAAAGTGGCCACGGATTTCTTTACAAAAACCAGAAAGCTGCCCGCGATTTATTTCCCTTACGGCAGCAACCCGGTTACCAGGGAGCCGGTTCAAGCCCGGCCGATAGATGTTCTATTTGTAGGCAAGGCCAGTTTCAGGCGTATTTTCTTGCTTGAGTATATAAAAGATAAAGTTTCCATATATGGCAATCGCTGGAATAGAAGCTACCCCATGATTTCACCGGAACTGCAGAACAGGATTGTTAATAGAACGGTATGGGGAAATGACCTGACTGATTTGATGCTGCAGTCCAAGATCGTTTTAAATATCACGAACAGTAACTTTTATTGTGTAGAAACCGGATTAAACCTGAGGATATTCGAGGTGCTTGCCACAGGCGGATTTTTGCTTACCGACCATTATGAAGAGATTGCTGAACTATTCGAGATTGGTAAGGAAATCGAGACATATTCATCAGCGCGCGAGCTGAGAGAGAAAGTAGAGTACTACCTGAACCATGAGGAAGAACGGATTCAAATCGCGGCAGCAGGTAAGAAGAAGTTTTATGAACTTTATACCTGGGAACAGCGCGCTAAAGACTTTTCTTTAAAAGTTGGGCTGTCAGACCAGCCATAAATAATGTATAAGCTTATAGTTAACCATTGCATTAGTAAGGCTATAGGTTGCAAATGTCGATAATAGTTGAGGCGATTACTTAAAAGCTCTCTTTTGTATATATATCTGCGAAATGGATGTTGATCGTGATGATCGGTAGACATTTTCCAGATGTTTCTTTTTAAGGAAATGGATATTTAAGATGCAATTTAAATTAAAAAGTGAAGACTTGAATGATGGCCAGAAGTTAATACAAAGCCCTTTTCTAATACTTGCTCTTGTAATTTTAATTCATGCAATATTGATTTCTTTCCCCACAGTAAATCTAGAATTTGCTTTTGTGAGTGCTACAGCGTATTTCTCATCTCTAAACCCTGTACTTTTAGACCAGTATTTCTCATACCAAGCCAATACTTTGGGCTTACCTTATCTTACCCATTTGATCTCGGCCATTTTCCCTAACGTAGACCTTGTTGTATTAATTAGGTTAATCAATCTAATGGGATTGCCATTATTAGCTATAGGCATAAAAAGAATATGTAATTACTTAGATATAAAAAATTATACGGTAATACTTTTATTGATAGTTTTGAACCCTTTAGTCTGGACTTTTTCAGGCAGGGCAACTGCAGATTTTTTACCTGTAGCTTTAGGCGTTTTTTCCGTATCACTAGCGCTTGGGGGCGGAAGTATATTTTTAAGATCACTTATCTGCGGCCTCCTTTTGGGGCTTTCTGTTGTTCTAAAATACCATGCTCTATCTTTATTAGTGTTTATTGGAGCGTTGTTGCTGGTTAAAGAAGAGCGTTCTTCATTAATTATTAAGCTGTCAATTATTACGACAGTTACTTTTTTTATACTTGGGTTTTATTTAATCTGCGTTAAATCAAACTTGGGATTTTGGCTAACCCCTGAAAGGTTCCAGAAAATTCTTCAGTTAAATTTTTTAAATTTGATCAATAACCTGATTCTGTATTTAGGTTTTTTAGGACTGCTAACGATCCCTACTTTTTTTCTATCAAAAGAATTTTATAAGCCATTGAAAACCAAATGGAAGCAGATATTTAGTATTTTTATAGTGCTTATTTTCTTTGGTTTTTACTTGTCTACGGATGTAGGTGAGCTGAATTTTGGACCTTTAGACAGCTTTATCAATCACAAATTACGATTGCTAATGCTGTCACTGCTCTGCTTAGCCACGGTGATGTTAACTTTTATCTCTGATCATAAAAACAATAGAATAAGACTATATTTATGGTCGGCTATATTGATTGGATTGCTAGTATTTTCAATTAGCCGCCCAGCACAAAGATATTTATTGTTTTTTATTCCATTTTTCATACTAGCTTTGCCTGAAAAAATGCTTGAATGCAAGAGGCTAATCGTAACAACAATCATCATATTTGTTTTAGCTAACTTGTTTATAGAGGTAAGCAGATGGTCTACAGGCATGGCAGCAATATTGATGGCTAAAAAGCTTGAAAGTAAAAATTTAATTCAACAAACCCATCCTGGTGCTATAGAGGCTCATGTAGGTAACTTATTTTTTAGTTCAAAAGATTCAAACAAACTTTATGTCGTAGTGTCTGGAAAGACTGAACAATCAATCATTACTTGCAGCGCGGGTCTTGGTATTTATAAGAAATCATTTTCGTTAGAAAAAGTTAAATAAGAATTTTGTTCTATACGGAAAATCATCCTTGCCAGAAGTGCTGCTCAAGCAACCACTTCATCATTCTGCACTGATAAATGTTGTTACTGTCCCGTACTTGGATAGTTAGACGGTAGCAGGTCATGGCGAGGCGCAGGCTAATCGCAGGTTGCGTATGTCTTGAGCATGCTCGAGAAAGTCACAGGTGATAATAAAATCATTTGAATTTTCTTTAAGACATAATGATGTTACTAATAGTTGATGGTGCGTCTGGCGTCAGCGGTGCATTCAATCAGAAGTCTTCTGATATATCACGATTGTTTTTTTAGACTTGAACCCATTAAAACGTTTTACTTCTTTAAACTGCGGCAGTCTGTCAGCAATGACTTTTTCACGTTCCGGATGTTTTTCCGAGTGGCTTATCAGCAGATATTCATAATGCTGAATGCTGTTGCTGTCTAACTCATTAGTGACCATTTTCCAGTTATTAGCGTCATTGCGGATAAAGGTAAGCCCCATGTAGTAGCGAATACGGGACTCGTCGGAAAATACCGGTTTATTCTCCGTGTTGTTGGCCTTAACCCAGGCAGCGGCGTCCTGCATGTAGTTGTAGTCCTCTGACTTTGGAAGAACATTTTTAATCAGGCCCAGCAGCATAAATATAACCAATGCCATAGCCAGCCATTTGAACTTTGAATTTTTAGCCGGATGATGGTGTTTTAGTATGCTGGCGAACTGGAATGAGGCTAATATCATCAGGATGAAAGCAAGCCCTACAACATATCGGCTTGATAAAACAAAAACTTTTGTAATGATCAGCGCCATATTGGCCAGACTAATGAGTGCAGCATAGCTCAGTGCTGAGTAAGCCTTTGATTCGACCAAGGCGTTTCTGTTTTTAACAGTGAATGCTGCCATGATCAAGTTAACGAAACCTGCTGCAGATACTGTTTTTGCAAATATCACGTACAGAAACGTAAGCAATAAGCCCTGAACGGCAAATTCATTCAGGTATTTGCCAAGCACTTCATTGGACATGACTGCGGCTTTTGAAAAAAGCTTATGTGTCAGTTCATCATATAGATTCAGCGTAAATACTTCCTGTAAGCGGCCGAAGCTCTTTATCGATACATCGCCATGCAGGGTAACCGCGAGAATTAATGCCAAAGCAAGAAAAATATTAAGTGCATGGCCGGTAAAAAAATAGCGGATACGTTCTTTAAAAGTGAAGTTGGCGCTGAACAGGAGTATGGCTGGTAGCAGAACCAGATAGGTGATTGCCTCTATTCTGAACAGCGTGGCAATAATGGCGCATAGCTGCCACAGTATGGCATCGCGGAAACGCAGCTGCTGGTAAAAACGTATAAAGAATGCGAGCCCGCCAAGATAGAAGGCCCAGAAGCCTTCATCGCGCATCAGCATTTCCAGCACATCTCCCACAATATATTGTGAGCTGAATAATATGAGCGCGCCTGCCGCCATTGTGAGCTGCCTGCCGCCAGCAAGGCGAATGATCTGGGCAAAACTGAACGCAGTCAGGCCAAAAAACAATACATTTAAAACTTGTGCGGAAGTTTGTATCCCCAGGTAGCTGGTCTTATGAACCGCTGCGATTAATAGCGGGTAAAGCGGCCAGTTCCATACTTGTACTGCTTCTTTCCATTGTCCGTCAGCAAATAGCCGTGCAGATTCAAAATACAGGACGCTGTCAGGATTTATCCAGCCATGCTGAATGTACTGCATTTGTGCAGCGAGCAGCATGGCAAACAATACAATCACTGCATGGAGTTTGTTGATGGAGCTTTGTTCGATTTTATTAATAAAAGAATGCATATATTTAAGGTTGTGCCTGCTCAATATTCAGGTGAGAGGAGACTTTGAGAGGGCTGATTTGCTTAAGGCAATTTAAGTGGCCTAATGGGCACTCGCGTTTGAAGCACGGGCTGCAATCCAGGGCTAGATATTCTACTACTGCATCCGGATGCATCGGCGGTGTGTGATGAGGATCGCTAGACCCGTAAATCGCAATCAGTTTTTTATCTAGCGCCGCAGCTACATGCATCAGCCCTGAATCGTTGCTGATGACTGTGTCGCACAGCGACATTAAATCAATGGCCTCGCCGAGGTTAGTCTTGCCGCCCCAGTCCTGACAGCGACCCCGTACTAAATCATTGATGGTTGCCGTGACCGGAATGTCTTTGCCCGAACCGAATAGCCAGACCTGCCAACCTTTATTGAGCGCCTTGTTTGCCACTTCTGCATAATATTCGGCAGGCCAGCGCTTGGCTTCGCCGTATTCTGCACCTGGGCATAAACCAAGTACTTTCTGCGCAGGTTTGTTCATGCCGTTTTTTTCTAAAACGCGCAGTGCATTATCCTGGTCGGCAATTAATTTCGGGTTGCTAATTTGAGGTAATGTCTGATCTTGCTTATCCATGCCCAATGCGACAAATCGATCAACGGTACGCAGTAATTGAGCTTTATCCAAGGGGCGGATGTCATTCAGCAAACCATGGCGGAACTCACCTAGGAACCCGGTGCGCTGCGGTATGCCGGCAGCAAGCGGCAGGATGGCGGATTTTAATGAGTTAACGAGCAGAATTGCTTGCGTATAGCCGCTGGCTTTCAGGCTACGGCCAAACCGGATGCGCTCAAGCAATGCCAGCTGGCCATGTTTGAATGGCAGCGCAATCGCCCGGTTAACTTCTGGCATACGCTCCAATAATGGCAGCGTCCAGGCGGGTGCGGCAACATCAATGATGGTGTCCGGGTTCTGTGCTTTCAATGATTGGAACAGGCTGTGTGCCAGCACCATGTCGCCTACCCACGAAGGGCCGATAATCAGGATTTTTTCAGCAGGCATGCGCTATCGATAATTTAACTGTTCATTTTCTTGATGATGTTACTGGTGCTGCGCCCTGCAACGAGGTCAATCAGGGCAATCTCACCGCCCCAGGATTTCACTTCGCGACCACCCACAACCTGGTCTGCCGCGTAATCACTACCTTTGGCAATCACCTCCGGCTTCAGCGCATTGATCAGGTTTAACGGCGTGTCTTCATCAAACAGGATCACGGCATCTACCGATTCAAGTGCGGCCAGTACGCGTGCGCGGTCATTTTCGCTGACGACAGGGCGTGTCGGGCCTTTCAGCGCGCTGACTGAACGATCCGTATTTAAACCCAGAATGAGCCTGTCACCGCGTTTTTTTGCCGCTTCCAGGTAGGTAACATGTCCTGCGTGCAAGAGGTCAAAACAGCCGTTGGTGAATACGATTTTTTGTTTATTTTTTCTCCAGACGGCAACTTTCTGCTGGAGCTGCGCGAGGTCACATACCTTATGCGCCTGTTCGGAACTTTGCTCGCTGGTTAGCGCGTCAATTAAGTCATCCCGTGTAATCGGCACTGTGCCGACCTTGCCAACCACTACACCGGCGGCTACATTTGCGAGCTGCAGGCTTTCCAGCGGGCTCAAGCCATGCATCAGGCCGGCGGCCAGTGTCGCAATCACGGTGTCGCCAGCACCCGAAACATCAAACACCTGCTTGGCGGTAGCCGGCAGCAGATGTGCATGCTGGTCTATCAGCGAGATGCCTTCATCACCGCGCGTTACGACCAGAAATTGCAAATCAAGTTTGTCTTTAAGTGCAACTGCCTTATCAATCAGCTCTGAATCATGCGTGGTTGTGGCACAGGCCTCTGCGGCCTCTTTTTTATTGGGTGTCAGTGCGGTGGCATGGCTGTATTTGCTGTAATCGTGGCCTTTAGGGTCAACCAGTACCGGAATTTTCAGGTCATTGCATTGTGCAATGACCTGCTGGCAGATGTTGTTGCCGAGCAAGCCTTTTGCATAGTCTGACAGGATAACAATCGCCGGTTTCAATGCCAGCTGCTGCTGAATAGCCATGAGCAATTGCGCATTTTCAGCAGCAGTAAATGCTGTGCTGCTTTCCTGATCCAGCCGCATCATTTGCTGATGGCCGCTTAAAATGCGGGTTTTTGCAATCGTCGGCCGCTGGCTTGAATGCATCATGCCTTGGTGGTTAATCCCTGTTTTAGCGATCAGGTCAATCAGAATGGTTGCCTCGCCATCGTGGCCCACACAGCCTATGATATGTGTCCTGATGCCTAAAAGTGCGAGGTTGGCGGCTACGTTCGCAGCGCCGCCGGCACGGTCATGCTGTGTTTTTAATAATACAACCGGTACTGGTGCTTCAGGTGAGATGCGGCTGACATCACCGATCAGGTAGCGGTCCAGCATCACATCGCCGATGACCAGTATGTGCTGTTCAAGATTGCCGAAACGTTGGGCAGTGTCGAGTAGTTTTTGTTGCATAGATGATCAGGATTCTAAAATTTCACAAAGCGAATGCCCGATAAAGATATGCGCTTCCTGAATGCGCGCGGTAACGCTGGAAGGGACTACGATGTTGTAGCTGCACAGGGCATTGAGTTTGCCGCCGGTGCCGCCGGTGAGGCCCACTGTAGTCGCGCCGATTCCTTTGGCGGCTTCCATCGCACGTACTACGTTTGCGCTATTGCCGCTGGTGGTAATGCCAATCACCATGTCTTCCGGGCGGCATAAGGCTTCAATCTGGCGTGCAAAAATATAGTCATAACCATAGTCATTGCCCACTGAGGTCAGGATCGACGTATCTGTCGTAAGCGCAATCGCCGGCATGCCTTTGCGTTCTTTTTTAAAGCGACCGACAATTTCGGCCGCGATATGCTGGCTGTCAGCGGCGCTGCCGCCGTTGCCCATGAGCAGGATCTTGCCGCCGTTTTTAATCGTATCCTGCATGGCGATGCCTACATCGCTAATTAACGGGAACAAAGGTTCCAGCGCATTAAACATTGTCATGTGTGCGCTGTGTTCGCCTTTTAAATATTCAACATATTTCATCAGCAGTATTTATCCTCTTTGATCAGGTAGTTTTGCACATAGTCACGCACACCGTCTTCCAGGCTATGGAATGGCTGTTGGTAGCCTATGGCTGCGAGCTTGCTCATGGTGGCTTCTGTAAAGTACTGGTATTTGCCTTGCAGGTCTTGCGGCATGTCAATAAAAGTAATATGCGGTTCACGCGCCATGCCGGTCATGACTGCGGTTGCCAGATCCTTGAAACTTCGCGCTTTACCGGTGCCGATGTTGTAGACGCCATTCGGTCCCGGTTTACTGCCGGTTGCTGCTTCAAGAAAAAAACTGACTACGGATGCGGCATCTTTTACATAAACGAAATCACGCATCTGCATGCCGTCTTCGACCCCGTCTTTGGTGCCTTTAAACAGTTTCATGGTGCCGGTTGCGCTGAACTGGTTGAAAGTGTGAAACGCCACGCTCGCCATGCGCTCTTTATGGTATTCATTCGGGCCGTATACATTAAAAAACTTGAAGCCAGCCCAGCTTGGCGGCACGGGCAGGTTGTTGCGTACCTGACGCAGCGCCCACTGGTCAAAAAAGTGCTTGGAATAGCCGTAACCATTGAGCGGGCGCAGGTTCTCGATACTGCTATCATCATAACCGAGGCTGCCATCGCCGTAGGTAGCGGCTGAGCTGGCATAGAAAAACGGCACTTTGTTGTCCGCGCACCAGGCCCACAGGTTTTGTGAGTACTGAATATTGGTTTCCACCAGCTTGTTGAAGTCGCGTTCAGTGGTGGCGCTGATTGCACCCATGTGGATGATGGCTTCAATGTCGTCACGGCCTTGCAGCCAGTCCATGAGCTGGTCTTTATCCAGGTAGTGCGCATAGTGACGGTGAGCAAGGTTCTGCCATTGCTCTTCGTGCGTAATGCGGTCAACGATGACGATGTCATCACGGTTGAGCTTGGTATTGAGATGCCAGGCGATAATCGAACCTATCATGCCTGCGCCGCCAGTAATCACTATCATTTAATGCAGCCTAAAAACATTGTTTAATGCCGATAGGTCAGGAAGACTTATCAGGATTGAAACTTGTAGTAAAAGTAAGTATGAAAGTATAACCCTTATTGACTTGCACCTAAACTCTGAGCCCGTAATTTTGTCATTTCAGCCTCTTTTTTGGCCTGTACGTTATCCCATTCTGCATTTACCCAGCCTTGCAGGTTTTCGAGTGCGATCGCTGTCATGGCATGAACCCATGCATCATTCTCGTTCAGTGCCGGAATGT
>Ga0208882_1001096_pt1 | contig 10889 bp, 9 predicted proteins | sample LakWasMet14_LOW5_2_FD_183862 | JGI IMG/M metagenome (GOLD analysis project Ga0208882, IMG submission 183862) | Freshwater sediment methanotrophic microbial communities from Lake Washington under simulated oxygen tension - Sediment Metagenome... | ecosystem: Environmental > Aquatic > Freshwater >...
AGATACGCGGTAAGCTTTTTTTCGATACCTCATTCATAGGAATTTCTTGTATGCCTTTGTTATGAGTAATCCATAACGTATTGTTACGAACATCAAAGGAGCTGGTGATATCGGAATATAAACCCGATAAATGATTAATGACTTTTATAAATTCGCCCTGTTTGGTAATAACCCAAATACCTTTGTTGCTCGAACAATAGATGTGAGTTTTATCGACTTTTAGTTGATAAACAGTTACAGTTTCAGGTATACTGTATATTAATTTGTAATTATTTTCATCATCAATGGCATATATTTTTCCGTTAAATGCTAACGCATAAATGCTATGATTTATAACTTGTGTAATAGATAAAATCTGAGATTCAGGAATTAAAGTAGTTGATTTTTGCCACTGTTCAGCTGTTTGTTTAAAAACATCAATTCCTGCATTGGTAGCAATGTATAGGTTTTGATTTGTTTTATTTATTACAATTGAGCGCGACCATTTAGTATTTAACTCTTTATAGTTTTTACTATTTTTTTTATTAATAACAAACGATCCTTTTGATGTGGCAACAATAAGTGAATTATCTAGTTCTGAAATATCTTTTGTAGGAGGATAATTTGAACTAAACTCAGTGATGTTGTTATGTTTAAGTTGGTATATTGTATTTTGTGCACTAAAGTATATCGATTGTTCATCCTTAGAGAAAGTAATACATTGAATATCGAGTTTAGTTTTTAGGTTTTTAATTTCACAATTTTTTGTGCTTATGTTTAAAATACCAATTTTTCCATCGGTTGTACCTACGGCTATTAGGTTGTTATAGCTAGTAATTTTACTTAATTTATTAAGAATAAAATCGCCTGTTTTTATTTGCCAAAAGGTATGTTTTATGTTTGGGATTTTTATTAGCCCGTCATCGAGTGTAGCAAGCCAGGTTGAGTTTTCATCATCACAAATTGAACCCGAAAACGCCATGTTGTTATATATCCAGTTGCTTTTATCATTTTCAATATCATAAATAATAATACCACTATAAGTGTAAATCCAAAGTCGGCGATTTTTATCTTCTTCAACACGAGTTATTTTTTTATCTATTAATAAAGGGTTAAGATTTTTTGAAAAAAACGGTACAACCTTATTGTTTTTAAACATTAAAACCTCTCCATCAACACGACTAAAAATAAATTTCTCTTTACTATTTATAGCTAACTGGTATTCTCCCGAAACTTTTCTGGTTTTCCAATTAACTTTGTAGAAAATTGGCTTCCTGTTTTTTATGGATACTAAACCATCTGGGCCTATTAACCATACAGTATTGGTTTCGTCAGTAAAACATGAGTGGGTGAAACTTCCTATTTGATTTGGTTGTGTAGCGTAGTAAGTCCATTTTTCAGTTTGCGGCTCATAACACTGAATCCCTTCGCTGTATGCAACCCATAAATTTCCTGCCGTATCAGTAGTGATATTCGAAACACTGCCATGATTCCAGCTATCTAACAGGTATAAAGAATCATTTTCGGTATAAAATATCTGATGACTGAAATTGCACATGTACAGCCTGTTGTTTTTTCCTTCAGTAATCCCGGTAATAGATCTTGATTTTTGTTTTGAGCATTTTAATTCTTTAAAATGGATGCCGTCATATTTTATTAAACCAGCATCGGTACCTAACCATATAAAACCTTTACTATCCTGAGCTATGCTATATACTGTTTGGTTGGGCAATCCATCTTCGGCGGCAATCTGAAAAGAGATAGGGTCTTGAGCAAAATAAAATTGCCCCAAGAATATTAATATTAAAAAGATTACCCGGTATGATTTCACAAAAAACAAAAATAGGTTTTTATTGATAACTAAATTACGCTTATCATGCACATATTATTGCTTTAATTTGTGAATAACACATTTCACTTTGTAATGATCATTTTATTATGCATTTGTGTATCTTTAACTATATAATGAGAATACGATTTTTTTTACCGCTAATTGTTTTTTTTGCTGTTTCGTGTAACACCAATGAGGTTGATGTTATCCCAGTACCACAAAAAGATTTTTGTAGTTCTATACATAACACCGATTCAACAACACTTAGTAAAGAACTAGTTGAACTTACTGATTCAATGACACATAAAACCGGCGTTTATGTATTAGAAGATGGTGATGGCTCAATGGTAACCAGAGCCTGGCTAACAGAATATGCTGAAAAAACAATTGATGTACAGTATTTTATTTTCAGTACGGATAATGTTGGTTTAATTGCTTGCGATTATTTAGTGAGAGCGGCTGATAGAGGAGTTAAGGTTAGAATTTTAGTTGACGACATTATGGTTGAGGCAGGTGCCCATGAAATTTTAACGATGGATTCGCATGAAAACATTGAGATTAAGATTTATAACCCAGGAATCAATTTAGGAAAGAACATCTTTCAAAAACTTAATAAGTTTGGTAAAGATTTTAAAGGCGCTAATCAGCGGATGCACAACAAAACATTTTGTGTAGATGGAAAAGTTGCTGTTACAGGTGGAAGAAATATTGCTGACGAATATTTTGATTATGATCACGAGTATAATTTTAGGGATAGAGATGTTTTATTAATTGGTGAGGCATCTAATTCTATTAATCAATCATTTGAATTGTTTTGGAGTGATACATTATGTGTGCCTGTTTCTAAGCTAGTTGATGAACCGGGCAATGATTTTAAAGCTAAAGATAAATTTGAAAGACTACATCAATACGCCTGCAATCCTGATAATTTTTGGCCACAAGTGCGCGATAAAATAAAGTTATTGCCTCAGGCATTTAAAGACATTCAGCAATCGGGCAAATTGGCGTGGTTAGATACTGTTTATTTTGTTTCTGACATCCCCGGCAAGAATCACTTGAAAGACAATTTACATGGTGGGGGCATTACAACAAGTACACTTATTGAATTAGTTAACAACGCAAAAACCTCAGTAGATATTCAGTCGCCATATTTAATTACAACACCTGAGGGTGAACAGGTGTTTGAAAAAGCAGTAAAGCGAGGCGTTAAAATTAGAGTTTTAACTAATAGTCTTTCTTCCACTGATAATTTAGAAGCCTTCGCTGGGTATCAAAAATGCAGAGATGCTATTTTAAAAGCCGGGGTTGATATTTATGAATTCAAGCCAAATGCTGCTAAACGCTATAAAATTATGACAGGAGCCTTACAGAAGAAAATGAACTATACGCCAACATTTGGATTGCATGCTAAAACCATGGTTATTGATGGAGAGATTGCTGTAATTGGAACATTTAATCTTGATCCTAGAAGTGCTAATTTGAACACAGAATGTTTTGCCGTAATTAAATCGAAACAAATTGCGCAAGGAGTTTTAAAAGAAATGAACGAAGAGTTTGAACCGCAAAATGCTTGGCACACAACCCTACAGTATAATCCTGATAAAGAGGCGGGAATAAAAAAACAAATTAATACGTTTACACGTAAAGTTGTTCCAAAAAATATTTTATAGAAATAGTGCCGCTATAAGCGGCTCTATTTCTATTCTAGTTTTCTATTTCAATAGTTTCTACGCTTCGTTTTTTATGAGTCTGACTGTCGCGTATGTTTTTTTGTACAGCAACAGCTGCAAATAAACTAAGCGTAAAAGCCATTCCATAAAATCCCTTTTCACTTCGTGTTAAGTCAGCATTCCATAAACCAATGACTAATAAAAGAATTGCGACAATGGTTGAGAACCAACTAATACCGTAGTAAATAGATGTTATAGGAATTCCTTCTAGCTCGTCTCGCACAGCTTTTTGTAATGACACTGCAGAGAATAAGCCATACATCAGTACAGTAAAATAATAACCTTTTTCGTTTAAGTACATGTCGGCATTCCATAATGCAACGTTGTAAGAAATTGCTCCGGCTAATAAGGCAACCCAAGAGGCACCTATGAAAGCATTTGATGGTTTTTGATTCATAATTGTTTTATTAATTTAATTATGAGTCAAAGGTATTTTGAGTTTACATGAAAGTTTTTGACATAAATCAAAAAATGATTCAGTTAACTAATTTTCACAATTCTGTTCTAATCCGACTTAATGTTTCCTGTGTAATTCCCAAGTAAGAGGCTATTTGTCCTAGTGGAGCTCGTTGAGCTATAGAGGGTTTAGTTTTCAATAAATTATCGTAACGTTCTTTAGCAGATTTAAATTGAATGTTTAACAAACGTTCTTCGAGTTTTATGTAATAATTTTCAGTTATAATTCTTCCTACGTGTTCTGTTTCAGGAAACTTTAAATATAAACTCTGAAGTGCTTCGTACGGTATTTCAGTTAGAGAACAAGGTTCAATAGCTTGAATTGATTCGAAGGAATTACTTTTTGTAATGAAAGCATAAAAACATGTTGCAAATTCATTTTCCTGAGCAAACCAACTAGTTACCTCTTTATCATCTAGGTGATAATAACCGCGTATCATACCTTTATTTATAAAGTATAAGTTGGAACAGCGCTCGTTACTATTTAGTAAAACAGTTCCTTTATCTAATTCAATTGTTTTTACCGATTGATTGAGCTTTTCGTTTAACTCATCAGATACTTTAATTAGGCTAGACAGGTGTTTAACTAATTCCTTCATAATAAGGCTTTTACTTATAACAAAAAACCCTCTGAAATCAATAGATTCAGAGGGTTTTTAGAGGTCCCGAGCGAACTAAATCCTAACTCGGAAAAATTCTCCAAAAACCCCTTAACTTCACTATTTTCAACGGTTTTCATGTATTTTACTATTCAATCAAATGAAGCCGAATGCAAAGGAATTGTTCAAATGTTTAACCCTCTGTTTTACCCTTATTTTTGATTTCAGAATTAGATTTGAAAAAAAATAAGGTATGGCTACATCTGTAAAAATAGTATTTAGAAAGGACAAAAAAAACACCAAAGGTGAAGTTCCTTTATATCTTAGAATTATTAAAGGGCGCAAACCAAAATATATTGCCCTTGGGATTTTGGTTCCAGAAAAATATTGGGACGAAGAAAACAAAAGGATTAAGAGAGGCATGGAAAACTCTCAGCGTCTTAACAACAAGATTGCAAACAAACTGGCTGACGCAGAAAATCTAGTTTGGGATTTAGAAAAAAAGTCAAAGGATATTTCTTCAAGCAAGATAAAAGATAATATTATGGGAGCTGATTCGCCTAGCTTCTTCGAGTACTGTAAACTTTACTTTATGGATGTAAAAGGTAAAATTGCAGGGTCAACTTATGATAAAGCTGAAGGAGTAATTAATAAACTGAAAGATTACAGAAAAGGTAAAGATTTAACCTTTGAAGATTTAAATACTCGATTCTTAAAGGAGTATGAGTATCACATGAGAAACAAAAAAGGCAATAAGAACAATACTGTTTTTGCTAATATGAAAATCATCAGAAGAATTGTGAATGAAGCCATAAAGGATGATGTCATTAAAATTGACCAAAATCCTTTTTTGAAATATAAATGCAAATGGGAAAATGTAGAAAAAGCATTTTTAACTGAGGAGGAGATAGAAAAAATTGTAAACATGAAATTAGAACCAGGTACAAAAGTTTTTAATGTTCGTAACGCTTATATTCTATCAGCTTATGCCGGAGGATTAAGAGTTTCTGATATTTGTAAATTGAAATGGATAAATTATGATGGCGAAAGGATTTTTCTTTACACAAAAAAATGTAAGGGTGTACCGGTTTCAATTAAATTACCTCCTAAAGCCCAAGAAATAATCCAGTGTTATTACAGTGTAAATATAAAACCAAATGATTTTATATTTCCTTTCTTGGATAACAACACAGATTATTCTGACGAAGATTATTTAACGAAATGTATTGATTCTCAGGATACAATAATTAATAAATCATTGAAAGAAATTGCAGAAGATCTTGAGTTAAATAAACACATCACATTTCACTCATCTCGTCACACTTGGGCTACAAGAGCATTAAGAAAAGGAATGCGAATTGAATATGTGTCTAAATTAATGGGGCACTCTTCTATTAAAACTACCCAAGTATATGCTAAAATTGTAAATGAGGAACTTGATAAGGCAATGGATGTTTTTTCTGAACCTGAACCGCAATATAACCTAAAATTAGCTTAACAAATTGCTATATTTTGTAGCAATTTAATGCTATATTTATAAACATTAACATTTTTCTTAACCGTTTTGCTTTAATTTAGTAAAACGGTTTTTTTGTTTTTGTTATGTACGATATTGTTAATACTTCGCCATTTTTAGAGCATCCAATTGTTGATATTGCTCAGTTCGATGCCCATGAGTTTGATATAACTATTTTTGAAGAAGAACAACCCTCCAATTTTTTAAATGGAGGTGTTTTTCAAAAAGAACTTTATTGTAAATGCTTATTGCATAAGCTATTTACTTTAGCTAAATCCAAAATAAAACCTTTTATAAAATACCAATGCGACCAAATGAAAGAGCCAATAATTTGGCTCAATAAATTTGAAAAACTTATCGACCTCAATCGAGATTTGTTTGACGATAAAGACCAGATAATACGTTTTGATAAAGCCTTGGTGGTAATTGAACTTTACAGAGAAATGATTGAGAAAGAAGAAGCCCAGCCGAACAATAAATTTAGTCTGGAAAAAGTTAAAACGAAACTCAAAGAGTACAATTCTTACGAGGATAAGCTTTCTTATCTCTGTGAAATAGAAACCGAGTACAAGCAATTACGTCCACCGGTACTTAATCCTCATGCCGTTCCTTTTGATGAACAAATTAATTTAGAAATAGAAAAACTAAACAAACAAGAAGTTCTAAAAGAAAAAGCTCGTGCAAAAGGCATTGTGACTGAAACGACAGTAAATACAAAGCCTTTAATTAAGTTGAATTGTAATCTTAATTATTTCGTTGATATATTCTATCAGCTCTCTCAGGAGAAACAACAACTTGATTGCACATTAAAGGACTTAGCGACATACATTGCTTCAGGTGTTATTGATAAGGAAGGAAATCCTGTTTCGGTTGATTCTGTCTACTCCATGCTCAAACCCTCCAATTTTGAAAAAAGACCTAAAGGTCACTCTCGTTTTAAGTTAGAGTAACTTCATTGATTTTCATAAACTTATATACTAAATGGTGACCGGTCACCACGCGGTCACCAAGTCACTTTCGCACTTAAAACACTTTTGCGCCATAATCATTTAAAAACAAATATTATGGAAGCAGTAATCTTAACTAAAGACCAATTCGGAAGTTTATCAAACTCAATCGAAGAAATTAAAAAAGTAATTCTCAAAGACTCTAAAAAGCCAACTGAGGTTTATCTAGACAATCAGGAGTTTTTACTCCTGATGAAAATCTCAAAACGCACAGCTCAAACATGGAGAGACGAAGGAAAGATTTCTTTCTCTCAGGTTGGTAACAAAATCTACTACAAAATGACAGATGTAGAAGAATTGTTGGAGAAACATTACAACAAAGCATTTAAAAAGTAAGGAGGTGAGGAATGGAGAAATACAACGAGACACTAAACGACCTTACCTGGCCGGAATTGCTTCAACAAGTTTCAGCAATCCTTGCCCGTGATGCAAAAACATTAGAGAGTAATGTAAATTATTACATGAAATTATTTAGTGATAGTAACAGCGATAAAACACAATTAAACAAGTTATTTGAAAAACTGCAACTCGATAAACTTCGCTATGCTTACATGTCAGAACTGTTTATCAGACTGGACGAAGCAAACTACAAAATGATGATCATGAGTTTAGAAAGTTGCATCCAACAAGAAACAGAATTGCAAAACCGTAAACCAAAAGATTGGTCCGCAACGGTTCGTTGCGAAAACGGTGAAATTAAATTGTACTTCATGGCTCTATCGTATTACCAATAAAAAATTAAAACATGTTTGATATTCCAGCTCCACAAACAGCAAATGGACTTTCTAGGTCACCTACGGTGAACCTGGAAAGCCCTCAATTAAAACTCACTCGTTTGCTCGAATCTCAAAAGAAGATTAAAGAGAATAAGAGTAAACCGATTAACTTCTCACAACCAATTTTGTGGCAAAAAGAAAACCCTGTTTTCTTTCCCAAAACTATCAATGTCATTCAAGGTAAAGCAGGCGTGCACAAATCACGCCTTGCTGAAACCATTTGCGCGGCACTTTTAAAAACACCTGATAGTAATAGGGATTTATTAGACTTTAAAACCAACTTACTAAGCCGTTATGCGGTTTGCTATGTGGATACTGAACGAAATCTTTCCGACCAGTTACCATATTCATTGCAGCAAATTCAATTAAAAGCAGGTTACACTATTCAGGATAATCCTTATGGCTTCGACTACATTTCTTTACTCGAATTTGCTCGAGAAGAACGTTTTGATATGCTCAATATTTATCTCGAGCACATCCGCAAACAGTTCCCCATGCACTTGTTTATTGTTTTGGATGTAATCACAGATTGTGTTTTTAATTTCAATGATACTAAAGACAGCATGAAATTAATTGATATGATGAACCAATCAATTAACCGATATGATGTAACGTTTTTATGTTTAATACATGAAAACCCAGGCAACACTGACAAAGCTCGTGGCCATTTAGGAACAGAGATTTTAAATAAAGCCTCAACCGTTTTACAAATCGGTTTTGAGAAAGACGCTCAAAATCACAATACAGAATTAATTAAAGTCAACTTTTTAAAGTGCCGTAGTTCCAAAAAACACGACCCGTTTCATGTCCAATATTCTAATGAAGAAAAGGGTTTGGTGATGGCAGATATAAATACCATTCGCGATACTATGGAGGCTCGAAACCAAAAAGCAGCTTTAGAAACTACTTTAGAATTAATTAGCGCATATTTAACTGAACCTATGCCACGCAAAATGTTGATTGAAAAACTATCTGAAGAACTAGATTGTAAAGAAAGAACCATTGAAACCCGCCTTAAAACAATTCAAAATAATGCGCTCCTAATTCTGACAAATGAAGGTCGAGAAATGATTCTTTGCAAGAAAACAGAGAATAGGGAAATCATTTACTATCTATCTGATTTTCAAAGCCAATGACTTTTGCAGTTTTGCAAACCCTTATATATGGGTTTGCAAACTTGCAAAGGTGATATTGTAGATAAATTAAGGTTTAAAATCAATATCACTAAAAAAATCACTTAATGACATCTTATGTATTTCTAATACACGTAATAAATAATTAATTGTAAAGTTTGTGCCTCTCTCCAAGCGCCAGTATTGAACCCGGGATAAATCATTTTCATATGCAAAGTTTTCATAGCTAGAATAACCTTTGTCAATTCTAAGTTGCTTAACCTTTTCGGCTATTTTTTTAATGTTTTTTTCTTGAAAACTAACTTTTGCCACAAAGCAAAAGTCTTATTTTCATTTCGGATAGTTTGTTTCACAACAGATGTTTCTTTAATGATGCAAAATGAAACTTTATATTGTTTTTTGATGAAATATTTGGATATATTTGTTATTAATAGAAAATTATAATATGAGTAGTAAAACCATTTTTTCAAAAGTACTTTTAATATTTAGTATTTTTTATACAGGCTACATAATGGCTCAAGGCCCAAACTTTAATTATGCCAAACAAATAGGTGATATAGGTAATGATGCTGGTCGTTCTATAGTTACAGATAATAATGGAGATTTATATGTTACAGGATGGTTTTCAGGCATTACAGATTTTGATCCTAGTGCTGCTACATATACATTATCTTCTTTTGGAATAACAGATGTTTTTGTTGCTAAGTATAGTTCGGTTGGTAATTTTCTTTGGGTAAAGCAAATTGGAGGAACTAGCGACGACTTATCCAGCGCTATTGCATTAGATAACAATAATAATATTTATGTTACTGGTACATTTATTGGCACATGTGATTTTGATCCAAGTGGTTCAACTTTCAATTTAACATCTGTTGGTGGCACTCAAGAAGATGCTTTTTTTCTAAAACTTGATCCATCAGGTAATTTTCTTTGGGCAAATCAAATAGGCTCAACATTGCCTGACTATTCTAGTGCGGTGGCAATTGATGCTTCGAATAATTGTTATTTTACGGGTCGTTTTAATGGCATCGTAGACTTTGATCCGAGCCCATCTACATATACTTTAAGTTCTACAACTTCTCAATGTTATGTATTAAAATTAAATGTTAGTGGTAATTTTATATGGGCTAAAACATTTGATAGTCCTAGTGGTAGTAGAGGTAATGATATTTTTATTGATAATTCAGGTGATGTTTTAACTACAGGGCTTTTTGCAGGGACATGTGATTTTGACCCAAATGCACCCACTTATACATTATCAACTACAAGCCAAGGTGCTTTTGTTTCTAAATTGGATGATCTTGGCAATTTTGTTTGGGCAAAAAGTTTTATTAGCACATCGAATATTGAAGGGAATTCTATTATTACGGACAGCAATAATAACGTTTTCACTACAGGATATTTTAGAAATTCTGTTGATTTTGACCCAAGCGCGGGTACATATTTATTAAACTCAACATCTTCTGGAGCTTTTGGAGATGTTTTTGTATCTAAATTAGATAAGTTCGGTAATTTTAAATGGGCTAAACAAATTGGAGGTAACTCTTCTCAAAACACAGCATATTCGGTAGCAATTGACAATTTATCGAATACATATATTACTGGTATGTTTAACGGGACAGTTGATTTTGACCCAGGTGCTGCAACTTTTTCTGTTACGTCATTAGCAAGTGATAATGATATTTTCGTTACGAAGCTTGATTCTTTAGGCAGTTTTCAATGGGCAAAGACAATGCAGGGAACAATGGATGATAAAGCATACGCTGTCGCTCTTGATAATAGCGGTAGTGTATATTTAACAGGGTCTTTTAATGGTACAGTAGATTTTGATCCAAGTGCAAGTACATATACATTAACAAATC
>Ga0208882_1001098_pt1 | contig 10885 bp, 10 predicted proteins | sample LakWasMet14_LOW5_2_FD_183862 | JGI IMG/M metagenome (GOLD analysis project Ga0208882, IMG submission 183862) | Freshwater sediment methanotrophic microbial communities from Lake Washington under simulated oxygen tension - Sediment Metagenome... | ecosystem: Environmental > Aquatic > Freshwater >...
CATTCATTCCGGGAACCGCCTGTTCCAGTTGGGCAAACGCGTCCGGCTGCATCTTGCTTTTAGCGACCTGAAACAAAGCTCCTGCACCGCCTTGAGCTTGATCCGCGGTCACGCCTGTCCGCTGCATCAGTAACTCGGCCAAACTGCCTGGCTGCACCGCTTTGGTCGGATTAACCGCCTGTTGCCCCGGCAATGTTTGATTAGCATGATTTGCCGGGCCATTGACGCTGCTGTTGACGGCGCCAAGCACATCCTTCCAATTAGCGGCATCAGCACTGTTGGCCAGCGTCATTGAAATGGCCAGCGACGTACAAAAAGTTACAAACATTTTTGGCTGCATATTTCCTCTCGTTGAATTTGAACATGGTTTAAAAATCGAGATATTACGGAACAAAACTTACATTGAGATTAAGCCGATAGGTTACGATTGATGCCTCGTATTGCTATGACGTCAGCAATAAGAACGTAAGTCACCAAAAATACAAGCTTTAGGCTATGAGCAGTGGCTAGGTGACCCTCGAAACGCATACTCTCACTTTTCCAAGCGAGTTTCCTGCACCTCCAAAAGCTTTGCTAATTCATAAAGACCAGCTTTCTCCGCCATTTCTCGAGGCGTTTCATAATCATCGATTCGTGTTCGAAGGCGCGGATCCGCCCCGGCTTGTAATAACAGCTCCAGAGCCGGTAAATTGCGCTCGCTGACTGTCATATGTAGCGGCGTATAATCGTTGATGCCGCGTTGATTGGGATCGGCTTTGAAAGAGATCAGCAGTTTCAAAATTTCCAGCACGTCCGCGCGTGCAGGCGATCCAGGCTGCGGACGACTGCATGATAATGCCGCAATCAAAGGTGGAAATCCGGTATGATCTTCAGGGTTGGGATTGGCACCGATCTCTAACAAAATACGGATAAACTGTAAGGGGCTATGGTAAATCGCATATTCAAGGCATGGTCCGATTGTTAACGGCATTGGCCCATTCGGCACGGTATCCGGATCATCGACCGCAGCCCGTAACGCGGATAAATCGCCGGCGCGAAAAGCCGCGTCCATCTTCTTGAACCTTTCGTATTCCGCGCAACGTTCAGCGTCTGACTTCATCTCAGTGCCGGTTGTTTTAAGATGGTTTTCAATTCAACGGATAACTCCTGCATGCCAAGCTCCATAGCCAGATCATAGGCTGTCTTTCCGGTAAATCCCGCACCGGTTGCCTTTATAGAGAGATCCGCCCCGGATTTGGCTAAAAGCTTTGCAACATCCGCATGCCCTGCAATAAGGGCAAGCATCAAAGCATTCAATCCAAACTTGGCGGTGATGTTCAGATCGGCCTGCGAAGCAATCAGGGCTTCGACAATCTCGTAGTAGCCGGCATGTGCAGCCAACATCAGGGCCGTCTGCCCATAGCGGTCGCGCGCATTCACATCTATTCCCCGGGCAACAAGGACATGGACAGTGTGGATGTCGCCGCGTTTGACTGCGTTCTCCCAAGCGGGATTCATTAAGCAAAAAGCTCCTAAAAGATTGTTAAAACATCAGAATACGAATAAATATAAATATCCGCAACTGTAATAGATAGCAAATCTAAGTTAGCCTTTGAAAAATTTTCCACGTCGAAATCAGTCACCAACATGCTCAATATGTAAATAATTCTCCGATTGCATATCGATTAATCTCGACACTGTCCGTTCGAATTCAAACGAACCTTCGCCGGCGGTATAAAGTTCCTGGGCCGGCACTTCGGCGCTACAGATCAGCTTCACTTTATGCTCGTACAGCGCATCGATCAGCGTAACAAACCTTTTAGCTTCGTTACATTTTTCTATGGTCAGTTTGGGAATATCGGCCAGTATCACGATGTCGAAACGCTTGCCGATCTCCAGGTAATCGGCCGGGCCTAACGCGTGTATGCAGAGTTCGTCAAAGGAGGTCAGGGCGATATTGCCATGGACTGCCGACAACGCCACCTTTCTGCCTAAAACTTCCAGAGTGCCCGGTTTCATCGGAGCGTAATTGGTCAGTTCGTTATAGCTTTGCCGTATGAATTTTGTCGCCTGTTGATCCAGCGGATAATAGTAAGTAGTCTTCAGCGCGTGTAAATGGCTGAGCCGGTAATCCTGGTCTGCAACCAGTTCTATGATCTTGGCTTTTTGTTGCAGGATTTCGACAAATGGCAGAAACAGGTCCCGTTGCAGGCCGTCATGATAAAGCTCGTTCGGATGGCAATTGGAAGTGATTACGACAACGATGCCCAATTCGAACAGTCTGCGAAACAGCCGCACCAGAATCATCGCATCGGCAATGTCAGTGACATGGAACTCGTCAAAGCAAAGCAGCAGTTCCGATGTCCTGATATGTGTTGCCAGTGCGGAAATCGCATCGCTATTGTGTTGCCTGCGCCATTGATGGATGAAGGCGTGGACTTCCAGCATGAACTCATGGAAATGCACCCGGCGTTTTTGAGAAATCGGGCAGGCCTCAAAAAATAAATCCATCAGCATGGACTTGCCGCGGCCTACATTGCCGTAGATATACAGGCTTTGATAATTCGCAGGTTTGGGCTGGAAGAGTTTATGCAAAGGAGGTTTTTGATGGTACTGGACTGCTGCTCTCAGGTTATCAAGCAGGGTTTGCAGGTGTCGCAGGGCGGTGATTTGCGCTGGTTCGTGTTGGATATGACCTTGTGCTACCAGGGCGTCGTATTGCTTTTCCAGGGAACCGGGCTGTTCTGTGACTGTCTGATAGGAAGACTTGTTTAGCATAGCTAGAAGTTACCTTGTCCCCACGCGCTGCGTGGGAATGCAGTTAAGGCGCGCAACGCAACGAGTCACGAACAATGTCTGTTAATGTAACTAGCATAAGCGCGGAACGCCGCGCAATCCATCTTGGCGTTCCCACGCAGCGCATGGGAACGAGAACATAGTCCACTAGTTTAACTTTATGCGTTTCCAGCGGCTTTTTTTTGATAACTCGCCATCTGATCAAAGTTCAAATAGCGATAGGTATCGCTAGCTGTTTCATTGATTTGATTGGCATATTGCATGTACTCCTCAACAGTCGGGATTTTGCCCAGCAGCGAGCATACCACCGCCAACTCCGCCGATGACAGATAAACGTTGGCGCCATTGCCCAGACGGTTGGGGAAGTTGCGCGTCGAGGTCGAAACCACGGTCGAGTTTTCGGCGACGCGAGCCTGATTGCCCATACACAGAGAACAGCCCGGCATTTCGGTACGCGCTCCGGCTTTGCCGAATGTGCCGTAGTAACCTTCTTCGGTCAATTGGCGCTGGTCCATTTTGGTCGGCGGAGCTACCCACAAGCGGGTCGGCAGTTCGCCTTGTTGTTTTTCCAGCAATTTGCCGGCCGCGCGGAAATGGCCGATATTAGTCATGCAGGACCCCAGGAACACTTCATCGATTTTAGTCCCGGCCACGATGGACAACGGTTTGATGTCATCGGGATCGTTCGGGCAGGCCAACAGCGGTTCCTTGATTTCAGTCATATCGATTTCAATGACTTCAAAGTATTCCGCATCGGCATCAGGCTCCAACAATACCGGGTTGGCCAGCCATTCTTCCATGGCTTTTATCCGGCGCTCAATAGTGCGCATATCGCCGTAGCCTTCGGTGATCATCCATTTCAGCAAGGTGATATTGGAATTCAAATACTCGCGGATCGGTGCTTCATTCAAGCGTACCGTGCAGCCTCCCGCAGAACGTTCTGCCGACGCGTCGGATAATTCAAAAGCCTGTTCCACTTTCAAATCCGGCAGACCTTCGATTTCCAGGATGCGGCCTGAAAACACGTTCTTCTTGCCCTGTTTCTCAACCGTCAGCAAGCCGCGTTGTATCGCTACGTAAGGAATTGCATTGACCAGATCGCGCAGGGTAATGCCCGGTTGCATCTCACCTTTAAAGCGGACCAAAACCGATTCCGGCATATCCAGCGGCATTACGCCGGTTGCGGCGGCAAATGCAACCAATCCCGAGCCGGCCGGGAAGGAAATGCCGATCGGGAAGCGGGTATGCGAATCGCCGCCGGTGCCGACCGTGTCCGGCAACAACATCCGGTTCAGCCAGGAATGGATAATGCCGTCGCCGGGGCGTAACGACACGCCGCCGCGATTCATAATGAAATCCGGTAGCGTATGCTGCATGGTGACGTCAACAGGCTTCGGATAGGCTGCCGTATGGCAGAACGATTGCATCACCAGGTCGGCCGAAAAGCCCAGGCAAGCCAAGTCTTTCAGCTCGTCGCGGGTCATCGGCCCGGTCGTGTCCTGAGAACCCACGGTGGTCATGCGCGGTTCGCAATAAGTGTTCGGACGAACGCCCGCAACGCCGCAAGCCTTGCCGACCATTTTTTGCGCCAGCGTATAACCTTTACCGCTGTCTTTAGCGTCGACCGGACGGCAAAAGACTGTGGAAGCCGCCAAGCCCAGTGTTTTACGAGCGCGGTCGGTCAAGCCTCGGCCGATGATTAACGGGATACGACCGCCGGCGCGTACTTCGTCCAGTAGCACATCGGTTTTCAGTTCGAATTTGCAGATCAGCTCGCCGCTATCATGCCTTTTAACTTCACCGGCATACGGATAAATGTCGATCATATCGCCCATCGCCATGTTCGTTACGTCGCATTCGAAAGGCAGCGCACCGGAATCTTCCATGGTGTTGAAGAAAATCGGCGCGATCTTGCCGCCGATGCAAACGCCGCCTTCGCGTTTGTTCGGAATGTACGGAATGTCGTTGCCCATGAACCACAGCACGGAATTAGTCGCCGATTTACGCGAAGAGCCGGTGCCGACCACGTCGCCGACATAAGCGACCGGAAAGCCTTTTTTCTTCAGTTCAGCGATTTGCTGTTCGGCGTTGGTGATGCCTTCGCGCGGCATTTTCAGCATGGCTTTGGCGTGCAGTGGAATGTCCGGGCGCGACCAAGCATCCGGAGCCGGGGACAGATCGTCGGTATTGGTTTCGCCGGTTACTTTGAACACGGTAACGGTCAGTTTTTCAGGGACTTTGGGCTTGCTGGTAAACCATTCGGCTTCCGCCCAGGAATTAAGCACCTGCTTGGCGTATGGATTACCGGCATCGGCTTTTTCCTGCACGTCGTGGAAAGCGTCGAAAATCAGCAAAGTATGGGACAACGCTTTGGCAGCAATGGGCGCCATCGCTTCGTTGTCGAGCAGCTCGATTAATGGTGCGATGTTGTAGCCGCCCAGCATCGTGCCGAGCAGTTCGGTCGCGCGGGCTGCATCCAGAATCGGCGAGCTGGCTTCGCCTTTGGCGATTGCCGCCAAAAACCCCGCCTTAACATAAGCCGCCTCGTCAACACCGGCAGGCACGCGGTTGGCAATCAGATCGAGTATAAATTCTTGTTCGCCTGCTGGAGGGTTTTTTATCAGTTCAACCAAAGCGGCGACTTGTTCCGCATCGAGCGGTTTCGGAACGATGCCTTCGGCGGCGCGTTCTGCTACGTGTTTACGGTATTGTTCTAGCATGGATAGGTTCCTAATAATGTAAAAATCCAAGTATGTATATTTATCGTTCCCACGCTGGAGCGTGGGAATGCAGTGAAGGACGCTCCAGCGTCGTTCACCACGGATCTATGTCGATCAAACCCGGCAACCCCGCATAATTAGCAGCGCTAGAATAGCGCCAATGTTCGGGCAAGTTCACATAGCCGCGTTTTGCAGGATTAGCGTGAATGTAGTCTAATTTCTGCCGCATCAATGCCTCGCTAAACATCATTTCGGCATGAACGCCCTCTTGCCAGAATTGATATTCCCGGTCTGTTTTGTGCGCTTGCTTGAGAAAACGTAAATGCGCCAGTAGACGCTCAATGTGTCGCGCTTGCAAATAATCGATAATCTGCCGCGCAGTATAGGCTTTAAAGCTGCTGACGCATTTATTCAAGTTTTTAGTTTGGGCAATAAAATGCAAATGGTTTTCTAAAATAACGTAACCGTAGAGCTGCAAACCTTCATGTTCTTTTTGGTAACGCCAGCAATCGAGTACGATTTGTACCGTCTCGGGACGGGTAAAAACAGGGAGCCATTCTATCACCGTGCAAGTCATAAAATGCGGCTTATCGGGTTCGGTTATTGTGTAACGGCTTCTGCCCATAATGGTTTTTTCAAGGCTTTGGTTTAGTGGAACGGGACGCTGGAGCGTCCCGAACTGCATTCCCACGCTGGAGCGTGGGAACGATAAAATAAAACACATCCGAACTTATTTCATCGCCTCAACAATCGCATTACCCATCTCAACCGTTCCGCAATTCGATTGCGGATTCAAATCCGGCGTAACAAACTTGCCTTCTTTAACCACTTTTTCAACAGCAGTTTGAATTTTATCAGCGGCATCATGCTCGCCGAGATGATGCAGCATCATGACGCCGGCCATGATCACGGCGGTCGGGTTCGCCAGGTTTTTGCCTGCGATGTCCGGCGCGCTGCCGTGCACGGCTTCAAACAATGCGGCATCTTTGCCGATATTGGCGCCGGGGATCAGGCCCAGTCCGCCCACCAGACCGGCGGTCAAATCGGACAGGATGTCGCCGAACATGTTGGTACAGACGACCACATCAAATTGTTTCGGGTCCATCACCATATGCATACAGGCCGCATCGATGATTTTCTCGTCATATTGAATGTCGGGATATTTGGAGGCGATTTCCCTGGCAACATCCAAAAACAGGCCTTGGGTGTATTTCAAGATGTTGGCTTTATGGCAAACGGTGACTTTTTTACGGTTGTTGTCCTGTGCGTACTTAAAGGCATACTCGACAATTCTTTCCGAGCCGGCTCTTGTGACGACGGCCAGACTTTCAGCGATGTCTTTTTTAGGTGTCAGATAATGTTCGAGACCGGCATAAAGCCCTTCGGTGTTTTCCCGAACGATAACAATATCGACATCGTCAAAACGGGTTTTTACGCCCGGCCAGTTTTTGGCGGGACGCACATTGGCATACAGGTCGTATTTTTGCCGCAATGCTACGTTAATGCTTCTAAAGCCCGTACCGCCGACTACTGTGGTCAACGGGCCTTTAAATGCCAGACGGGTTTTGTCGATTGACGCCATGGTTTCATCAGGCAGCGGCGTACCGAATTGTTCATAAGCGGTCAGACCCGCATACGCTTCTTCCCACTGAATTTTTGCGCCGGACGCGTCAATGATTTTTACAGCCTCATCCATTATTGACGGGCCGATACCATCGCCTTTTATCAACGTAACTGCGTGCATTCATTTCTCCAAAATTAAAAAAGAACAGATTAACCTGTCAATTATAGTGCTTTAGGCCTATGTTTAGCCAGTTGCCGTGGTTAAATGATGAAAATCCTGAGCCTTTTGTTATGATGCCAAAAGTCCCGGAGACATTGCCTCACGCGCCTAATTTGGGTGCGCTTCGATGTCGCTACCTTAAGCAACATTGCTCAATACTATTGAAGGAGCTGTTATGGTTAGTCTCACACTCAACCCGTCCCCAAACGGCAGTGCTATCGTCATGCAAAACGGCAAACTGGTCGTGCCGGATAATCCCATTATTCCCTTTATTGAAGGTGACGGCACCGGGCCGGATATTTGGCGCGCTACCGTTCGTGTTTTGGATGCGGCAGTTGAAAGCGCTTATTCCGGGCAAAGGAAAATCCACTGGATGGAGGTATACGCCGGAGAAAAAGCCCATCGTTTGTTTGATACATGGCTACCTGATGAAACCGTCGAAGCCTGCAAAAATTATCTGGTGTCTATTAAAGGCCCGTTAACCACTCCGGTAGGCGGCGGCATTCGTTCGCTGAACGTGGCTTTGCGCCAGTTACTGGATATGTACGTGTGTTTACGGCCGGTCAGATGGTTTCAAGGGGTGCCGTCGCCGGTAAAAAATCCCGGAGCTGTGGATATGGTGATTTTCAGGGAAAACACCGAAGACATTTACGCCGGTATCGAGTTTGAGCAGGGCAGTGATGAAGTAAAGATTTTTTTAAATCTGTTGAAAGAGAACTTTCCCAAGCAATACGCAAAGATCCGTTTCCCGGAAACAACGGGCATAGGCATCAAGCCGGTTTCTCAGGAAGGCACGGAACGGTTGGTGCGTTCAGCGATCGATTACGCGATTGCCAATAAGCGCAAGAGTCTGACTATTGTGCATAAGGGCAATATTATGAAATTTACCGAGGGTGCGTTTCGTCATTGGGCCTATCAATTGGCTGAACGGGAGTATCCCGAGCATGTCTATACCTGGGGACACTGGGAGAAAACCCGTGCCGAATTTGGCGTAGAGGCTGCGAATAAGGTCCAGGCCGAAGCTTTAGCAACAGGGCGTATTTTGGTTAAAGATTCAATCGCCGATATTACCTTGCAGCAGGTGCTGACCCGGCCTGAAGATTTTGATGTGATTGCGACATTGAATTTAAACGGTGACTATTTATCCGACGCCCTGGCTGCGCAAGTCGGCGGAATCGGCATTGCTCCCGGCGGCAACATTAATTATCAAACCGGTACGGCTGTTTTTGAAGCTACGCACGGCACGGCGCCTAAGTACGCCAATCTGGACAAGGTCAATCCCGGCTCGCTGATCCTGTCCGGCGAGATGATGCTGCGCTATATGGGTTGGACGGAAGCTGCCGATGCAATCATTAGCGCCATGGATGCAGCTATTTCCAGTAAGCGGGTAACGTATGATTTCGCTCGGCTGATGGAGGGCGCGATGGAAGTTAAATGCAGCGAATTTGCGGATGTATTGATCGAGAACTTGAAATAGCGCCATTTAGGTAATGATACGAATACACGCCAGCTGAGCTTGACCTTAATATTGAGAACAAGTTGATAGCATCTCAACTTGTTCTCAATGGATAAATCTTTTTCAACGTGGCTTTGAAATCGTCAGCGTCTTCCATGAAGAAGCTCAAATTTGTCAGATTGCGGAAAGAGTTGGGCAAATAAAAAGCATCGAGAGTAGACGTTATGGCGGAAAATACGTTGCGGAAACAAGTGCGCTATGAAAGAAACGATATCAATGCGGTTTTTAAAAAGACGCCTGTCTTCTTTAACCGGGAACAACCGGTAAAAATTCTTAACATTAGTAAACAAGGTATCGCAATCTGTAGCAATCAAGCGTTAAAAAAGAATCATCATCTTAAATTAACGCTTTATTTTATCAAGGGTGATAGCTTCTTTCTTGATGGACAGGTTGTGCATTCGTTTAACAAACCAGCTGACTCTGATGATGAGTTTGTAGAGTTGTTTCTTGAAGGAACGGCATCACCTACCCCGCTGCCTTATAAATACGGCATCCATTTTGAACAGCATTATCCCCAGTTCAGAGACTACCTAATCGAATCCGGCTGTAAAAACGGTTTTGAAGTCCAGCAACGGGGGTTTTATCAAAGACGTATGCGTTATCGATGATTTTGTTACTTTTTATTATTCAGTAACGATTTTAGGTCTGCGAATGGGTTATGGGTAGCGGCAGGTGCCGTGGATTTCCCCGCACTAGAGCTATCGAACCGGGTTTCTTCGTATCTTGAATGTTCATTGTCGTGGCAATAAAGGCACAACAGTTCCCAGTTGCTGCCGTCGGACGGATTATCGTCGTGGTTATGGTTTTTATGGTGTACCGTCAATTCAGTCAGGTTTTTATGATCGAATTCGCGGGCGCATCGACCACATACCCAAGGGTATAGCTTAAGGGCCTGGCCGCGATAAGATTGTTCTCTGAGCTCCTGATTGCGGCGCGCATCGGTTACTATTTTATCTAGCTTGTGTTTATCGGGTTGGATTTTTTTGATGGTCATACGAATATCTTTTTAGAGTTTGCGGAAAAATCGCGTGTCAATTGACGGCTTTCGGTTGCGAGCCGGTATTGCTAAATTTTAACAGAAAATAATAAAACATAGAGGTCGACTTTCATTGATGGCTGGCATTCAAAATTAATAAGAAATATCAACTTAAAAAATTTATACTAAAAGCTGTTAAGTAAGAGTCTTAAGGTGACGCGTGGATAAACGAACATTTACAAATCGATTAATAGTTCTCGATACAGAAACGACCGGGTTAAATCCTCAGGAAGGGCACCGAATTATCGAAATCGGTTGTGTAGAAGTCGTTAACCGCCGATTAACCGGCAAAAGCTTTCATGTCTATATCAATCCAGAGCGAGTTATCGATGCCGGTGCGATCGAAGTTCACGGTATTACCAATGAGTTTTTGGCGGATAAGCCGACTTTTGATTGTATTGTTGATGATTTTATTGCCTTTATTCAGGGTGCCGAGCTGGTCATTCATAATGCGCCGTTCGATGTCGGTTTTATAAATTATGAGTTCTCGCGTTTGAATAACGGCACGGGAACTGTTACGGATTACAGCAAAGTATTTGACACGCTGACTTACGCCAGAAAAAAACATCCGGGGCAGCGCAACAGTTTGGATGCGCTATGTAAACGTTACAGTATCGACAACAGCCACCGGGAGCTGCATGGTGCGTTGTTGGATGCTGAAATTCTGGCGGATGTGTTTTTATTGATGACCGGAGGACAGTCTTCGCTGCTGGATGAGGGGCAGGGAAGAGCGGAAGAGGTGATTGTAAGTAGCGAGGTTAAATATCTGTCGACGGACCGTCCCGCCTTGACCGTCATTCGCTGTTCCGAAGAGGAGTTAACCGCACATCAACAACGCTTGGAGGCTATTGAAAAAGCCGCTGGAGCTTGTCTCTGGAATCAGTAATATAGAACCCGAAGTTGATAAAGCGACGCAAAGCCCTCTCCAGCGGGAGAGGGTTGGGTGAGGGGAATCTAAGATAAGGAAAAGCTTATTTGAATCCCCTCATCCCAACCTAATCATGCCGGACTATCCTGTCCGGCACCCTGCGGGCGAGTGCAAATCCGCTCCCGGC
>Ga0208882_1001101_pt1 | contig 10874 bp, 4 predicted proteins | sample LakWasMet14_LOW5_2_FD_183862 | JGI IMG/M metagenome (GOLD analysis project Ga0208882, IMG submission 183862) | Freshwater sediment methanotrophic microbial communities from Lake Washington under simulated oxygen tension - Sediment Metagenome... | ecosystem: Environmental > Aquatic > Freshwater >...
GGTTTCGTGGTTACGGCTAAATTTTAATTGCCCTAACTGCGAGGCAACCCCAAACGATTGCTGAAAAATTGCTTGTGTAAGTTGTGGTTTTGTTTGCATGGCTGCACCTAAAGCGGTACCACCTAATTGTATTAACATGGCATCGCTCATACGCTCGCTACCATGGCGCGCAATGGCGTGTGCAATTTCGTGCCCCATTACAACTGCTAAACTTGGCTCATCTTGTGTTACAGGTAATAAGCCGGTATAAACAACAACTTTTCCGCCAGGCATACACCAAGCATTTACGGTGTTTTCATCAACTACATTAAATGTCCATTTAAAACCATCTAATTGTTTTGATAAGCCTTTATCAGCATAATATTTTTCTACGGCTGCTTGTATTTTTGCGCCAACACTTCTTACCATAATCACTCTTTTATCAGTGTCGGGTAGTGGTTTATGTTCTGCTAAAAACTTATCGTACTCCGAAAAACTCATCGTCATCATTTCCGATTCGGGAATAATGTTTAAAGAGCGACGCCCGGTAATGGCATTTTTTTGGCAAGCAATAAAGAGTGTTCCTAAAATAAATGCCGTTATTATAATTTTTTTCATGTTGTTAATATTTATTTCTTAATTGTCGGGTACTTGCTTCACCGACAATACATTAATTAATTTCTGCAGTTAAGCCTTTTTCTAACAGCGTTTCGCAAATAGGTTTTAGTTTATTAAACGGTCCTTTTTTAATATCGCATCTCCCATTAAAATGCACAATATGCGCACACTGTTCAGCTTGTATCGAGTCGTGCCCGCAATAAGTCATTAAACATTCAATAACCCATTCAAAGGTATTTACATCATCATTATATAATATAATGTTGTTTAATTCTTCTTCCTGAGTTAATACATCTTCTTCTAATAACTCTTCGGTATGTGTGTTATTCATGTAAATCATACTACAAAATTAAAGCATTTTTTTATTTACTCAAAAGCTCTGTAGCTTCTGCACCATATAGCTTTTTACCATCTTTATAAACAGTTATAAAGGCATCGGTAATGCCTAAGGCTATAGCTTCATCTTTTAATTTTTTAGCAAATGATACGTTAGTGAAATTACCTATTGTGTAAATGTATAAACCATTAATAGTATTGTTTTTTACCGGCCATGTTTTAATGTTTAAGAATTTTGAAGCCACATCATTTGGCACTTGATTTTTGTAAGCACCAATTTGTACTTTAAATGAAATTCCTGTTTCATCAGCTTTCACACCATTATCTGCTGTAGGTTCTGGGCCGTTAGTTACACCATTTGAAAATGGTTTAACTTCGTTTACCAATGTAATTACCGGTTCGTTATTTTGCACATTATTATTAACTGGTTCGTTAACAAGAGTTATAACAGGTTCATTAGCTGATGTAGTAGCTGCATTAACACCAGGGAAAACAATTGGATTTTCTGCTTCCATTTTTAAATTATTGTTTTCGGCTTGTAATTTTTGTCCTTCAGAAAATGGTATACGTTTAGCATTGTAGTACGCCGATACAAAGGCATCTTTAACGCCTAAATCAATCACTTTGCGTTTATCTTCTAATAATTTACTGCTTTGGTTATAAATACCGGCAGTGTATCGGTATAAACCATTAGGTAGTTTTTCGGTATAAATTGGTTTTAATCCTAATAATTGTGCTTTAGTAGTTTGTTTAGAGAATACACCTATTTGAACTGTGTATAATAAGCCATTCATTTGTTCTAACTCTTTTGTTACCTCGGCCGGTTGGTTGTTAGCAGCAGTATTATTTGTAGCTACATTGTTAGTAGCTGGTGCAATCGTGTTTTTAGGAATGTTAGTGTTTTTTGTTAAACCGGCACTAGCATTAGTTGCAGCTGCTAAATCAATAGTTTGGCCTTGCGCTTTTAATTTTTCCATTGCTTCTGCAATAGTAATACGCACACCGTTATAATAAACTACCACAAAGGCATCGTTGTAACCTAAACTTCTTAAGTCGTTTTTAACAGCATTGGCACTTTCGTATTTATTAAAGTCACCTGCCATATAGCGTATATACCCACTTGGTGTAGTTTGCGCAATAATTGGCGATAAACCTTTAAATGTATTGTTAGGTAAAGGCGTTTTAAATGCACCAATTTGTACTTTAAAAATTAAACCATCAGGTATTTTTTCGTCAATAGGAATTGGTTTTGATGCAGAGTAAGCATTAGTTGTTTTAATATCTAAGCCTTCTACTTTTATAACTGATGCATTGTTGTTAGCGGCATTATTGGTTGCTGGATTATTGCCGACATTAGTTGGGTTCGAAGGATTGTTAGCCGTGTTGTTTTTAGGTTGTGAGTTAGTTGTAGGGTTATTGTTAGCATTACCATTGGTATTGTTTGTGGCAACAGGATTATTGCTAACAACCGCATTTGGTTTCGATGAAATTTTGTTTAGTAAATCAATGGCTAATTGTCCTTTTTGGTTAGCTTCTGTAAGTACTTGTTTTTTCTCGTTTTGGTCGGTTGTTGAATTAGCTTTCGATAATAAATTTTGTTGAGTAGTATATGCTTCCTGAGCTTGAGTTTTTAATGTTGCTTGTTCAGTAGTTAAGTTACCAGGTAAATTGGTAAAACGGCTTTGATATTCTTTTTGATTGGCTTGTGCAAGTAGTGTTAAACCTTCGTTGTATTGTTGTGTACCTGCATCGTCACCGCCACCCAATGTTAAGTTAGGCTCTTTTAAAACATAATTAGAAAAATATTTCTGATATACATCTAATAATGCTTTTTGTTTGGCAATGGCTAGGTTTTCTTTTTCATCGGCATTACTGTAACCACCCAATTTTGCACCATCATTAGGCAATGCATCTGCTTCAGTTCTTAAATTTTGGGCTTGAGTGTATTGTGTATTAGCTTCGGCTAATTGTTGTTCGGCATTATTTAATTCGGCTATGTTTTTGCCTTGAGCCATTTTTGCTAAGTCATCTAAACTTTGTTTGTTAGCATTGTAAATGGCAGTATTGATTTGCTCTTGTTTATTGGCAGCTTCTACTTTTTTAGAAGCCGCTTGTTTTTCTAATTCCTTAGCTTGGTTAATAGCTTGTTCTTTTTCAGGACCTGTTTTAGTGGCAGCTTCTTTTCTTAAAGCAAATGCCTGATTACTTAATTGTTCCGATTCGGTAACTAAAGATGTAACAATTTGAGTAGCACTACTAACAGTTTCGTTTGAGTTTGACGCATTGTTTGTAGATGCTGCTGCATTCATTTTAGCAAGAGCTTGAGCTTTTAGCTGAGCTGCTTCGTTATCTGAATAAGCGTTGAACGAAGTAACAGGTTGATTAGGATTAATCGTATTACTTGCAACCGATGCGTTAGAATTAGTTACTGCATTATTTGCAGCATTGTTGCTTTCGGTATTTGTAGTTGTATTTACTGCAGTCGCATTGTTATCCGGGTTTACAGATGTTGAGCGGCTGGCAGCAGCATTGGTTTCATTATTGTTAACGGCAACGTTATTATTATTTTCGGTTGCATTGTTGTTTTGATTGTTGCTAGCCGTCACGGTATTAGTTTCGGTAGCCGCATTATTATTTTGATTATTGGCAGATGCAACAGTGTTTGTTTCAACAGCTGAAACATTATTTTGATTGTTATTGGTAGGTTCGTTAGTGTTAATGTTGTTGTTTGATGCAACTACAGTATTGTTATTAACGGCTGCATTATTAGTTACCGCATTGTTTGGTTCAGTATTAGCGTTATTGCTAACAATGGCATTCGGGTTATTTAATAACTCGTTCGCTTGGTTAAGCGTTTTTAAAGCTTCAATTTCTTTTTCGTTGGCTTTTAATAATAAGCTCGATTTTTCGGCTACTGTTTTTGCTGTAGCAGATTGCGCAATTAAACTTTTAGCTTCTTTATTTAAATTATCTGACGTTGTTTTTAAAGCCAATGCTTCTTTATTTGCCGGGTTTTTGAAAGCCGGATTTTTAGATGCTTTATCGCTTTGTAATTTTAATTCGTTTTGATTTGCTTTGCTTAATGCGGTGTAGGCTTCAAATTGAGCTTGGTTTGTTTTTGCAATTTCATTATTAATTGCAGCTACATTTGCGGCTGGGTTTTCTGTATCGTTAGCTGATTTTAATTTGTAGTCAGGATTATTTTTAGCTAATAACTCAATTGCTTTTTGTTGTTTAAATAAGGCTTCGTTTTCTTTTTCTTCGGCATTACTTAAACCACCTAATTTAGCAGCATCAGTAGGGTAGGTATTTGCCTCGTCTCTCATTTTTTGAGCTTGCTTAAAGTTAATAGCAGCTTCATCAGCTAATAAATTAGCCTGAGAAATTTCGTTGTTTGATTTAGATGCTGATAGTTTTTGTAATTCGGCTAAGTTAGTGTTGTTGTTTTCGAATTGAGATTTATTTTGACTTTGTTGAGCCGTAGATGCTTCCATTTTTTTAGAAACGGCATTTTTCTCAATCTCAATAGCCTCTTTAATTAATGCTTCTTTTTCTGCACCGGTTTTAGTTGCAGCTTCTTTACGTTTATCATAAGCATTGTTATTCAATGTTTCGGCTTCATTAACCAAAGCAACGGCATTTTGCAAATTAGATGTTGTATTTAAATTACTTTCGGTTTGGTTAATTAATTGTTTTAATTCCTCTTCTTTTTGTTTAGCGATTTCTATTTTTTTAGCAGCATCTGTTTTTAATGCATTGCTCGAGCTTTCTTTGTAATCATTAAAGGCAAATGTGCTTGCTTCTTTTGTTGACTGGTTGCTTAAACTCGATGATAAATTATTAAGTTCTTTATTTACAGTGGCTTTATCAGTATTGGTATTTAAAGCAATAGGCTTAATAACATCTTGATTACCATTTTTAGCTACTGCATTACTGTTTGGATTATTGTTAGTGTTATTTACAGCAACATTATTGTTTACATTGTTAGATGCATTATTAATGTTGGCCTCATTATTTTGATTGTTGTTGGCTACATTGTTGTTGTTTGGATTGTTTGTAGCATTGCCGTTATTGTTAATGTTACTGCCATTTGTTTCAGTTGCATTATTTGCATTGTTGTTTGTAACAGCAACCGCAGTTGTTTCTGTATTGGCAGCATTGTTATCCGGATTGTTAGTTGAATTATTGGCGGCAACATTTTCCGATGCCAACTTGTTTAATTTACTGGCATTTGCTGCAATTAATTGGTTGTTGTCTGATTTAATTTTTTCAAGATCTTTTATTTCCTGATTTAAAACTTTTTTCTCATTCGCATTTTTAGATGCATTTAATTTTGTTTTGTTTTCGGCTATTAAGCTATTAATGTCGGAGTTATAAGCATTTAAAATAGTGTTTTGCTTTTCTATATCCTCTTTATTATTACTGTTATTTACAGTGCCTGAAATTTGAGCATCATATTTTTGAGTTAAATCTGTTAGTTTATTTGTACCTGAAGTATTGTTTGCGGAATTATTTGTAACGTTATTGTTATTCGCTACAGCATTATTGTTTTCTGCTGCATTATTAGCGTTGTTGTTAGATGCAATGCTCTCGTTACTTAAAATTTTATTAGCAATTTCAATCTCTTTATTAATGCCTTCAACTTCGTTTTTCAGATTGTTAATTTTCTCATTGTTGGCGGCTAAATCCTTGTTTTTTAAATCAACATCGTTATTAAGTTCTCTTATTTGAGCTGAAATATTTTCTTTAAGCGATTTGTCACTTTCGTTAGCTAAATCTGTTTCAAGTGTTTTAACTTCATTTTTAATGGTGTTAATCTCATTGTTAATGTCTGCACTTTTCTTTTCAGTTTTTTGTAATTCGTTTTGTTTTAAATCAGATTCGGCTTTTAACGAACTCACTAATTCATCCGACTGATTTTTTTGATTACTAATTTCATCCAGTTGTTTTTGAATTTGTTCAAGCTTAGCTAAAGCTTCTTTATTGTTTTTGTTTTTTGTTACGGCTTCAATTTCTTTAACGTATTGATTTGTTAAATCAGCTTCTTTTTGTTTTTGGTTAGCATCAACTTCTAACTTTTTAGCCAAATTAGCAGCGGTGTTAGCTACATTGCTTGCAATGGTTGCATCTTCTTTTAGTTCATTTGCTTTTGCAAGTTCTTCATTTTTCTTAGCAACATCTGTAATGGTATTTGCATTTGCTAATGCAGCATCTGCTTCTTTTTGTTTTTGTGCAGCTTCTTCAGTTTTTTGCGTTGCCAAACCAAAAGCATCTTGCGCATCTTGTTTTAATTTGGCGGCTTCTGTTTCAGCTTCTTTGGCATCTTGCTTAGCCATAGATAATAGCTCATCATTACTAATGTTTTTATTAGTAGTAACGTTTTTATTATCATTTGTTGTTGGTGTAGGGTTAGTTGATGTTACAGCAGGTACGTTACCTGTGGCATTATTGCTAACGTTATCATTGTTTTTAAGCGCAGCATCTTTTAAGTTATTATTGTAAGGCTCGGTTTCATTGATTTCAAGTTTCGCTTTTTTCTCAATTAAATCAATCATCATCGAGTAATTCTCATCACCAACATCACCATCAAAATAGTTAATGATTTTTAATTTTTTGTTTTCGTATGAAATGGCTTGTTTATAAGGTTTTAAGGTGTACGCTACCGGCACCTGCACAGCATCAGATTGAGTTGGAATATCAGGCGTTTCTACCGTAAAAATAAATTTACCGCCATTCGGTAACTCCATATTATAATCGCCATTATCACCGGCCTGGAAAGAACCAACAATCTCACCGTTTTCCATGTTTTTAACAGTGATTTTTGACTTTAAACTTTGAGTAGCTGTTTCTTTTAATACTGTTCCCTTAATCACAGCAAAATTCATTGGGCGACGTTCTGTATTTATTTTTAATACATCAATCTTTCCATAAGGGCTATATCTTCCTGTGCTAAAGTAGGCTGTTTTTTCTAGTGAATCCGTAACAAATAAAATATCATCATCCGGCGAGTTAATCGGGAACTCTAAGTTTACGGGCTTGCTCCAACTATTTGTAGTCTCATCAAACGTGGTTTTAAATACATCGTAGCCACCCATGCTATTGTGGCCTTTAGAACTAAAGTATAATGTTTTTCCGTTAGGATGTAAAAAAGGATAATCCTCATCGTACTCAGAATTAATATTTCCTGGTAATGCTGTGGGCTTACTCCATGCGCCGTTTGGTAATTTATTAGCGTAATAAATATCTCTGCCGTGGTCGCCGCCTTCGCCATAACTCGAATAGTAAACTCTATCGCCGGTTCGTGGTAAATAAATTACAGATTTTTCTTTTTTCTTTTTATCGGCCCCTGTTTTAAAGTCTTCAGGTTTCACCAATAACTTCCCACCTATACTTTTAATATCGTAACTCCTGAAGTAGTCAGCTTCATTTAATTGTTTTTTATTGATGACTACTAAATCCGATAAGTTTGATAACAAACGTTTACCGTTGCGGCAAGCCATTATTTCCCTATCAACTTGTAGCTTTTTTATACTAGCTGCGCTTGCTGTTTTTTTGTACTCTTCGTAAAGTTTTATGGCCTCATCAAATTTATAGTTAATGTGATACGTTTTTGCTAAATAAAACTTCGCATCTTTTGGCACATCAGTGCTTTTGCAGGCTAGTTGTAAATAGGAGTAAGGTTTTTTCTTATCAGGCTCAGTGTATAACATACATACACCAAGACGATAGTTATACTCAGGGTCTTTAGGATATAACGATACTAGCTGAGAGTATAGTTTGTAGGCATCGCCGTATTCTTCTTCTTCAAAATGTTTTTCGGCAATTTTTTTTAGCTCATCCTCATTCTTTATTTGAGAATAACTAACTGAGCAATAAAAAATTGCAATAAGTAAAAAGGAGCAACGCAAAAGCATGCCACTTATACGGAAGATATGTCTAATTTGATTCAGATTCAATGTCAAATATATCTAAAAATAACTAAATATTTTAGTTAAAGATGCTAAATATTTGATTTTTACATAAAACTTCGAAAGAAATTTTAATATTTATTTTGTTTCATTAAAATGCCACACTTTTTATGAGTTTTTTATTTAATCAGTTAACTTTGGAAAATGATAGATAGTCCTCAAGAAATTATTCTGGAATCAAAACTCTTAAGTTCTGAGTTGAAACATATAGCTCAAAAAGTATTTAAAGGCGAACGTATTACTTTTGATGAAGGCGTGTACTTATATGAACATGCTAGCTTATCATATTTAGGTACATTAGCTAATTATGTTCGCGAACAGAAAAATAAAAATTACGTTTATTTTAATCGTAATTTCCATGTTGAGCCTACAAATATTTGTGTTTACACCTGTGCATTTTGCGCTTATTCTCGCTTAATTAAACAGCGCGAAGAAGGCTGGGAGTTATCTATTGAACAAATGATGGATATCATTAAAAAGTATGATGGGCAAGATGTAACAGAAGTTCACATGACGGGTGGAGTTATCCCTAAACAAGATTTAACCTTTTATAGTAACTTATTTAAAGCCATTAAAGCTCACCGACCAGAAATGCATATTAAAGCATTAACTCCGGTAGAAATGCATTATATCTTTAAAAAAGCTAAAGTAAGTTACGAAGAAGGCTTAAAAATATTAGCTGATGCAGGTTTAGATTCGATGCCAGGTGGTGGTGCCGAAATTTTTGATAAAGAAATTCGTGATAAAATAGCAGGAGGCAAGTGCAGCGCAGAAGAATGGTTAACAATTCACGAGTTATGGCATAATATGGGAAAACAATCAAATGCAACCATGTTATATGGTCATATTGAAACGTTTGCTCATCGTGTAGACCACATGGAACGCTTACGTCAGCTACAAGATAAAACTAAAGGGTTTAATGCGTTTATTCCACTGAAGTTTAGAAATGGAAATAACGAAATGTCTGATGTGCCTGAAGTTAGTGTAATTGAAGATTTAAGAAATTATGCTATCAGCAGAATTTTTTTAGATAACTTCGATCACATAAAAGCATACTGGGCAATGATTGGTAGAAGCACAGCCCAATTATCATTAAATTTTGGTGTAGATGATATGGATGGAACCATTGATGATACAACAAAAATATACAGTATGGCTGGAGCAGAAGAGCAAACACCAAAGTTAACTACTCAGCAATTAGTTGATTTAATTACTCAGGTTAAACGTACTCCTGTTGAAAGAGATACTTTATATAATATTGTGAAAGAATATTCCGGCAATTAATAATGGGCTACGTGTTACTGATACTGTTTTTATTGTGTTTACTGGTTCCAGTATTCAGTTACCTTATTTTTCCATGGCTCATGAAAATAGGTGCTTCATCAGTTATCAGAGTGAAAAATGATTATCAGTTGATAAAAGAATGGCCGACTGTAACCATTGTGTTTTCTGTATTTAACGAAGAAAAAGTAATCAAGCGTAAACTTGAATCTATTTTCAATTCAGATTATCCTAAAGATAAATTACATGTGTTAATTGGTTCCGATAATTCTACTGATGCTACGCATGCTATTATTGAAGAGTTTACAAAGCAACATGCTAATATTACATTAATAAAAAAAGAATCACGTAATGGTAAGCTTAAAATCATTAATGAATTAATTGATTTTACAACTACCGAACATTTAGTATTTACTGATGCCAATGTGTTTTTTGAGCCACTTACCATTAAAGCTTTGGTTTATGATTTAATGGTAAAAGAAGCGAAGTTAGTGTGTGGAAATATTATGAAATTCTCTCCAAAAAATCAAGGTATTTCGGGACAAGAAATTTTTTATATGAATTTCGAAAATCAATTAAAACATCACGAAAGTTTAAAATATGGCTTTGTAGTTGGAGTAGAGGGAGGCTGTTATGCTATTTTAAAAGATTGGTTTGTAAAAGTACCGGATGGTTTTTTAATGGATGACTTTTTTATAACGCTTGATGTAATTGAAAAAGGTGGTAAAGTTACATTTGCTCCAGAAGCGCTGTGTTATGAAGATGTGAATGATGCGCCAATGATTGAGTTCAAACGAAAAATAAGAATATCATTAGGTAATTTTAGAAACTTAAAATACTATCAGCATTTATTATGGCCAATACATAAAGGCTTTGGTTTTGCATTTTTTTCGCATAAGGTATTACGTTGGTTCACACCTTTTGCATTAGTAGTATCTTTCTTTTTATCGTTTGCTACAAGTTACTATTTCCCGATATTTATTTTAATAAGTTTGGGATATAGCTTGCTGGTTATCTTTCCAGCAATGGCTGTTTATTTAGAAAAAGCTAAGATTAAAATACCTTTAGTAAATTCGTTAGGACATTTTATTTTAATGAATTTTGCGTTGCTTTTAGGGTACTTTAAGTTTATTTCTGCAACAAATGAAAGTGCCTGGGAGCCACCTAAACGTAATGTTTAAGCAATTTTAATTCCCACTAATAACACATCATCCACTTGCTCATGCGAGCCTTTCCATTTTAAAAATTCATTGCGCATGATGTTTCTTTGTTCTGATAATGGTAAAGAGTAAATATCAATTAATTTGCGCTGAAAAGGAGCATATTTGTATTTTTTTCCATTATCGCCGCCAAACTGATCGGCAAAACCATCAGAGAACATATAAATGCAATCACCTGGCTGAGTTTTAAAACTTTTGGTAGTAAAATGTTGTATTTGGTCTTCAATAAATGCACCAACCGGAAATTTATCACCTTTTATTTGTTTTAACTCACCATTACTTACTAAGTATATTGGATTGTTGGCTCCGGCAAATAGTACTTCGTTACTGTGTTTATGAATGGCAATTAGAGTAACATCCATGCCATCTCTCACAGCACTTTCTCTGTAGGTTTGATGCAAACTTTCGGTCAACCATAAGTTTACAGAATCTAAGATTTCGGATGGAGTCACTAAGCCTTTTTCTAAAATAG
>Ga0208882_1001105_pt1 | contig 10856 bp, 9 predicted proteins | sample LakWasMet14_LOW5_2_FD_183862 | JGI IMG/M metagenome (GOLD analysis project Ga0208882, IMG submission 183862) | Freshwater sediment methanotrophic microbial communities from Lake Washington under simulated oxygen tension - Sediment Metagenome... | ecosystem: Environmental > Aquatic > Freshwater >...
CGGCATCGCTGCCTTTGCCCCAAAACTCGTTAAAGTCTAAGCCTCGTTTGTCGCATAAGTTCTTGAAGCTGGCCATGTAACCGACCGGCGCATCCAGCCAAACATAAAAATATTTGCCAGGCGCATCGGGGATTTCAAAACCAAAATACGGTGCATCGCGGCTGATGTCCCACTGTTGCAAACCGCCATCCAGCCATTCTGCCAATTTATTGCGAACTTCCGGTTGCAAATGTCCTGCGTTAGTCCAGCTGCGCAGCATGTCGGTGAAGTTGGCTAAGTCGAAAAAGTAATGTACTGAGTCTTTGTCTATCGGCTTGGCGCCGGAAATTGCTGAGACCGAATTTTTTAGGTCAGTCGGCGAATACGTTGCGCCGCAAACCTCGCAGCCGTCGCCGTATTGATCAGCGGCGCCGCATTTTGGGCATTCGCCTTTGATAAAACGGTCAGACAAAAACATGTTCTTAACGGGATCATACGCCTGAGTAATGCTGCGCGAACTGATATGACCGGCATCGCGCAGGCGTTCATAAATCAGTTCGGAAAAGATTTTATTTTCTTCAGAATGCGTGCTGTGATAATTATCAAATGCCACGCCAAACTCAGTAAAATCAGCTAAATGCTCTTTGCCGACGGCAGCGATCAATTCTTCGGGAGTAATTCCATCCCGATCAGCCTTGAGCATAATCGGTGTGCCGTGGGTATCGTCGGCGCAAACGTAGTAGCAAAGATTGCCGCGTTGTTTTTGAAAGCGCACCCAAATATCGGTTTGGATGTACTCAACCAAATGGCCTAAATGGATGGGGCCGTTGGCGTAAGGTAAGGCGCTGGTAACAAGAATTTTTCTATTGGACATGGTCTTAAAAGCGGCAAGTTTTACGAAAAAATAATGACAACCTCTAAAAATTGCACTTCGACAAGCTCAGTGCGAACGGTTTTATAACTAAATCATTAACTTATCCGTTCGTGCTGAGCCTGTCGAAGCATGAACGGATAAGTTTTAGAAGGTGCCCTAATGCCAATATTATTGCATAAAACCCTGCTTACCGATGACGCCATCAATCCCCGAGTGATTTGTGTATTGAAAAATAAGTGCGCGCCTTATATCCTGAGTAAATTATCTGGTATTTACTTTAACTTCTTCCTTTTGGAAAAATCATGACCGACATAAACAAGTCAGATGTAGAAAATCTGCTACAAACTTTCATCGACCCCAACAACGGTGTTGATCTAATCACAGCAAAAGCAGTTAAAGCTATTACCATTGATGGCAACAACGTTACCGTTAAATTGGAACTGGGCTATCCCGCAAAAAGCTATATTGAAGAGCTCAAAACCGGCGTCACACAACTCTTACAAACGCTGCCAGGCATTGGCAATGTTGCCGTTGAAGTCATTGTAAAAATTGTCTCTCATGCCGTACAACAAGGCTTAAAACCCATGCCCAATGTTAAAAACATTGTCGCAGTGGCTTCGGGTAAAGGTGGCGTAGGTAAATCCACCACGGCGGTCAATCTGGCTTTGGCGCTGGCTGCAGAAGGCGCGACGGTAGGTATTTTGGATGCGGACATTTACGGCCCCAGCATTCCGACCATGCTCGGGCTATCCGGCTTTCCGGAAAGCAAAGACAACAAAACCATGCAACCGAAAGTCTCCTTTGGCATTCAAACCAACTCGATAGGTTATCTGGTCGAGGCTGACCAAGCCGTTATCTGGCGCGGCCCAATGGTTACCGGCGCGTTACAGCAATTACTTAAAGACACCAATTGGACAGATGTTGATTACCTGATTATCGATTTACCGCCCGGCACCGGCGACATTCAATTGACCTTGTCGCAACAAATTCCGGTCAGCGGCGCGGTTATTGTCACCACGCCGCAAGACATCGCCTTACTTGATGCTCAACGCGGCTTGGCGATGTTTGAAAAAGTCAACGTGCCGGTATTGGGTTTAGTGGAAAACATGAGCATCCACATTTGCAGCAACTGCGGTCACGAAGAAGCCATCTTTGGCCAAGGCGGCGGCTTAGCAATGGCCGAACGCAACAGAATCGACTTGCTTGGCTCATTGCCATTAGACATCAGTATCCGCCAATACGCCGACATCGGCAGGCCCATAGTCGCCGCCGATCCCGATGGCAGACCAGCGCAGATTTACAAAGAAATTGCGCGTAAAACCGCCGCAAGATTAGCGCTAAAGGGCAAAGATTTCTCTACCAAATTCCCTAATATCGTTGTGCAAAATACTTAAGTTTTTGATATTGCCGCCGACAAGGCGTTGATTCTCTATAATCGTCGTCCCTGGATTGGGGGCGGCGGCTTAACCACTCCCGCCATCAGCTGATTACCAGCCATCAAACAAACCCTAATAAAATCAACTCTTGACCGACCTCAAAGACTCAAGCATTTGGGGCAACAATGTTATATTCCGTACAGAGTCTTTGGTTAATTTGTACGCAATAAAAAAGCGCTAAGCACTTAAATCAATCGGGCCCTTCATTGATTAGTTGTGTTTCGTAGTAAGGAATAAAACATGTCTGTCATTACCCAACGTTTTTTCATCGTAATAGGTTGCTTCATCGCTGCGATTACCGGCGGTCTTTTGCTTGAAATGCTCCTTAGTTTCCAAGCCGGTTGGCCATTTGGTCATACGCAAACAGGGCATATCGTCGGCTGGGCAGGGCTTGCCGTTATTCTGATGGTCTTTGTTTACTCGGCAAAAAAACGTTTTGGGCGCAAAGCAGGCTGGCCCAAAGGCTGGTTTTGGGTTCATAAAATCGCGGGTGTTTTAGGTCCCGTGTTAATCCTGATTCATGCCGGGCCGCACTTCCATGCGTTGATTCCAATACTTACCCTGCTGACCATGGTTATTGTCGTGATAAGCGGTGTGATCGGCGTGGCAGTACATCGAAAAGCAGTGGTTTTATTAAAGGATACCCATAGCGAATTACTCAGCGAGGGGCTTTCTAAAGACGATGTCGAAGATCGGCTTCATGATTTGGCCTCGGGTGAAGAAGCCTTTCGGGTTTGGCAAATTATTCACACGCCGATGGTGATGTTGTTTTTAGCGTTAGTGATCGCCCATATCCTGGGCGCTCTGTATTATGGAGGCGTGTAAATGCGATTTCTTCCGCTTCCAAGTGGTTCTGTAAGATTTATCATCATCGCCACCGTTGCTTTAATCGCTTGGCTAGTGTGGGGAACATTCAACCATCCTGAAGCACTTTGGGCACCAGGTAATTTGAGCCGATTTCATACTGACATCACCGATTGCAGCGACTGCCATCAACCTTTTCGAGGACCTACCGCTAACAAATGCATAGCTTGTCATGATAATAAGCACTTTGCCGCGCAATCAAGACCGGCGGTCGCTAAGTTTCACCAACAATCAATCAGCGAGGGCAAAGCCTGCTCGGATTGTCATACCGAACATCGCGGCGCGTTGGCGCAAATCACCGTCGGCGCGATGGTTAATCCGCACGGAGAATTCGTATTCCGCGCCACCGGCACCAACTCATGCAGCGCCTGTCATGATCTTAGTGCAGGTGTTGCATCACAGACCAATTTACTCGATAACGCTACGGTGAAGCATCTTATGGAAGAAGGTGAAGGCGCGCATCGACCGGGCAAAATAGCAAATTGTTTGAGATGCCATGCCGGTGGTAGAAAGGATGTCGAAGAAGAGGAAGACGATGACTAACGCTTTGCGCATTTCTTGTTTAGTTGAGGATTCAAGCTAATCCGCTAACCATTTTTCTGTAATCGCGGCTCCTCGGATTTGGCAGCACATGATTTGAGGTGAAATCGATTTCCAACGTCACACCGACTACATATATTGGAATCCGGTGAAACATGTTTTAGTTCAACACGTAGTAGATTGATCTCTCTCTAGCTTTCATTGTTATCTTGAGCATGGAATTTATCCAAACAAAGCATTGATGGGATCCGTAAACTCACCTCATCCTATACCTCTGCCGATGTTGTATATATTGTTAATAATTTCTGGAGAAAATATTGAACACTGATCAGAAAAAGTATCAGGTTTTTGTAAGTTCTACTTATGAGGATCTGAAACCCGAGCGTCAGGAAATTATGCACGCTCTATTGGAGCTCGATTGCATACCATCAGGCATGGAACTTTTTTCGGCTGCAGATGAGGATCAATGGTCATTAATAAAGGGCGTCATTGACGACTGCGATTACTACGTTGTTGTTATAGGAGGAAGATATGGAAGCCTTGGACCAGAAGGTATTAGTTACACAGAGATGGAGTATCGATATGCGGTATCGACTGAAAAACCTGTAATAGCATTTCTTCACAAAGATCCTGGTGTATTACAGGCAAAGTTAACGGAACAATCCGAAAAGGGCCGCAAACAATTGGAAGAGTTTCGCCATCTGGCGCAGAAAAAAATGTGCAAATATTGGGGGTCTGCGCAAGAACTTGGTTCGGTTGTAAGCCGGAGTTTGATTATGCTTCAAAAGAAACATCCCGGTATTGGCTGGGTTCGAGGAGATCTAATAACTAGCAAAGATGCCACTGTTGAAATTCTGCGATTACGTAAGAAGATTGAGCAATTGGAGGAAGAGCTGTCCGAATCGCAAACCGAAGCTCCCAAAGGTACGGAAGATTTAGCACAGGGAAACGATACATTTAATATCTCTTGTTCATTCGACAGCACTGGGCCGGACGGTGCTACTTACAGGTGGAATTGGATCACTATCCCCACATGGAATCAGTTGTTTTCCGAAATTTCACCATTGATGCTCCACGAAGCAAATACCTCGCAGTTGCGTGCCCGACTGTCTACATTTGTAGAAAAATTGGTAGCAGTTGAGGTTGTCAAAGATTCTGATTACAAAGGCTATGGGAGTCCCAGGAATTCTCAAGTTGATCAAAGCGACTTTGAAACAGTACTAATTCAATTGAGCGCATTAGGGTTGATTTCTCAGAGCGTGAAGAATCGAAGTCTCAAAGATAGAGGGACATATTGGACTCTCACTCCATTCGGCATCACGGTAATGAATCGTTTGAGAGCCGTTGTGAAAGACAATGTCGAATTGCTAGCTTCGTAAAATACAACACAGTTCTTAACGCATTTGCCAGACAACAAGAGGTGCCGATATGTCGAAAGAAGTCTTTCCTCTATCCAAGGTCTACGGCCTGCTTGAGCCGGGGCCGGTTGTTTTGGTCTCCACTGTCAGGGAGGGCCGAGCGAATATCATGACTATGTCATGGCACACTATGCTGGAGTTTGAACCGCCGCTCGTGGGTTGCGTGATCAGCAACGGGAACTTCTCATTTGATAGTTTGCAAGCAACCAAGGAATGCGTAATCAACATTCCTACTGTGGAGCTGTCGAAAAAGGTCGTGGATTGTGGGAACAGCTCAGGACGAACGGCCGACAAATTCAAGGCGTTTGGCCTTACGCCAGTGGCCGCTTTGTGTGTCGAGGCGCCGCTTATTGATGAGTGTTATGCCAATCTTGAATGCAAAGTCGTTGATGAGACGATGGCAGACAAATATAATTTCTTTGTCCTTGAGGTTGTTAAAGCCTGGATCGACCCGCGACAGGAACATCCGCAAACGATACATCATCTTGGTGAAGGCTCCTTTATGGTTGCCGGCGAGACGATCCATCTGCCTTCCAAGATGAAATAACTATTCCAGCCATTCAATAATGCGGTATTCCTTGTTATGCCGACTAATACCCTCGTCTTAAACTTTTAATTTCTTTAAGTTCTCCATTTTCGAAACGAAGGTATTGCCGTAAACGGTGAGCACCGAAGTTGTAAACCCACTCTTCTATTTGGATTTCTTCATACTGGTACAAATCAAGCGTTCTATTTGGATGATGCAAGGTACTGCCGACTACTTTAGTGCGCGTTTCAATGGATTCCGGTTCACCACAGCGAGCGAGCACATCACCTTTATAATCACCCAACTGAACCAGCTCGCGTCCGCACCTGATTGCCGATTCAGCATTGAAGGAACATAAACTCAGAACTAAGATCCACAACGCGCTATTTTTCATTTCATGAGCCTTAAAGTAATAAAATCACACGGGTATTAACGTCGATTTAGCAAATCTCGCGGAGTTCTGTAGACCAACATTAAAGTTTAAAAATTGTATGCCGATAAAAAAGGCTAACCATACAATTTTCGGTGCTGTTATGAATACAAATTCCATTCGGACTGCCATTTCTCCGTTCCTGTTTTCAACACGAAATGGCAATCAATTTAACCGTCTTCACAGTGCTCAAGCGCCTAATAACTCACCGGCCAAATTGGAAAAAGACCAGTCTTCCTTCGTGAAAAATCCGGGAAAAATCGCTGAAAATCAGGTGCTCAGTGGCCTGCAAAAAGCGATTGGTTCGGACAATAATGCGGTCGTTAAAGCTGATGACACAGACTTTAATCCTGAAAAATTAGCCGATAAAATTTTAAAGTTTGTTAAAAAAACCTACGGACAGTTACAACACGACGACCCTAATTTTGACAAGGCCAAATTTTTTAGCCAGATAAAACAGGGGTTGGAAACAGGCTTTAGTGACGCCAAAGAGGCTTTGGGCAAATTGGGATTATTGGCAGGGCAAACTCAACAGGATATAGATGCGGCATACACCAAAATACAAGACGGCTTGACTAAGCTGGAATCAAAAGCTCAAGCCCCGGTTGCCTCGACTGCCGAACTACAAGGTTTTTCAGCGCAAATTAGCCAATCGGCAGAAGTCGAAATTGTTACCAAGGAAGGCGATGTTGTCAAAATTCGGCTGGCACAATCGGCTGTAAATAGCCAAAGCGCAGTTAACATTCAACAAGACGGGCAGACGGCGAGCGCCTTTCAAATTAGTTCCGAAAACAGCTCTAATTTTTCTGTTACCGTTGATGGTAATTTTAATGAAGACGAGCAAAAGGCATTGAAGAAATTATTGAAAGACATGGATAGCGTTGGCAAGGATTTTTTTAACGGTAATGTTAAAGATGCTTTTAATCATGCAAAACAAATAGGCCTGGATAACGAACAAATCGCGAGTTTCTCGATGAGTCTATCGATGGAAAAATCTGTTCAAGCCGTCGCGGCTTACCAACAAATAAGTTTGCCTGATCAGAAAGTTGATTCAGGCAAACTAAAACAGGCGGCAGACTTTTTTAATCAAGCCAGGGAGCTATTAAAAACGGCTAAATCGGCATTAAAACCATTTGAAAATCCATTGTCGGCTTTCAATGCCCTTTTTGAGGGGGTTGTTGAGCTTGGTGCGACCAACCCGCAACCGAAACCAGTTGAAGGTGAGTCGTCGTTGCAACAAATTGTCAAACCCTTAAGTCAATCCATTCTCGGGACTGACAGCGCAGCATCTAAACTGGCCTGAGCAAATATGATGAGATCGGTGCTACAGGCTTGACTGGGCAGTCTTTTAACTTGAAAGACTAGAATTAGCGCTGGATTTATTGGCTGTTTTATAACGTAGCCAAAGCGCCTTGAGCCAATTATTAAAATCATCCAAATAGCTATAAGCCACTGGAATCACCAACAGGCTAAGAAACGTCGAGGTTACTAAGCCACCGAGTACCGCCACTGCCATCGGGCTGCGGAAGGATGAATCGGCATCGCCCATGCCGGTCGCAATCGGTAACATGCCGGCGCCCATGGCAATAGTCGTCATCACAATCGGACGTGCGCGTTTACGGCAGGCGTCCAACAGAGCATCTAGTCTGGACATGCCGTGATCGCGTCTGGCGACGATGGCATATTCGACCAGCAAGATGGAGTTTTTGGTGGCAATACCCATAAGCATGATCAGTCCGATCAACGACGGCATCGAAAACGCTTTGCCGGTCAATAACAAGGCTACAAAACCACCGCCAAAAGACAGCGGCAGCGCCGCTAAAATGGTGATCGGCTGCAGAAACTCTTTAAACAGCAGTACCAGCACAATAAATATACACAGCACGCCGGTAAGCATCGCCAGGCCAAAGCTGGTGAACAGTTCGGTCATCATTTCGGCATCACCAATATTGATCTGTTTTACCCCTGCGGGCAGATTGCGAATGCTCGGCAGGTTTTGCACTGCATTGGTCACATCGCCCAGCGGTAAGCCGGAAAGTTCCACTTCAAAATTGATATTGCGCGAACGGTCGTAACGATCGATGACCGCAGGGCCGCTGGAAAGCTCCAGATTAGCCACCTGACTCACCATTACCGATCCCGAACCGGCTTTACCTGATGGTACTGCGAGCCGTTCCAATACGGAAAGATCGCGTCGTCCATCTGCGGCCAGTTTCACTACGATAGGCACCTGACGTTGGGCGAGGTTGAGCTTAGGCAAGGACCAATCGTAATCGCCAAGGGTGGCGATGCGTAGCGTTTCGGCGATAGCTGCAGTGGTCACGCCCAGATCGGCAGCACGGGCAAAATCGGTGCGTACCGCAATTTCGGGCCTGACCAGTGCGGCGCTGGAAGCAATGCTGCCGAGGCCGGAAATGGTTCTGAGATCGTGTTCGACGTTACGGGCTGCCGCGCTTAAAGCTTGCGGGTCATCGCCGCTCAGTACCAAAACGTATTTTTCACCTGACCCGCCCAAGCCGACTTTGGTGCGCACGCCGGGCAAACTTTGCAATGCTTGCCGGATGTTTTTTTCAATGGCTTGCTTATGCACGGGCCTGTCTTGACGATTAGCCAAGGTAATGGTCAAGGTGGCTTTGCGTACTTCGCTGGTTTGAGAGCCGGCAAAAGGATCGACGCCCGCTGAACCGCTGCCGATGGTGGTGTAAACCGACTTCACATAAGGCACATTAGCGACCAATTGGCGCGCCGCTTCTGCCGAAGCCTTGGTTTGGTCAAGACTGACACCGGGCGATAATTCCACGAACACCTGCGTTTGCGGATTGTCATCTGCCGGTATGAAACCGGTGGGTAACAAAGGAATCAAAAATAAGGAGCCGATAAAAAACGCCGCTGCCGCCGCGATGGTGGTGAGACGATGATTAAGACACCAAGCCGCAAGCTTCATGTACGTTTGCATGATGCGTCCTTCCGGCGGATCAGATGGGCCGGTATCTTTTAATAAGTAAGCCGCCATCATCGGCGTTAACATTCGCGCCACAACCAGCGAGGCCATTACTGCCAGCGCCGCTGTCCAGCCGAATTGTTTAAAGAAACGTCCGGCAATCCCGCTCATAAATGCCGTCGGTAGAAATACCGCCACCAACGCAAAAGTGGTGGCGATCACCGCCAGCCCGATTTCATCTGCCGCTTCCATCGCCGCTTGATAAGGCGATTTACCCATTCGCAAGTGGCGCACGATGTTTTCCACTTCGACGATGGCATCATCTACCAGAATGCCCACCACCAGAGACAACGCCAATAAGGTGACGCCATTTAGCGAGAAGCCTAGATACTCCATACCCAAAAAGGCCGGAATGATTGACAACGGCAGTGCCACGGCGGAAACAAAGGTTGCCCGCCAATCCTTTAAAAACAGCCAGACCACTAACACGGCCAGTAACGCGCCTTCGTACAGCATGGTCATCGAGCCCTGGAATTCTTCCTTCACCGGGGTGACAAAATTAAAGGCTTCAGTAAATTCAATATCCGGGTTGGCAATCTGTAATTCCGCCAAGGCTTTTTGCACACCTTCGCCTACCTCTACGTCGCTGGAGCCACGGCTACGCGTTACTTCAAAGCCCACCACCGGTTTGCCGTTGAGCAACGCCAGCGCTCGGGGCTCGGCGACTGTGTCAGTTACTGTGGCGACTTGGTCGAGACGAATTCGCCTGCCGTCAGCCAAAGACAACTGTAACGGCCGCATTTCTTCTACTGAGGTAACGTTGGCCAGCGTGCGCACCGGCTGTTCGCCGCTGCCCAGATTGGTGCGTCCGCCCGCGCTTTCTCGTTGTATCTCACGCAATTGGCGAGAAATATCGGCAGCAGTTGCCCCTAACGACTGCAGCTTGACCGGGTCGAGGGCAATGGTTACCTCCCGGGTGACGCCGCCCACACGGTTAACCGCGCCCACTCCGCGCACACTCAGCAAGCGCTTAGCAACGGTATCTTCTACAAACCAGGACAGCGCTTCATCATCGCGTTGGGGGGACGACACGGTCAGCGCCAAAATCGGCGCACTAGCTATATCCAGTTTGGTAACCACAGGATCACGTAAATCAGCAGGCAGATCGGCGCGAACCTTGGCAACGGCGGAGCGCATATCGTCCACCGCTTCCTGCACAGGTTTTTCCAGCCGGAATTCTGCGGTAATAGTCACGCTGCTATCCTGCACTTTGGTGGTGATGTGCTTTAGGCCTTGCAAGGTGGCAATCGCATTTTCGATTTTACGCGCGACCTCAGTTTCCAGCTGAGCAGGTGAGGCGCCGGGTAGGGATGCTGAGACGGTTACCGTCGGCAAGTCCAAATCCGGCATGTTTTGAATCTTCATCGATTTAAAACTGAGCAGCCCGCCAAAGCTCAGCAGCACAAACAGCATCAGCGCCGGAATGGGGTTACGGATACACCAGGCGGAAACGTTCATGGTTTAACCACCTTTACAGTATCGCCATCAGCCAAAAACGAGGCGCCGCCGGCGACTAGCCGATCATCCGGATTGAGTCCGGAGAGTATTTCCAAACTGTCCTCAGTTCTTCGGCCCAATTGCACTTTAACTTGAGAGACTTTGGCCAAGTCGCCGTTTTGCTCGGCCAATTTAAAGACATAACTGAAGCCGTCCCGCAAAGAGAGCGCAGTTTGGGGAATAATCAGACCGGTACTAACACCCAGTTGGAATTCGCCATTAGCGAACATTCCGGCGCGTAAATTATGTCGAGCCGCTTCCGGTAAATCGACGTAAACCAAGCCATTTCGG
>Ga0208882_1001109_pt1 | contig 10834 bp, 10 predicted proteins | sample LakWasMet14_LOW5_2_FD_183862 | JGI IMG/M metagenome (GOLD analysis project Ga0208882, IMG submission 183862) | Freshwater sediment methanotrophic microbial communities from Lake Washington under simulated oxygen tension - Sediment Metagenome... | ecosystem: Environmental > Aquatic > Freshwater >...
GAAGTTAAACTTTACCAATCAGTTTGTGGAGTTGGCAAGTTTCGACGCCTTGTTAGGTAAATCGGATGTAAGAGCTCAAGGTCGTATTGATAATTTTATGCAATATGTATTTAAAGACTCTTTAATTAAAGGAGATTTTAAAGTACAATCTAATTTAATGGACATTAACGAATTAATGGGACCTCCAACTACCGAAACAGCTACGGCAGCAGCGGATACTTCAGCTACAGGTGTGGCTGAAGTTCCGGCAAATATTGATTTTAATTTAGATGCACAGTTTACAAAAGTATTATACGATAACTTAACTATTGATAATATGATTGGTAACATAGTAGTTAGAAACCGTAAAGTGGATATGACCAACTTAAAATTAGGTTTATTAGGTGGTAATGTGTTAATGAATGGATACTACGAAACAAGTAACCCAACAAAACCAAGTGTTAACTTAACGTTTAAGGTTGATAATTTTGATATACAAAAAGCCTTTAATGCGTTTAACACCGTACAGAAATTAGCACCAATTGGTAAGTATGCTAAAGGAATGTTTACAGCAACTTTAGAAAACTTTAAAGCCGATTTAGATAATAAAATGGAGCCAATTTTAACGACTATACATGGTAATGGTGTGTTTAAAACCAATAGTGTTGAAATTAGCGGCTTTGAACCATTTACAAAATTAGGAGAAGCACTTAAAATTGAAAAATTGAAAAACCTAACGATGCAAAACGTTATGGCTGAGTACGAGTTTAAAGATGGAAGAGTTGCTTTGCGCCAACCTGTAAAAGTAAAAATTGATAAAATTAACGCAGATATTACAGGTTCAACAGGCTTTGATCAAACCATTGATTATAATTGGAAAATGGATATCCCTACTGAAATGTTTGGCTCTCAGGCAAACTCTATGGTGTCAAGTCTATTAGGGCAAGCTAATGCAGCAGCAGGCACAAGTTTAAGCATGCCTAAAACCGTAAAAGCTAATGTTGGTTTTGGTGGTACAGTAACTAAGCCTACTATTAAAACAGGTATGAAAGGCGGTGAGGCTGGAGCTACCGTAAAAGACCAATTAGTGGGAACAGTGAAAGATAAAGCGAATGAAGAAGCTCAAAAAATATTAGCCGATGCACAAGCGCAAGTTGATAGAATAAAAGCAGAAACACAAGCTACTGTAGATAAACTAAAAGCAGATGGATATGCAGAGGCTGATAAATTAGTAGAGCAGGCAAGTAACCCAATTGCAAAAATTGCAGCCAAAAAAGCGGCAGAGTTAGCTAAGAAAGAAGTAGATAAAAAAGCACAAAAAGTGTTGGATGAATCGGAAGCTAGATGTAACAAGATTTTAGAAGACGCTAAAGCTAAAAGTGCAGCAGCTGCTTCGAAATAAATAATAGTAAGCAGAAATGTTTTTTTAAAAATATCCGCTATAAAGTAGCGGATATTTTGCAAAATAAACCAAATACCCGCTATATAATAGCGGGTATAAGCTAGTTAGCAGTAATTTATGACAAGACAAATAATATTATCAGTAATCTTCCTTTTGACAACACAAATTTCACTAGGACAAAATCCAAAATTTAAATTGACAATTGACTGCAAGCCTAGCTTGAATTTAGACAATATATCTGTTTGTTTTTTTGCCAACAATAAATATTACAACATTTTGGACAAAAAGACATCTGAAATCATAAGACCGACTGAGCTATCGGTTGATAGTATTGAAAGCATAAAAATTATCATATATAATGACACCTTAGAGTATTTTGACACAAAAAGTATTCGCGAAAACAATTTTCCGCCTCCTGTGAAAGAAGCTCTAATGCCTAAGTATAAGGCTATGCTTGAACATGACAAGGTATGGGATATTTACGTTGACAATTTCCCCTTCGAAAATCGTGATGTCTTGACAACTGAAAAGGAAATAATTAAAGAACTTAAGGTTAATAAAAAACAAGTTCAATTTGTTGTGTTGCAAATCATAAATTCACAAGTAGGACATCGAATTTTAAAAAAATAAACTACTGCTAACAGCAAGCAATTGCACAATGCGGGCGGACAACAAGGCATTTGCAAAAGTTCATGGCAGACAAGTGTTTCATTTTGCAAATGTCTAAAAAGCATGTAGCTTTGTTATGCAAGTTTCGGCAGAAAACGGCTTCGAGCCGCACTGTGCAAGCTTGCAATCCGTTATGCCTAAGCTTAAGACAGATAACAACCGACAATAAACAACCTTGAAAAAACTGACAATAATATTGACACTTTTAATCTTAGCAGGTTGTGCTCAGACAACTGTTCTTAAAAATGGTTATTCCAAAGCACCAACCAACCCTAAAGTATTTAAGAATAAAGTGTACTTTGACAAATCAATTTTGGTACAAATTGACACGACAGTTATTTATGAAGAGTATAACACAAATTATTACGAGGGTTTTGAAAAGCAGCCGAACGTTTTAGCCAGACACAATTACAAAAATCCCAATACGACTTATGGTGTTTATAGATTTTACGGTAACGGTTGTTATAACCTTTTTCACCTTGACAGAAATAAGCCTGATCTGACAAAAGAAATGTTTGACCCGACTTATACTGGATGGAGAGGAGTTCTTTATAAGAAAAAAACTCAAATTTTGGGCGACATATTCACGCAAGTGGGACAAATGGGGTGGCAACTTGGAAAACAAACAGACATATTCACATTTAATGGAGACACATTAGTTGTTGAATTAAAGAACGTACATAAATACATTTACATAAAACGACACATTGACAGCAAATTACTTGACCATAATGCAGACTGGTAAAAAGCCTAGGCATAACAGCACCTACCCAAAAGGCGGGGCTTCGTGTTCCGCAGACACATTTGTAGTAACCGTAAGTTCAGTTCTCCGAATAAAGTTTAGTGGTAAAAATCCCGCCCTTCGGGTAGCTGCAAACCGTTATGTGTAACCCGCTGACAACTAAAATTAGACAATTATGTATAACTCAAAATCGTTCTTAGACCTAAAAGTAATCTGGAAAGACGACGAAATGTTTGAATTAGAAATCAAAGCATCTAATGGTCGGTACACTGGAACGACAAATGTTTATGACACTAAAGAATCATTATCTAGTTTCGCAGAGTTGCTAAAAGGGTATCCAAAAGACAATAGTGTATTATTTTACGAAGCTGGTCAAAAGGACAACAAAGACAGCTATGCGTATTTTTCAATGAAATATTATTGCATAGACAACGCTGGACACGTTGGAGTACAAATAAATTTAGAGGAAAATGTTTCAACTGAACATCGGCCTGAAGAAAAAGATAAAGTGTTTCTTGAAATATTAGTTGAACCTGCGTCCATAGACAGGTTTCAAAAAGACTTGTTTGATCTTGCTAACAAAGAAGAAGGACAAGCAATCCTTTTAGGTTATTTATAATAGTAATTTCATGTAGACCTAAGTGAAGTTGTGATTAAACTGTGTACAGCGGGCTATCACATAACACAACCTACCAGTAATGCGGGCTGACACCAAAGCATTTGCAAAGTCAAGGTCGCTTCGCGAAAGTTATTTTCATTTTGCAAATGTCCAAAAAGCAGTTAGCTTTGTTAAAAGCTTTTCGGTAGACGAGTGCCTTGAGCCGCACTACTGGTAGCTTGAAAACGTTAGCGGTCAGGCTAAAAGACGTTACAGACAATGAAATGCGAAAGTTGTAACATAATTGAAATTGAAGAACTTGTTGACGAAGGACAAAATCCTTATCGACTGTGCTTGGGTTGCCATGACAGACTATTAAACAAAGCATTAAGGCCTTTGGAGTTTTTCAACTTAACCGCAATTCATGGACACAGTTACTATTTGCACGATGACTTTTACGACTACGACACGGGAGAAGCTACTCAGCCAGACATTGAAGTAATTGACTCTGAAATTTTTCCGTTTCCAGACTTTGAACAAGTCAAAAATGATTTAAACAGGCTTATTGACTTTTCATTTGTTCAGTATTTCACAGAGAATTTTGTTATCAATGAACTTCAAAAGTTCGACAAATTGGAAGTTCTTAAAAGACTGAAAGAAAAGGTAAGTTACAACCGAGCAATCAATTACAAAGCGTTTGAAATTGCTTGGAAAGTAGTTGGAAGAACAGCAGAAGAATGGATAAAAAATGAATGGGCTAACAGACTAGAAAATGAGTTTCAAATATTTGCAGAACCAATAGCAAAGTGTCTTGGCTTTGATGAAGCATTTGAAATTCTTACCAAAGAACTTGAAAGAGGAGATGACAGATTTTTATCTGAAAATGTTTCTGCACTTCTTTATTTCCAAAACGACCAGACACTTGACTGGATTGAAAAGGTAAGTGTCAGGATTAAAAATATCTCTTCAAGCTGGGGACAACTTGCCGCAAGTTCACAGTTCACTTGGGACAGAGCAAACAAGTGGTTGACAATCGGACGACCTTTGAGTTTGGTAGCACTTGACAGTTTAATTTATTGCACAACAAATGGAGAAAGACGAAATCAATCTATTTGGTTACGACAACTGAACCCAAGACTAACTGACAACCCAAAACCTGAAATTATTGCTAACAGACTTAGAGAATACCTGACCATTGACAGTGTTGCGAGAACAAAAAATGCAGTAGAAACAATTATTGAGAATGTATTTGAGACGACAAAATAAAGAAGGCTGAACCGCTAACACGGGTTTGGCAAAAGTGGCGGTTCAGTTCTCTGCAGACAGATTTTCCGCCCTTGTTGGTGTTATCACCAACAAGTAAAGAAGTATATTTATAAATGCCTAAATTAAACCATTTAGAAAATCCTTTGCAGTTTTATACCGCTACTATTTTAGAGTGGAAGCATTTATTAAAGCCAAATAAATACAAACAAATAATAAGTAGTAGTTTGGCATTTCTAGTAAAAGAAAATAGAGTAAAGGTATTTGGTTTCGTGATAATGAGCAATCATGTGCATATTATTTGGCAGGGTACAGAATTATATTCGTTAAAACACACTCAGCTAAGTTTTATGAAATTTACTGCACAGCAAATAAAGTTCGATTTAGAAAAGAGTCATCCGGAAGTGTTAGCTCATTTTATGGTTGATTCAAAAGATAGAAAATATCAAATTTGGGAACGTAACCCTTTGTGTATAGATATTATGAGTTCGGAAGTTTTCATACAAAAACTTAATTATATTCACGAAAATCCCGTAAAAGCGGCCTTGTGCAAAGATGCAACCGATTATGAATATTCATCAGCAAAACATTATTCTAATCAAAACACGAGTTTGATTTTTTAGAAACCTATGAAACTCATTTGTAATTTTGTTGGTGATAACACCAACAATGGCATGAAATAAGTAAACAACTACATTGGTAAATATCTAAATTAAACCATGTATAAAATTCTTTACAGTTTTATACAGCAACTATTTTAGAGTGAAGCATTTATTACAGCCAGATGAATACAAGTAAATAATAATAAATAGTTTAGTATTTTTAGTTAAAGAAAATAGAATATTAACATGACTCCAAGATTTGAATTATTAGATGAGAAAAAATTAGTTGGCAAGCGATTAACCATGAGCTTTGCTAACTATAATGTTGCTGAACTTTGGAAAAGCTTTATGCCAAGGCGTAAAGAAATAAAAAACCATGTTACAAATAATTTAATTTCATTAGTGGTATACAAACCAACACATTTTACCGACTTTAAACCAACTAACGAATTTGAAAGATGGGCTGCAGTTGAAGTGTCGGATTTTGATAATGTACCATCCGAAATGGAAACGTTTGTTTTGCCGGCTGGGACATATGCTGTATTTATTCACAAAGGCGATGCAAATGAATTTCGAAAAACCTCTCAAAATATTTATGGTGTTTGGCTTCCAAATTCTGAGTATGTTTTAGATGATAGACCTCATTTTGAGGTATTAGGTGATAAATACAAAAACAATGATCCCAACTCGGAAGAAGAAATTTGGATACCAATTAAAGCAAAGTAAACTATTTCCGCCTTGTTTGTGATAGAATTACCAAGAGCATTATTAGGCTATGTTTAAATATATTTTGCGTAAATTTCATAAACCTTAAGTTTAATAGTATATCAGCATTATTTTATACAAATCATAAAAAAAGAATTACATATAAATTATGGCACTTATAAATCCACACATTAATTTTAACGGTAATGCTCAGGAAGCATTTGATTTTTACAAATCGGTTTTTGGCGGAGAGTTTGTTAAAGTTATACGCTTTAAAGATATCGCCGGTCCTGAATTTCCTTTGTCAGAAGCGGATGAAAACAAATTAATGCACATTGCTTTAGCAATTGGCAATAATGTTTTAATAGGCAACGATGTTCCGGAGTTTATGGGTAAAGTTAATGAAAACGAAAACAGATCGAAAATATCGGTAAGCGCCGAAAGTCGTGAAGAAGCTGATAATATATTCAATGGTCTTTCGGCAGGCGGTACTATAGAGGTGCCGATTGATGATAGTTTTGGTAGTTCGTATTTCGGGATGTTTAGAGATAAATTCGGTATCGAATGGATAGTCGAGCACGCTCAATAAAACTAAGCATAATTTGCAACAATGAATAAATACTTTTTAAATAAATTTTAAAAACAAAACATAATATAATGGCAAAACAAATTTTTATCAATTTAGCAGTAAACAATCTTCAATCATCATTTGATTTTTATACGGCATTAGGTTTTACTAATAACCCTCAGTTTTCTGACGACACAGCAAAATGCATGGTATGGAGCGAACATATTTATTTGATGATAATGACACACGATAAATTTGCCAGCTTTGCCACTAAACCTATAGCCGATACTAAAAGTGCTCTTGCATGTTTATTTTCGTTATCAGTTGAAAGCGTTGATGAAGTAAATGCTATTATGGATAGAGGCTTAAAAGCAGGTGGTATTGAACCGGCAGAGATGAGAGATTACGGTTTTATGCAACAACGTACTATTGAAGATTTTGACGGACATACTTGGGAAATTTTCTTTATGGATGTTACAAAATTCCCGACAGCTCAGTAATGCAATCTGGTAGTAGATTTTATTATATAAAATCTCTATTAATGGTATAGCCTACACCTTTGGTGGTTTTAATTAAATCGTTGCCTAATAGGCGACGAATGTTTCTGATGTGTATATCAATGGTGCGTGTATTGGCTACTTCAGGGGCATTCCAAATAAGTTTAGCAAAATCCTGACGTGTAAATATTTTATGAGTGTTTTGGTACATTAAGTTTACCATTTCAAACTCTTTACGTGGCAAACTGATGTTTCCTTTTTCGGTAACAATTAAGTATTGTTCCTTATCTACATGAAATTTTTTGTTTAAAGCAATATCTTGCTGTTGATTGTTATTTATGACACGCTTTTTTAGGCTTGCAATTTTTGCTTCAAGCAAAACTAATTTAATTGGAGTCTGAATAAAATCATCAGCACCTGAATTAAAGGCTGTAATTTGAATGAAATCATCATTTTTAGTGGAAAAAATAATGACGTAAGGTTGTTTGATGTTTTTTAGATTTCGTATTTCAGATGTTATGGATATAGCATCTTTACTTTTAAAATCTAATTCAATAATGATTAAGTGATAGGCATCCTTTTTAATGGCTTCAAGTAATTTTGTTTCAGAGTCAATAAAATCTACATGATAATTTTTCTCCATTAAAAAATGAATCGTTGGAGAAACTGTAGTTTCAGAGTCGGCACAAATAGCTATGTTGAAGCTTTTAGTCATATACAAAAAGCACGAACAATTAATGTTCGTGCTTTGTAGGATGATAGATTAGTGAGTAATAATTAATTTTTTAGTTTCTTTTTGATTGTTTATTTCTAAAGAAATGTAATATACACCACTAGATAAATTAGATGTGTTAATATTTAATGTATTATAGCCTTTATATAAATCAGAGTTGATAGTTGATACAACGTTTCCTAATACATCAGTTACTAATACATTTACTTGTTTGTTTTCTAATAAATCAAAAGCAATAGTAGCATTGTTATTTGCAGGGTTTGGATACACACCAAACGAATTTTGTTTTAATGCATTTAATTCATTTACCGCAGTAAAACCACCTACAAATGCTGGGCTTGTGAAATTTGCGCCTGCAGTAGCTGTTGAGCTTGCGTTTAAACGATAATCAGGAGTTGTGCCTAATGCAGCGAATGCATTTACAAAATTGATTTGTGCAATGGTAGTAACAGTATCAATGTTATTTGCAGTTGCGTAAGTATGATACCAGTTTTGTGTAAACACTGATGCCGATTCTGTAATGTATGTAGAGTTTATTTCTGGTGTGATATTAGAATTTGCTATTATTGCAGCAGAATCAGCAGTTGCAGGAGCATTAAAATTATCTAATGTTACTGAGTTTTGTAAACGTAATCCCTTTTCGTAGCCTAATATTAAAGAATTTAAGATGCTTGTAGATGAATTACGACGGATATGAGCAGCTGCCTCATGAGCCTCACCAGATGGCAATGTGTTATCTCCATAAACCGTCCCGTCGCCTTTTGCACCAATTAAAGTGATGTTGGAAAAAATAGGTTTTGTTAATGGTAAAGCTAAATATGGAGAAGTTCCATTGTTATCAGATTCGAATCCATTGCTTGCACCTCCTGAAATTGCATCCCATAAATATGGATCTTTTACCCCTAAGCCATATTGTACACGACCTCTAAAACCAAAATCAACATCAAAGTCATCATCCACACCTCTATATGCAATTAAATATTTTGCATCTACAGTTCCACCAAACCACTCAAAAGAGTCATCTCCAGAGAATGATACTTGTATGTGGTCAATTTGAGTTGATGCGCCAACACCACCAAGTGTTAAACCATTAATTTCTGAATTTGATTGTAATGGATCTAATGCAACACCTGCAAACTCAATACGAACGTATGATAATACACCAGAGTTGTCGTTGTCATCAGTTCCGCCATAATATCTTAATGGATCAACTGTGTTAAATCCTTCAACTTTACTAACATTTGGATTAGTAGATACACCACCTGTATTAATAACGCCGTTACCTAAAATAATCACACCACCCCAATCGCCAGGGTTACGACCATCGTTTACACTTTTAATTGATGTAAAAACAATTGGCGCAGTTGCAGTTCCTTGTGCCATGATTTTAGAACCTCTTGTAATAATTAAAGTACCTGGAGTTAAGCTAACGTCTGTTTGTTTACAACGAATAACAGTTCCTGGTTGTATAGTTAATGTTGCTCCATTTTTCACGTGAACAAATCCATCAAGGTACACAACGCCACTAATTGTTGTGTTAGTTGATATATCTCCTGATAGAGTTGAGGTAGGAGCTGCGTAATTAGTGTTTTCAGGATCCCAATTTGCCCAATCAGAAGTCCAGTCAGTTGCAGGGGTATTGTCTGTTACAGGAAATGCACCTTTGTAATTTGTTACATCCCAAGTAAACGATGATTGCGCGTTTAATAATGTGCCTGTTAATAAGGCCATAGCTGATAAGTAAATTTTTTTCATTTTTGTTTTAGTGTTTTATTTACGCTGCAAATTTATTTACACGATATTCCTAAAACATTAAAATAACTTTACATGTGGTTTATGCTTACATTAAGTTAATGTTAATAGAAAAGGCTGCGTATTACGCAGCCTTAACATAAAGAGGTTTTAAAAATTATAATTTAAAATTTGTAGGATAAAGAAAGTGAAATTGTTGGTGCTAATTTAGTGCTAAACATTACGTTATCTGTTTTGTAAGAGTGCGATAAGCTTTGACTTTCTTTTTCAGAGCCTTTATCTAGTTTACCATTTTTATTAATATCCTGATACCAAACTTGTCGTTGCGCTAATAGATCTCTTACATTTAATTTAATTTCAAACTTTTCCTTAAATGTTTTTGATACTTGTAAATCGATCACATGTCTTGGTGCTTCATAAAAATCAGGTTCTGCTTCTGCCCCCACAATTACAATTCGTCTGCCAATTACATTGTATGATACACTTGCTCCCCAACCTTTTTCATTATCTAAGTATTGTAAGCCGGCATTTATAATAAATGGCGATTGACCTTGTAATGGACGAGATTCGGCACCGGCACCATTTATTTTACTAATATCTACTTTCGATTTTATATAGGCGAAATTTGTAAATACAGTTATGTTGTTTAAAAATTTACTTGAATCTCTTTTTATTAATGTACTTAGTTTTAATCTGTATTCTAATTCGAAACCAATGTTTTTTACTAAAGGTACATTTACAAACGTTAGTGTTTTTATTTGTCCTGATGCATCTACTGCCATTTCTGTTGCATTTGTGATTTGTTTGTAAAATCCGGATGCAGATATTATTTGGCCAGCAGATGGAAACCATTCAGCTCTTACATCATAGTTGTCAATCTTAGCTCTCACTAAATTAGTATTACCAATAATACTAAAGCCTGTTACGAAATCTTTAAAAAAGAAAGGAACTAATTCTCTAAATTCTGGTCTTGAGACTGTTTTGTAATATGCTAATCTGAAATTTATTTTGTCATTTAAGCTATATACAGCATTAATAGAAGGTAATATGTCTATTACTGTAGAGTCTCTGGTTGTAATGCTATCGGGCTTTAATGAGTAACTTGTTTTTTGATTGTAAGATTCAACTCTTGCTCCGTAAATAAATCTGAATTTTTCAAGTATTTTAGAATCAATAGAAATATATCCGGCATGAAGCGTAGAAGAGGCGCTATAATTGTCTTTAGGCGTTGTTGCTTCAGTTAAAAGAAAACCTCCATCTTTTTTTCCGGGTCCATTAACGATACCCATATTTTCTTGATTGAAAATTTGATCTTCACTTAATA
>Ga0208882_1001112_pt1 | contig 10829 bp, 8 predicted proteins | sample LakWasMet14_LOW5_2_FD_183862 | JGI IMG/M metagenome (GOLD analysis project Ga0208882, IMG submission 183862) | Freshwater sediment methanotrophic microbial communities from Lake Washington under simulated oxygen tension - Sediment Metagenome... | ecosystem: Environmental > Aquatic > Freshwater >...
TAGACCGTGCAATCGGCGACGGTGATCACTACATTAATATGAAGCGCGGCGCGCAAGTGATTGTAGAAATGCAGCCGGAATTAGCCACACTCTCGCCGGATGCCGCCCTGAATAAAATCGGCATGAAGCTGTTAAGCACCATCGGCGGCGCTTCCGGCCCGCTGCTTGCCAGCTTCTTTTTGGCAATGGCTAAAGTCATCAAAGAAGCCGGTGATACATCTACGTCAACTATTGCCGGCGCATTTACGGCAGGCGTTGATTCAATACGCCAGCGTGGCAAAGCCGATATCGGCGAAAAAACCATGCTTGACGTGCTGATTCCGATTGCCAATCAATTCACAACACTGGCTACGCAAAACGCCAGCGCCAAAGAAATCAGCAAAGCGCTCACACTGACGGCCGAACAAGGTATGCTCTCAACCAGAGATTTGATTGCAACCAAAGGCCGCGCGGCCGGATTAGGCGAGCGCGCCATCGGTCACATCGACCCCGGTGCCAAAAGCTGCCAGCTGATGATAGAAGCGGTTTGTAATTTAATCAAATAAAAGGCTCACCATGAAAAAATTCATCAACAAAACTGACGATATTTTAGTCGAGAGCCTAAGCGGCTTTGCACTGGCACACAGCGATCTGGTCAACCTGAATCTAGACCCGAACTATGTCAGCCGTAAACAAAAAGCCACTGACAAAGTGGCCATTATTTCAGGCGGCGGCTCCGGGCATGAGCCGCTACACGCTGGCTATATCGGTTACGGCATGCTCGACGCAGCCTGCCCCGGCCATGTATTCACCTCCCCGACACCAGACCAGATGATGACCGCGGCAGAAGCGGTACATGCCGGCAAGGGCATTCTATTCATCGTTAAAAACTATGCCGGTGATGTCATGAACTTTGAAATGGCGGCTGAAATGCTGCCGTTTGAATCCGCTACCGTACTCACCAGCGATGACTGTGCCGTGATCAACAGCACTTACACCACAGGCCGCCGCGGCGTTGCCGGTACTGTAATCGTAGAAAAATGCGTAGGCAGCCTGGCTGAAACCGGTGCCGACCTGCAAGCCTGCAAAGCACTGGGGGATAAAGTGAACAGCCGCACGGCCAGCATGGGCGTAGCACTTACCAGCTGCACAGTGCCGGCTGCCGGCCGCCCCACTTTTGATATCGACGATACTGAACTGGAAATGGGCGTAGGCATTCACGGCGAACCTGGCCGCAGACGCGAAGCAATGCGTGAAGCGGACGCCATTGTGACCGATGTGGTGAATGCAATTCTGGATGCCCTGAAACCCGCGACAGGTAGCGAGGCACTGCTACTGATTAACGGTTTCGGCGCTACGCCATTAATGGAGCTTTATATAATTTACAATACTGCTGCCAGATTATTCTCCACGCACGGCATCAAAATCACACGTTCACTGGTCGGCAATTACACTACCGCACTCGATATGGCCGGCGCCTCGGTTACATTGTGCTTGCTTGATGATGATATCCGACAGCACTGGGATAGCCCGGTGCATACAGCAGCACTGCGCTGGGGTGTCTAGGCAGCCTGTTTCACACGTTGTTTGCATGTAAATCAATCGCTGCGTGCTAAACTCCGCGATTGTTTTATTGCTATATTGCCCATTGATATAGCCCTCTCATGAGTGCTGCGCACATTCCATCTGTATGGATGTGCCTGGACTTCCCGTTTAACTGAAGGTTTTCTGGTAGTTTTTATGTCTTTTGATTGCGAGAAATGCGGGGCGTGCTGCGCTACCTTTCGTGTTTCATTTTACTGGGGTGAAACCAGCGCGCATGCGCAGGGCACAGTGCCTATCGAGCTGACCTCAGCCATCAGCCCCCATCATGTCTGCATGAAAGGCACCGAGCAGAAGCCTGTGCATTGTGTGGCATTAACAGGCACAGTCGGGAAAGAAGTGAGTTGCAGCATCTACGAGCAGCGCTCCAGCACTTGCCGCGAGTTTGAAGCTGGCAGCGAAGACTGTTACAAGGCAAGATCACATCACGGCCTGAGCAATCCTGAAGCCAGCTAGGTTGGCTTAAAGAATAGCTCCCCGATTATTCCGGCCTGTGCGCTGCACCAGTCAGCCTGGCGTAAAAACCTGACCCCACAACGCAATCACATTCTGCGCATGGTGTACGACTGCTGACGGTTCGGTCGTAATCCTGGCAGCCCCCTGCAGCTTGAGCATGTGCTGGGTGTGGCGATACTCACGATAGGCCGCAGCGACATTTTCTGCCTGTTTCGCATCAATAATACCAAGCTTACCCATCAGCCTTAACAACCCGATGTTGCCGATATTGGCTGTAAGTTCCGGATGGTCTGGCGCGTGCAGCAGCACCAGATACTGCACCAGGAACTCGACATCAATGATACCGCCGACGCTTTGCTTCAAATCAAAAACATCTTCTTGCAGATGTTGCGCACTGCGCATTTTTTCACGCATGGAAAGCACTTCGGCCTTCAGCTTTTCACTGCTGCGCTGCTGCGTCATCACCTCAAAGCGAATGGCATCGAATGCCTTGCCTATGCTGCTGTCGCCTGCAACAAACCGTGCCCGCGTAATTGCCTGATGCTCCCATAGCCAGGCCTTATGCAGCTGATACTCCCTGAATGCGGCGACACTGCTCACGAGCAGGCCGCTGTTGCCATCGGGGCGCAGCTGCAAATCGGTTTCATACAGCAGGCCCGCAGAGGTCAGGCTGTTAAACCAGTTATTAATGCGCTGCGCAAAACGTGCGTAAACTTCGCCCGCATCAGGCGCTTCATCATCATACAAAAAGATAATATCCAGATCAGATGCATAGCCGAGCTCCTTACCGCCAAGCTTGCCGTAACCGATCACTGCAAATTTTGGCGTATCAAGATGCTTGCCGCGTACATTAGGCCAGATCGCTTCCAGACCCAGGCTCAAGATCAGGCAGGCCAGGTCACTCAAGTAGTCGGATAAGGTTTCCAGCACCAGCTCGCCGTTGATGTCCTGCACGGCAAAACGGAATACATTGGCATGCTTGAAATGGCGCATGATATCCATCTGCTGCTCGACATCGCCGTCAGCCTGCGCCAGCCGGTGTTTCAGCTCTTTGCGCATTTCAGTGAAATCAGGGGCGGCATATAAGGTACGCGTATCCAAAAGCTCATCCAGCAAAATTGGATGCTGGGCCAGATAGCCAGCCAGCCATGGGCTGCTGCTGCACAGCTTCACCAGCAGCTGCAGCGCCTGCGTATGCTCTGCCAGCAAAGCCAGATAGCTGGCGCGGCGGCATATACTTTCTATGAGGTCGATTACCCGCGTCAAGGTGACATCTGCATTTTTCATGCGGGCTGACTGCGCGATCACATGCGGCATCACGGCATCAAAGCGCTGGCGACTAAGCTCCGGCAATTGCAGGTAACGCGCACTGTGATGCAAGACTTCCAGATGCCGCAAAATTTCCCCTGCATCATCAAACCCCATGTTTTCTAGCGCCGGAATTGCCGCCGCCTCACTGAGCGCGCCGTTCCAGATAGACTTCTCCAGCTCGAATGCATCCTTGCTGCTGCCGGTCTCATTAAAGGTCGCATCAAAATGCTGCTGTACCTGGCTGCGATAAAGATTCAATTGCACAAGCAGCTCCTGCCAGTCGGAAAAATTCATGGCCCTGGCAATGCGTTCACGCGCCTCATCGCTTTTGGGCAGCTCATGTGTCTGCGCATCTTCAACATACATTAACCGATGCTCAAGATTGCGCAGGAAATAATAAGCGTCGGTCAGCTCGCTGCATGTCTGCGCTGACAGGATGCCCATGTTGTTAAGTAAACTGAGGACCGATAGCGTAGGCTTTATCTGCAGGCTGACATCACGGCCGCCCCGAATCAGCTGAAACACCTGCGCGATGAATTCAATTTCGCGAATACCGCCGCGCCCGAGCTTGATATTGTCATGCATACCTTTGCTGTTCACGTCACGCTGAATCTGTATTTTCAAATCACGCATGCTATCAAACGCGCCAAAATCCAGATATTTACGGAATACAAACGGTTTGAGCAATTTTGAAACCTGATGACCGCCGGTCACTTCACGGCCTTTAATCCAGGCATAACGTTCCCACTCCCGGCCATTATTCTGGTAATAGCACTCCAGCGCATACAGATTGCTTACCAATGCGCCTTCAGAGCCAAATGGGCGCAAACGCATATCGACGCGGAACACAAAGCCGTCTTCGGTAACCTCATCAATCGCGGCGATCAGCTTTTTGGCAAGGCGTGTAAAAAAATCCTGGTTACTCATGGATTTTGCACCCTGCGTCTCGCCTTCGGATTCATAAGCAAAAATCAAGTCAATGTCAGACGAAACATTAAGCTCGTAGCCGCCCAGCTTCCCCATGCCGATCACAATCAAGTGCTGCGGCTCGCCGCTGGCGCTTACCGGCTGGCCATGCACCTCCACCAGCCAGCTGTTGAGATAATGAATCGCGGTGTTGATTGCACATTCAGCAAGCCACGAGGTGGTTTGCATGACCTCATGCAGGTCTGCCAGGTTATTCAGATCACGTACGATGATACGTGCCATTACATGCTTGCGTAACAACCTGAGTGCACGTTTAAGGCTGGGCTCATCAAAAATATTCTGTTCTGCCAAATATTTTTGCATGTCTTCTATCTTATAGCTTTTATGCAAGTTCTCTAACAAATCCTGCAGTAACAACGCATCCTTTCCCAACATTCTTGCTAAAAACGGACTGCAGGAAGTTGCATGCATGACATAAGCCTCATCATTAGATGGGGTGCGGTTGTCAGAGAATAGATTATCGTGTGTTAGCATAGTTTTTTTCAGGTAATATTACGTACGTTACAAAGATGTAACATGTTCAATGTGGTCAAATACCGGCAACATTTATTATAAGTGTGTAACAGCGATTTAAGGGGTTTTAAGCATGTCAATTGAATCAGTTCTTCATGAAAATCGGGTTTTTGAGCCAAGTGCCGACTTTGTAAAATCCGCCAACGTCTCCGGCATGGCTGCCTACAATGCACTGTGTGCTGAAGCCTCCGCCGACTATGAAGGATTCTGGGCCAGATTAGCCCGTGAATTATTGATTTGGCACAAACCTTTCACAAAAACACTTAATCAGGATAATGCGCCATTTTACAAATGGTTTGAAGATGGCGAGCTTAATGTTTCAGCCAACTGCCTGGATAAGCACCTGAACACGATTCCCGACAAAATTGCGATTATTTTTGAAGCTGACGACGGCAGCACAAAAAATGTGAGCTATAAAGAACTCTATCATCAGGTCTGCCAGTTTGCGAACGGCCTCAAGAAACTTAACCTGAACGTAGGCGACCGCGTGGTGATCTACCTGCCTATGGGCATTGAGGCAGTAGTGGCCATGCAAGCCTGTGCGCGCATTGGCCTTATTCACTCCGTCGTATTTGGCGGCTTCTCAGCCAAAAGCCTGAACGAACGCATTATCGATGCCGGCGCGCGTGCTGTCATCACTTCTGACGGCCAGTTCCGTGGCGGCAAAACCTTGCCGCTCAAGGCAGCCGTGGATGAAGGCATCAACATGGGCGGCTGCGATACGATTGAAAAAGTCATCGTACTCAAAAAAACCGGCCAGGACATCGAATGGCAAGCCAACAATATCTGGTGGCATGACCTGACTGCAGGCGTGGCCGACACTTGCGAGCCAGTGATGGTGAACGCGGAGCACCCGTTATTCCTGCTTTACACTTCCGGCTCCACCGGCAAACCAAAAGGCGTGCAACACAGCTCTGCCGGCTACCTGCTGCATGCAATGAACACCATGCGCTGGACTTTCGACATCAAGGACAATGACGTGTTCTGGTGTACCGCAGACGTGGGCTGGATTACCGGCCATAGCTATGTAGCCTACGGGCCGCTGGCAATGGGCGCGACACAGGTTGTGTTCGAAGGCATTCCAACTTACCCGAATGCCGGCCGCTTCTGGGAAATGATCGCCAAACACAAAGTATCCATTTTCTATACGGCCCCGACTGCAATTCGCTCGCTGATCAAAGCTTCTGAAACCAACCCTGAAGTACATCCAAAGAACTACAACCTATCGAGCTTGCGTCTGCTGGGTTCTGTAGGCGAACCGATCAACCCAGAAGCATGGATGTGGTACTACGAAAACGTAGGTAGCAGCCACTGTCCGATTGCAGACACCTTCTGGCAAACTGAAACCGGCGGCCATGTGATTACGCCATTACCGGGCGTAACACCATTGATTCCAGGCTCCTGTACGCTACCCTTCCCCGGCATTGATATTGATGTGGTGGATGAAACCGGCAAAGACGTGCCCTGGGGCACCGGTGGCTTATTGGTCATTAAAAAACCATGGCCCTCGATGATTCGTACTATCTACAATGACCCAGAGCGCTACAAAGCCAGCTACTACCCGGTCGACCTGGGCGGCAAGACTTACCTTGCAGGCGATGGCGCCGTGCGCGATGCTGTCACCGGCAATTTCACCATCATGGGTCGTATCGACGACGTGCTCAACGTATCCGGCCACCGCTTAGGCACCATGGAAATCGAATCCGCACTGGTTGCCAACCCATTGGTGGCTGAAGCGGCTGTAGTAGGCAAACCGCATGATGTAAAAGGTGAATCTGTTGTCGCTTACGTGGTACTCAAAGGCGCACGCCCTGAAGGTGAAGAGGCGAAGAAAATCGTGGCACAACTGCGTGACTGGGTGGGTAAGGAAATCGGCCCGATCGCCAAGCCGGATGAGATCCGCTTTGGTGACAACCTGCCAAAAACCCGCTCCGGCAAAATCATGCGCAGGCTGTTACGCACGCTGGCAAAAGGCGAAGAGATTACATCCGATATCTCAACGCTGGATAACCCGGCAATTCTGGAGCAGCTGAAAGAAGTAGTGAAATAGGCAATTGAAACATACAAACGATGACGACACCTCACAGCTGGTTTTACTGGGCCATCATGTCAGCAGTTTTTGCGGCACTGACAGCCATATTTGCCAAAATCGGCATACAAGGTGTCAATTCTGATTTTGCCACGCTGATCCGCACTTTTATCATCAGCGTAGTGCTCGTGTTTTTTGTATGGTTTACCGGAAAATGGAGCGACCCATTCGCCCTGCCAGCTAAAACATGGACATTTCTAGGCTTGTCGGCACTGGCAACAGGAGCGTCATGGATATGTTATTTTCGTGCATTGCAGATAGGCGATGCCTCCAAAGTAGCACCGGTAGATAAGCTTAGCCTGGTGCTCGTTGCCATTTTCGCATTTACATTTTTAGGCGAACGTCCGGCACCGAGAGAGTGGATAGGCATTGCAATGGTAGCGGCCGGAGTCTTGCTATTAGCAATCAAACGCTGATGTTTTTTTGATCATTAACTACAGGAAATTCAATCATTGAATAATCTTATTATTGGCCTTTGTCTTTTGGCCATTGCACCAATGGCTGCAGCCAAGCCAACATTCACCGGCCAGGATTTCAGCGGCGTTTACGACTGCAAAGGCGATGACAGCCACGAAGGCAAATACACCGGTACAGTCACCATGGAGCTTGTACCGTCACAAAGCCTGAACAACTACGGTGCCTATAAATTCAAGCTGGAAGTACCAAACTACGGCACTTACTCAGGCCAGGCCGCCGCTCACGGCAGCAACGCGGCAATGCACTTCGCGCTGGCAGACCAGAGCACCAAAGACTACGGTACCGGTATTGCCAACTTTAAAAAAAACAAAGCGGGCAAGTGGTCATTCAGCAAGTTCTACTATGAGCCCGAATTCAAGGGCGGTAATTACGGCACTGAAGAATGCTCGCAACGCTGATGCTGTGCGGCTATCGGTACAAGCCATCAAAACAATAAAGCCGTAAATACAATTTATTTCTAAAAATATATTTTTAGCCAGATACGGTGCAGCCTCTGCTTCTTATTCTGACGCACTGCCATTTTGAAATTACGGGCATTTAACTATTTCGGGTAAAATGCCACCTTTGTATTTTTAGCGTCACTAAATTACCCATGTCTCTGCAAGAAGAAATCTCCAAACGCCGCACCTTTGCCATTATTTCGCACCCGGATGCGGGCAAAACCACGCTGACTGAAAAACTGCTGTGGTTCGGCGGCGCGATTCAGGTCGCCGGAGAAGTGCGCGGCCGCAAGGCGGCACGCCATGCTACGTCGGACTGGATGGAACTGGAGAAGCAACGCGGTATTTCAGTGACTTCATCGGTGATGCAGTTTCCGTATCGCAGCCATATGATTAACCTGCTCGACACACCGGGCCATGATGACTTCTCAGAAGATACTTACCGTACACTCACCGCAGTGGATTCTGCTGTAATGGTGATTGACTCGGTAAACGGCGTTGAGGCGCAAACCATCAAGCTGCTGAACGTGTGCCGCATGCGTGACACGCCGATTATCACGTTCATCAATAAACTGGACCGCGAGAGCCGTGCGCCGATCGAACTGCTGGACGAAATCGAAACCACGCTTGGCATGGAATGCGCACCGATTACCTGGCCTATCGGCATGGGCAAGACTTTCCGCGGCGTTTACCATTTGTATAACGACGAAATTTCATTCTTTGACCCACGTGCTGAAAAAGGCACATCTGAAGTGATTAAAGGCCTGGATAATCCGCGTCTGGATGAAGTACTCGGACATCAAGTTGAAGACCTGCGCCTAGATATTGAACTGGTGCGCGGCGCATCGCACACCTTTGATAAAGAGCGCTACCTGAGTGGCAAACAAACGCCGGTATTTTTTGGCTCCGCCATCAACAACTTCGGTGTGCAATCATTACTGGATGCGGTAGTCGAGCTATCTCCACCGCCGCAGGCAAGAAACACGGCCAGCCGCCCGGTCGCACCGGATGAAGGCAAGTTTTCAGGCTTTGTGTTCAAGATTCAGGCCAATATGGACCCGAAACACCGTGACCGTATCGCATTCCTGCGCGTGTGTTCCGGCCGTTTTGAACGCGGCATGAAAATCAAGCAAGTCGCCTCCGGCAAAACTTTAAGCGTAAACAATGCCATTACCTTTATGGCGCAGGACCGTACCACCATGGATGAAGCCTATTCCGGCGACATTATCGGTATTCCTAACCACGGTACCGTAAAGCTTGGCGATACGTTTACTGAAGGCGAGAGCCTCAAATTCACCGGCATCCCTTCATTTGCGCCGGAATTTTTCCGCCGTGCGCGCATCAAAAATCCGATGAAGATGAAGCAGTTGCAAATCGGCCTCAAACAATTGGCTGAGGAAGGTGCAGCGCAGCTGTTCCGCCCATTACTATCAAACGACCTGATTCTGGGTGCGGTAGGTATGCTGCAGTTTGACGTAGTCGCACACCGGCTGGAGCATGAATATGGTGTAGACATGGTGTTTGAGCCATACGACTGCTACACGGCGCGTTGGCTGCATGGCAAGGATGCAGACCTCAAAGCGATTGCCGATAAATATGGCTTTAACGTGGCTTTAGATGGCGCTGATGACTATGTGTATCTGGCACCGAATCGCGTGAATCTGCAAATGGCGCAGGAGCGCTATCCGGATCTTGAGTTCAAAGAAACACGAGAGATCGCTTAACTCCATTAAAAACTCATGATGTTATGCCCCTGCGAAAGCGGTAAACCCTACAGCAAATGTTGCGAGGTTTACCACCTGGGCTCTCCAGCCCCAACCGCTGAAGCGCTGATGCGTTCGCGTTACAGCGCTTACGCACTCGCAGATCAGAATCCGGCTTTAATCGACTACCTGCTGCAAAGCTGGCACGCCGACACAAGGCCGCCAAGCTTGAATCTAAACGGTGAAGGCGCAACAAAATGGCTGGGATTGCAAATCAAACGCCATCACAATATTGATGCCGAAAATGCAATCGTTGAATTTGTAGCGCGTTATAAACCTGCTGATAACCTGGGTGGTAAAGCTGAAAGGCTGCACGAAACCAGCCGCTTCAAGCGCATTGATGGCCGCTGGTATTATGTAGACGGCGATTACCGCTAAACGCCAGAAAAATCAGCGTACAGCCCGATCTCCGCATTGAAACTCTGCAGCCGCCGCAGGAACTGCCTGAAGTCAAACTGTGTTTCATCGAGCTGAATGCTCCATTCACCGAATGAAAAAGATGCAATATGCATCAGCGCCTGCCACCCCTCATTCAGTCACATATACGTCATATACCCGCCACAAAATATTCACGGTACATTCATATTGATTAAGTAGTATCCATCCCGTAACGCTCACACAAAACTTTTTAAAAACAGTTGAGCTCACATGAGATGACCACCATGGTGTATGAAAAATCTGCGCTAGGCTTTAATGAATTTATCACTGACAAACGCACACTGGGCGTACGTGAACGCCAGGTACTGCTACTGGTAAACGGTGTACGTAAATTAGATGACCTGGAAAAGTTTTTTAAAAAAGAACTGCTGGTAGATACGATCAGAAAGCTGGAGTCTGAAGGCTATATCCAACTGCCAATTGAACAGCAGCAGCAGAAAAATCAGCAGCAAGCTGAACACACCAACGCATTTCCCGTCACGCTTTCATTTTTAGATACGCCGGATACTGCCGAACCGATCTGCCCGGCCAAACTGGCTGCAGTAAAAACAATATTGATTGAAGCGGCTGATGATTACCTCGGCATCATGGGACGAGGCATTAAAGCCAAGATTGAAGCCTGCGATAATGAAGATAATTTAAGACAATGTGTATCAAGCTGGCACATGGCCATGCGTGAATCCAAACTCGGGCGCGAGTCTGCGAGCTTTCTGATGGAGCAGATTCACCAGACACTTGAGAATAAAATAGTCGATGGCGACCGCAGTCACCATC
>Ga0208882_1001115_pt1 | contig 10809 bp, 10 predicted proteins | sample LakWasMet14_LOW5_2_FD_183862 | JGI IMG/M metagenome (GOLD analysis project Ga0208882, IMG submission 183862) | Freshwater sediment methanotrophic microbial communities from Lake Washington under simulated oxygen tension - Sediment Metagenome... | ecosystem: Environmental > Aquatic > Freshwater >...
TGTGGTCTTACTCCATTTACATTTTGCAAAGCATCAAATATAGATGGTGTTGGGTTTTTTTTAAATAAAGCTGGAGTATATACTTCAACGGGCACTGGGCTCTCTAGTTTTGAAACTTCTTTCATTGTTCCTGTTACTACAACCTCATTTAAACTTGTTTCCGTTTCTTTTAAATTAAAATTTACAATCAATACAGAGTCTTTAATTTCTACTAATTGTGTTTGTTTTTCGTATCCTACTGCAGAAACTATTAATTTGTATTTACCATAGGGTATATTATTAAGCTCAAAATATCCATTAAAATTTGTTGTACAACCATAATTAAATCCTTCTATACCAAGAGATGCATATGCAACCGGATCATTTTTACATTTAACAAATCCTTTTATCAATCCTACATTTTGGGATGATACACTTATGTATATAAAAACAAAATAAACGTATAATTGCCTCTTCATAAATCAAATTTAAGTACATACTATTTATTATAATTAGGTTACCCTAATTATTAAAAAATTGATTATATTTAAATTATGAAAACGTATAGGGAAGAAAACTATTTAAAAGCAATATATCAGTTGAGTGATCAAAATAAAAACTCAATTGTAACAGCTACAGAAATTGCAAACTGGTTAGAGCTGAAACCTCCCACAGTTCTTGAAAAATTGAACACATTAGTAAAGAAAAATTACATAAGCTATAACAAATTTGATGGAGCAAAACTCACGCATTCAGGCAAGGAAATTGCTTTAAATATTATTAGACGCCACCGAATTTGGGAGACCTATTTATACAAACAATTAAAATTTAGCTGGAGTGAAGTTCATGAGATTGCTGAACAATTAGAACATGTAGATTCCGAAAAGCTACTTGATAAAATATACCACATCATGGGGCAACCTGACTTTGACCCTCACGGGGATCCTATCCCCAACAAACAAGGCAAATTTCCAAAATCAAATCGAAGGCCTTTATCAGAAAGCATTAAGGGTTGTAAATGCGTAATACTTGGTGTGAGCGAGCATAGTGAAGTGTTTTTGAATTACCTCACAGAACTCAATATTGGATTAAATGATAAACTGATGGTTGAGCAAATTCATTCTTATGACAATTCCTTAAAACTAATCACAAAAAACAAGGAAGTAATTATTATGTCGGAAAAAGCAGCGAGCCAGATTTTAGTACAATGTTTAAAACCTAATTGTAACTGTAATCATTAAGCTGTTTTATGTGAATTCAATTCGGTTTGAATTTGTAACAAACACGCATTACATAAACAGTTAGAATATCTACTGTTAATATAAACGATTTCCTTATCAGTTAATTTAACCTTAGAACAATCGCAATTAGAAATATCATTTGCTTTACACTCAAATGATTTATGACAACGAGGGCATTTCATGAAATAAATTTATTTATTAAAGCTAAATTATTTTTTTGTAAATTGCATATAATGCAAAAGAGATTCAAACTACTTTTTTTTCTGATTATATACTGGGGGTGCATGTTATCTCAAGATGAATATAAAGATGTAGCAAATATCTTTATAAACAGATGTACATCGTGTCATCATCCTGAAAAAACTCATCCGGATTTTACTAATTATAGTAGTATAAATTTATATAAAACTAACATTAGTTACAATTTAACAAATAGCAAAATGCCTCCTTGGCCTCCAGATACTGCGTACTCAAGATTTACACACGAGCGAATTATTACACTATCTGAAAAGACAAAAATACTCAATTGGATTTCAAATGGCGCCTTAGCAGGTGACACCACATTAGCACCTCAGGCTCCAACTTATCCAAAAACAAAACTAAATGGGACTCCCGATTTAATTCTAACGATTCCTACATATACCAGCACTGCCACTACTACCGACCAATATATTTGTTTTTCTATTCCTACAGGTTTAACCCAAGATAGAATTTTAAAGGCATATGAAATAGTTCCCGGAAATGCGTCAATTGTTCATCATGTTTCGTTAACGATAGATACTATTGGTAATTCCTCTAATGATTTATCAGGCAACTGTTTTACAAATTCCGGACATATAAGCCTTGGCTCATACGCTCCGGGTGGTGCCCCAATAGTACTACCAGATATTGCTCCATCAAAGTTTGGAATCAGACTTAAAGCAGGATCAAAAATGATTCTTGAAATGCATTATCCTGAGTGGTCTATTGGCGAAGTTGATAGCACACAAGTACGCTTATATTTTTATCCAACAAATGAGCAAAATATAAGAACATTATACGTTTCTCCCCTTTTGCAAAACTGGACATTTGGTGTAGCCGCTAATACTTCAGATACAATAAGGGCTTCCATGAACTACCCTCAAAACATTTCTGTCTATTCTATTTTCCCACACTCGCATAATATATGTACAAGTATTAAGGTTTTTGCTACTGACGGCAACAACACTATAAAACTTTGCAAGATAAATAATTGGGATTTTGAGTGGCAGGGTTTCTATACATTTAAAAACTTCATAAAAATACCTAATACATACACGTTACATGCCGCTCATTTTTTCGATAACACAACTAATAACCCTAAAAACACAAATCCGGTAGATGTTTCTGCCGGTGTATTTTCATCTGATGAAATGCTAATGGATCAATTTATGTTTACCGAATATCAAAATGGAGATGAAAACATTAATATTGATTCTATCATTCAAATAAATCCACTACTTAATGTTTCTTCTGTTGACAATATAGAAAAAGACAAAATTGATTTGAACATCTATCCAAATCCTTTCTCTGAAAAGATTTTCTTAAAATATAAACTTCGTGAAACATCCAGAATATCGTTAGAAATATACAATACACTAGGTGAAGAAATTTATCAAATAAAACCAATTTTTAAAGCTCCTGGAACACATTCGATAGAATGTAATTTCAATAATTTTGAAAACAATAAAAATACAAGTCAGATATATTTAATAAAACTTGTCGTTAACGATTATATCTATACTAAAAAAATTGTTTTAGAAAGCAAAAATTAATTCTAACTAATTTAAGGAAGGATCAAAAGGGAAGTCTGTAAAGGCTTTAAAACTTGGATTTATTTTATTTAACTCGTCCGGCCACATATCATCCGGATTACTTAAAATTAACTCATCATAGTTTGCTTTAACCGAAAACCAAGATTCTGTTTCTAACTCACGTTCTAGCTGAGCGCTTTCCCACCCGGCATAACCAATATAAAATCTGATATCTTTCGTAGAAAGTTTCCCGTGTTCAATCATATGAGAAATTTCCATGAAATTACCACCCCAATAAACACCCTTTGTTACTTCAACACTATCGCTTATTTTTAAACCTAACGTATGTGTATAAAATAACTGATTGGTTGAAACTGGTCCTCCCTCAAACAAAGGAAAGTTTGCATTTTTTAAATGAGGGAAAATATCTTTCAATAATAATCCTTGTGGTTTATTCACTACAAAACCTAAGCTGCCATTATCATTATGTTCGCACACGTAAATAACAGAACGCTTAAAATAACCGTCTTGTAAAAAAGGTTTTGCTATCAATATATCACCTGCCTTAGTCAAAATAAACTCCTTATATTTGCGTAAATTTACAAAAAATGAGCCACGTTAACCAACATATATCTCAGTTACGAGAAGATTTTACAAAAGGCGAGCTACTTGAAAATACCGTAAAAACTTTACCTGATTTACAGTTCGAAAAATGGATGCAAGAAGCCATAGATGCAAAGGTAAACGAAGTTCCGGCATGTAATTTAGCTACAGTTTCAAAAGATTTAAAACCATCGGCTCGTATTATATACTTACGTGAATTTGACAATAATCAGTTTTACTTTTACACCAACTACGAATCTAGAAAGGCAAATAATATTGAAACAAATCAATTTGTTTGCTTAACGTTTTTTTGGCCTGAGTTAGAAAGACAAATTCGCATTGAAGGCTTTGTTTTGAAAAAAGCAGAAGCTGAAAAAAGCGATGCGTATTTTAATGCTCGTCCTCAAGACTCCAAAATTGGCGCTTGGAGCTCTCCACAAAGTAAAGTATTAAAAGGCCGTGAAGAGTTGAATCAATTTATTGAACAGAACAAAACGAAATTCGAAAACAAAGAAATACCTCGTCCAGAATTTTGGGGAGGCTACATTATACAAGCAACTTATTACGAGTTTTGGCAAGGAAGAAAAAACAGGCTTCATGACAGGATTACCTATACACTCGAAAATAATAATTGGAAAATTGAAAGATTGGCACCTTAACAAAAGAGATAAGTTTTTGGTTATTCGTTTTTGATTGCCAAATACTAGTCTAAACAAAAAATTCAAACAACAAAAAACTTATATCAAACAACCGATTTATATGAACAAACAAGAAAAAATTAAAAACTTCGATCCAAACTCAGTAGGTGATGTAAATGCTAACATGTTTGGCTTACCATTTAACACATCTGAAGCTGAAACAGTTATTATTCCTGTACCTTGGGAGGTAACCGTTAGTTATGGCGGAGGAACCGTAAACGGACCTGAACAAATATTTGACGCTTCATTTCAAGTAGATTTATACGACCCCATTGTGAAAGATGCCTGGAAAATGGGTATTGCCATGGACGAACTTAATGAAGATTTAAAAGAAAAAAGCGAAACTTATCGTCCGGTTGCAGAAGTAATTATTGACAGACAATGTAATGGCGAAGATGCCAGTGCTATTTCTGAAATACAAGATGTAAACGACGCTTGTTTTGAAATGAACAGCTGGGTTAAAAAACGCAGTTTACATTTTTTAAAACAAGGTAAAACCGTTGGTTTAATTGGTGGAGATCACTCTACTCCATTAGGGATGATTGATGCGCTTTGTGAACACGTTGGTGAGTTTGCAATTTTACAAATTGATGCGCATGCCGATTTACGTGTAGCTTACGAAGGCTTTGAATTTTCTCATGCATCAATTATGTACAATGCCTTAAAGTTTCATGGCGTACAAAAATTAGTACAAGTTGGTATCAGAGATTATTGCCAAGCAGAGTTAGATATCATCAATAACTCAAACGGCCGAGTGAAAACATTTTTTGACAGAGATATTAAACAACAACAATACAAAGGAAAAAGTTGGGATACCATTTGCCAGGAAATTGTAGCAGAATTACCACAAAACATTTATTTAAGCTTTGACATTGATGGCTTAGATCCAAAATTATGTCCGGGTACCGGAACACCTGTTGCAGGTGGTTTTGAAACAGACCAAGTACTATATTTATTAGAGCAAGTAGTTGCTTCAGGCAAAAAAATTGTTGCGTTTGACATTAACGAAGTTGGTGGCGAAGACGAATGGAATGCAAATGTAGCCGCACGTTTATTATACCGTATTGCAAACTTAGCAGCGCATAGCCAAGGAAAAAAGGCTTAATAAATTAGAATTGAAAAAGAAAAGGCTGAGAGAAATCTCGGCCTTTTTTTGCAAACAAATGTTTATATATAAATAACAATAGTTTTTCAAAAACACACTAATAAGTGGTTGAGAATCTTCTTACAACATAATTTTCTGATTGCATATCTTTAATTGTTTTTTCTTTATCAATAGTAAACGAAAGTGGAATATAAAATTCACTATGATAAGTTTTACTCGGACTGCCAGATACCGAGTCACTATTTTCGGGTAGATCCAAAGTAATACATGCCTCACAATTAATAATTGAATAATTATTAAAAGTATCAACCTCTAATTTCGACAACTTACTCAATTTCATATTGCTATAAGCCAATTCTTGAGTAATGTCAGTACTTGAAAAATCTTTCATAACATCCCCATTATTTGGATTATATAAATTTCTATTTCTTAAGTATTCAATATACTGGAAAGCTGTCTGCTGCAAACTATTAATTATATCTAAGTTTTTATTAATCTGACTTATAATAAACTGTTCATTAATATTACTTTTTGACACCCATTTTTGAAATGAGGTTGAAGGTTTACTTATATAATCCTTATGTGTTTTAACAAAGTCAAGTATACTTTCATAACATTCGAGATACTTATAATCTTTTATAAGTTCTGACTTTACAAAATCTTGCGAATTACCACTAATCAAATGGATAGTATGATTACTTTTAAAAAATTCCTTATAGTAACTACACCAAATAACCGAGTCCTTAAACTGAGGTTTGTTTGAGTTTAAAAAAAAGGGTTTTTCATGATTAATTGCTCTTTTTAAAACATCTTTATACACAAAGGGTTTAACTTTAAGCAAAATTATATTTTTATGGATAAAAAGACTCTTATAAAACTCTTCTAACTCTTTAACTTTTGCAATAACATTCGGCAATTTGACTGTGTGTTTTTTTAAGCTAATCTTATTTATTTCACTTACTGATTTTTGAATTTTCACGCACTCATCTTGAAGAATCTTCTCATAATTATATATCAATTCCCCATAAACAACTTCTGATATATATATTGTTATTTTCTTTGATTTTGCAGCCGCTATTAATTCTTTAGCATACGTTCTTTCCCAAAATGGATCTGTATAAATCGCTGACGTGTCAATAAAAACCTTAAGCATAAAAATTGTTTCTTAAAGATAACAAAAATACACCTTTAAGTATGCGTTTTAAGTCCTTGTTTGTGTTTTCACCAATAAGTAATATTAAACACATGCCGTTGGTGATAATAGCAATGGTGGTATTACAAGCATTAAAACTTTTCGATAATTTCAGACAACAATCCCACATCCACTGTCTCAATGGGATGTTTGGTGTTTGGGAGCATATACATAGCACCATTTTTTAATTGCTTGTAAACGGCAGTGGTTTCTTCTAAAGAAACCATATTGTCTTTATCTGCTAAACCAATCAACACTTTATTTTCAATCGTTGTAAAATCAGTTAGAGATAACGCATTTTTATTTCCTAAGCTCAACATCATCTCAGCAGTTTTTTGTAACAATAATTCCCAATTTTGTCCGTGGCGTTTTTGTAAAGCTTCTGCAAACTTTGGTACTTTTTCGATAATGGTTTTTGAGTCGAGCATCTTCACTTCTTTTTGTGCAATCTCTGGGCTCCAGTCAAACTTAGTTCCAAGCGTGATGATATTCCCTAAAATAGTTGGGTTGCGATGCGCTAAATACAAGGCTACATAACCACCCATGCTATAACCAAAAACGCTTGGCTTGTTTAATTTATTTTCATTGATGAATTGTTCTAACTCCAAAGCAAATTGCTCAATACCAAAGTTGGATGCAAAAGGAGTTTGTCCATGTCCGCTAAAACTTAAAGTAAATACATTGTAGCCTTGTTGTTTTAATTCTGTTGTAAGTGGCTCTAATTGATCTTTAGCACCAATAGCTCCGTGAAGTAAGATGATTGTTTTCATTTATATTTTATACAAGAAATTGGCAAATTATAAAAACAGTTTACCGGTTTCCCTTTTTGAGTACCTGGTACCCAATCTGGCATATTTAAAATTAAGTTTTTAACTGCATTATCTACCTCATAATTTCCAGTACCATTTATAATTTTGACATCAGAAACTTTCCCATCTGAATTGATTATAAACCGAACATATACACTTGCATTAGGAGGATATTCCTTTAAAACAGGAAGTACCAAATTCTTTGAAATATATTTCATTAGCTCGTTTGTACCACCTGGAAATACTGGCATTGACTCAACTTCTGTAGCTACTTGTTTACCAGATATTGAATCTAATTTTGTTTGGCAAAAAATTAAACTTGAAGCAAACAACAAAAAAACTGTAACTGAAATTTTCATATCAATAAAAAACCCCGATAAATCGGGGTTAAAATTAATTAAGCTTTTGCTTTAAATTTATTAATGGCATTAATTGTAAAGTCAGATAAAACAAGCGTTCCGCTCATTCCTGCTCTTTCAATTAATAAGGAGTCCCAATTTTCTGTTCCTTCCCACATTACTTTTTTCAACATAGCCATCGCTTCAGGGCTGCTTGAGGCTAAACGTTTAGCTAAAGCATCAATACCTTTATCCATATCTTCAGTTGTATTAAACAACTCAGCATATAAACCTTTTTCGCGAGCCCATTGAGCTGTTTGCCACTCAGTAGCATTAATCGTTAATTGACAAAAAGCTGATGTTCCAACTTTACGTTCAACTGCCGGACCAACTACAAACGGACCAATACCTACAGCAAGTTCGCTTAACTTAACAGAAGCTCCATCTACTGCAAATGTATAATCTGCACTAGCCGCAATACCAACACCACCACCTACTGCTTTACCTTGCACACGAGCAATTACAAACTTAGGCGCTTTACGCATGGCATTAATAACAGCTGCAAAACCTGAGAAGAAAACCAAACCTGTTTCTTTATCTTTAATAGAAATTAATTCATCAAAACTTGCTCCTGCACAAAATGCTTTATCTCCTTCGCTTTTTAATACAATCACTTTTACGGCATCATCCTTTCCTAATTTTTCAATCTCTGCAGCCAAGTTTCTTAATTGAGTACCAGGCATTGAATTTGATTGAGGATGAAAAAAAGTAATCGTTCCTATTCCATCTGTAATATTTGACTTGATAAAAGCTTCCATAATTATGCTAAAATTGTAACTGGATTTTCTAAATATGTTCTTAATGTTTGTAAGAATGCTGCTCCGGTTGCACCGTCAACTGTTCTGTGATCACAAGCTAAGGTTACTTTCATTACATTACCCGGTACCACTTGATTATTTTTAACTACAGGAACTTGACGAATTGCACCAACAGATAAAATACAAGACTCAGGAGTGTTGATGATTGATGTAAACTCATCAATACCAAACATACCTAAATTAGATACTGTGAATGTGTTTCCTTCCCAATCAGCAGGTTGTAATTTTTTATCTTTTGCACGTTTGCCTAAATCTTTTACCTCAGCACTAATTTGAGATAATGATTTTTGATCAGCAAAACGAACTACAGGTACTAATAAACCATCCTCAACAGCCACTGCTACACCAATATGCACATGTGAGTAGTAGCGGATTTTATCGCCCATCCAAGATGAATTTACTTTTGGATGTTTGCGTAATGCTGCTGCACAAGCTTTAATTACTAAGTCGTTGAAAGAAACTTTTGTATCAGGAATGGCATTAATTGCATTACGAGATTGCATGGCATTTTCCATATCCACTTCAATCGTTAAATAGAAGTGAGGTGCGCCATTTGTACTTTCCAATAAACGTTTCGCAATTACTTTACGCATTTGCGACGTTGGTTCATCAGTAAATCCTTCCGCACCAGGCGCAAACGAACTAACGCTTGACGATTTACTACTTGAAGTAGTTGCAGACGGTTTATAATTTTCAATATCAGCTTTCGTTACACGGCCGTTATCTCCAGTACCCGTAACTTTTGAAATATCAATTCCTTTTTCTTTCGCTAATGCTTTTGCTAAAGGAGATGCTTTTACTCTTCCATCGTTTGATGAAGAAGATGCTGCCGTTGTATTTGCAACTGGCGCTGCAGTTTGAACAGGAGCTTCGGCCTTTGGAGCACTGGTAGTTGCAGGAGCAGAGCTAGCAGAATTAACCGCTGCTAAAATTGCATTAACATCTTCGCCTCCTTTACCTAAAATAGCTAAAATTGAGTCAACCGGAGCTGATCCTTTTTCTTGAATACCAATATGAATTAAAACACCATCTTGGAATGATTCAAATTCCATAGTAGCCTTATCAGTAGCAATATCAGCTAACAACTCTCCACTCTTAACTTTATCGCCTACTTTTTTATGCCATTTTTCAACCACACCTTCAGTCATCGTATCACTTAACTTAGGCATACGAACTACCTCAACACCTGCAGGTAAAGCAGCAGGAGCTGAAGACGGTGCGGGAGCTGACGCAACAACAACAGGTGCCGCAACTTCTTGTTTAGGAGCAGAAGATTGATTTAATAATCCTGAAATATCTTCGCCTTCTTTTCCTAAAATGGCTAAGATTGAATCAACAGGTGCAGCTTGTTTTTCTTGAATACCGATATGCAATAAAACTCCATCTTGAAATGATTCAAATTCCATGGTTGCTTTATCGGTTTCGATATCAGCTAATAAATCGCCGCTCTTTACTTTATCTCCAATTTTTTTATGCCATTTTGCTACCACGCCTTCTGTCATGGTATCACTTAATTTGGGCATGCGTACTATCTCTGCCATATCTTATTCTGTAATGTAAGGGTAATTAGGTTCAGCGTATACATCTTTGTACAATTCTTCAGGTTCCGGATACGGACTTTCTTCCGCAAACTGAACTGATTCGTCAACTAACGCTTTTACTCTTGCTTCAACATCTTCAACACCTGCATCATCTATCCATTTATTAGATTTTAAAGTTGCTAAAACCTTATCGATAGGATCTTGCTGTTGGTATTCTTTTACTTCATCTTTAGTTCTGTATGTTTGAGCATCACTCATAGAGTGACCTTTGTAACGATACGTTTTCATTTCTAATAAGGTTGGACCATCTCCTCTACGCGCTCTCGCTACAGCTTCTTCCATTGCTTCATGAACTGCCTCAACAGTTAAACCATCAACTGGTTTACTAGGCATATCATAAGCTAAGCCTATTTTCCACAAATCGTGCACATTACTTGTACGTTCAACTGAAGTTCCCATCGCGTACATGTTATTTTCAATAATAAAAATTACTGGTAGTTTCCAGTTCATAGCCATATTAAAAGCTTCATGTAATGCACCCTGACGAACAGCACCATCACCCATTGAACACACGCACACATTATCTGTACCCATGTATTTCTCAGCAAAGGCAATACCAGCACCTAATGGAACTTGTCCACCAACAATACCAT
>Ga0208882_1001116_pt1 | contig 10795 bp, 8 predicted proteins | sample LakWasMet14_LOW5_2_FD_183862 | JGI IMG/M metagenome (GOLD analysis project Ga0208882, IMG submission 183862) | Freshwater sediment methanotrophic microbial communities from Lake Washington under simulated oxygen tension - Sediment Metagenome... | ecosystem: Environmental > Aquatic > Freshwater >...
TGGTCGGTTCGTCTTTACGCAGGCTCAGATACAGATGTGCCTGGGCTGGGTCGGTCCAGGCAGGATGCGACCAGTAGCGGGTGACTTCGGGGTCGCCGTACAGGGCAAACAGGGCGGTAGCATCCGAATCCAGATACGGCCTTAAGCGCAGTCGGGCGGCTTCCAGGGATGGCAGTGGCGGCTTGGCTTGAGTGTTCATGGGCTTATTTTCGCACGGGAGTCGGCGAATTTGATGGATATCGGCGTACAGGCGAAAATATCGTATTACTAAGCGCAGCACCCATCAGGAGAAGTGGCATGCAGGTTTTACGAATGGCGGATCTGGATTTGAAAGGCAAACGGGTCTTGATCCGGGAAGATTTAAATGTGCCAGTGAAAGATGGCCATGTGACTTCCGACCAGCGCATCACGGCGGCCTTGCCCACAATCAAACTGGCTTTGGAAAAAGGTGCAGCCCTGATGCTGATGTCGCATCTGGGGCGTCCGAAAGAAGGCGTCTGGACCGAAGAAGATTCCTTGGCGCCGGTCGCAAAACATTTAAGCCAATTGCTCGGTTTCGAAGTGCCGCTGATTAAAAATTGGCTGGACGGCGTGCAAGTGGAAGCCGGCAAAGTCGTATTGCTGGAAAACTGCCGGATGAATATTGGCGAATCAAAAGACGACGAAGCACTGTCGAAAAAATATGCCGCGCTTTGCGACGTGTTCGTGATGGATGCCTTCGGTACTGCACATCGTGCGCAGGCCTCGACCCACGGCGTCATCGCGCAGGCAAAAATTGCCTGCGGCGGCCCCTTGCTGATGGCCGAGCTCGATGCCCTCGCGAAAGCCTTGTTGAATCCCGCGCGTCCGTTGATCGCGATTGTCGCCGGTTCGAAAGTGTCGACCAAACTCGAACTGCTTTCGAGTCTGGTTGGAAAGGTCGATCAACTGATCGTCGGCGGCGGCATCGCCAATACCTTTATCGCCGCTATGGGTTACGGCGTCGGAAAATCCCTGTGCGAAAACGATTTGCTTGATACCGCCAGAAAAATCATGGCAGATGCAAAAGCACGCGGTGCCGATATTCCGATTCCAAGCGATGTGGTGGTCGCGCCGAATTTCGCCGCCGATGCGCCGGCGACGATCAAGAATGTGGATGAGGTTGGCAGCGACGACATGATTCTCGATATCGGTCCGGAAACGGCGGCGCGTTATGCAGAAATGATTAAAAATGCCGGCAGCGTGATCTGGAACGGACCGGTCGGCGTCTTCGAATTCGATGCGTTCGGCAATGGCACGAAAGTATTGGCGAAAGCGATTGCCGATTCCACGGCCTTCTCGATTGCCGGTGGCGGCGACACGCTTGCTGCAGTCGATAAATACGGCGTCGAAGAAGGCATCAGTTATATTTCGACCGGCGGCGGTGCCTTCCTCGAATTCTGCGAAGGAAAAGAATTGCCGGCAGTCACGGCGTTGATCAAGCGGGCAACTGCCTGATGGCCGTATTGTTTTTTGATCTGGACGGCACGCTGATTGATTCTGCCGTCGGCATCACCCGTTGCGTTGCCTATGCACTGGAAAAATCCGGCGAACCGATTCCTCCCGAGCATGAATTGCGTCGCTGGATCGGGCCGCCGTTGCGTGACAGCTTCGGTCCGATGTTGAACGACGCGGAAAAGACCGAATTGGCGGTCGCCTTTTATCGCGAGCGATTTGAAACCCATGGCTGGGCAGAACACGATGTCTACGACGGCATCCAGAACGTAATCGAAACGCTTGCGCAGCGTGGCCATCGACTGGCCGTCGTCACCGCAAAAAACGAAGCGCATGCCGAAAAAATCATTCGCCATCTGCCGTTTGGTCATTATTTTGAAATGATTTCCGGCGCCAGTCTGGATGGCCGCATCAGTTACAAATCACAACTGATTCAAATTGCGATGGAAACCATGCAGGTGGAATCGGACGCGTGCGTCATGATCGGCGATCGCCATATGGATATCGAAGGTGCACAGCATCATCAAATCGCCAGTGTCGGAGTTTTATGGGGCTTTGGCGACCTTGAGGAATTGTCGCGGGTGGGCCCGACCCATCTTGTCGACAAGCCCGAGCAATTACTGGGCCTGTTCCAATAAATGCAATCAAAGTGCATTAAGATGAAGTACTAAACTAAAAACGAAAAAGCGGAAATCGATAATGCAACCACAGTTACGACGCACCAGAATATTGGCCACGCTTGGCCCGGCCACCGATGCACCGGGCGTGCTCGATGAATTGATTCGTGCCGGCGTCAATGTCGTACGGATGAATTTTTCCCACGGGACGCCGGAAGATCACGCGGCACGTGTCCATGCGGTGCGGGAAGCAGCGGCGAAGCAGGGGCGCGAGGTCGGCATCCTGGCCGATCTGCAGGGCCCTAAAATCCGGATCGAAAAATTCGTCAACGACAAGATACAGCTCAAGGTGGGCGATAAATTTACCTTGGTCTGCCGTGCCAACGCGCCACTCGGCGACAACACACAAGTGGCCTGCAGCTATCTTGGTCTGGTTAATGATGTCAAAGCCGGCGATACCTTGTTGCTTGATGATGGTTTGATGGCATTGGCCGTGTCATCAGTCGAAGGGGAGTGTATTCATACCGTGGTGCTGACCGATGGTGTCTTGTCCAATCGCAAGGGCCTGAATCGTCTGGGCGGCGGTTTGTCGCTGGGGGCTTTGACCGAGCAGGACAAGGAACACATTATCGTTGCGGCCAAGCTCGAAGTGGATTTTCTGGCAGTGTCGTTTTGCCGTTCGGCAGAAGACATGCATGAAGCTAGAAAGTTGGCGAAAGCGGCGGGAAGCAATGCCAATATGGTGGCGAAAATCGAACGTGCCGAGGCGATCGAGAATCTCGATGAAATCACCATTGCTTCCGATGTGGTGATGGTGGCGCGCGGCGATCTCGGTGTTGAAATCGGCGATGCCGAATTGCCCGGACTTCAGAAAAAAATCATTCGCACCGCGCTCGAGCACAATCGCATCGTGATTACCGCCACGCAGATGTTGCAGTCGATGGTCGACAATCCTATTCCGACCCGTGCTGAAGTGCTTGATGTCGCCAACTCGGTGATCGACGGTACCGATGCGGTGATGTTGTCGGCGGAAACGGCCTCGGGAAACTATCCGGTGAAAGCCGTCGAAGCGATGGTGCGAATCTGCCTCGGTGCCGAGCGGCAATTCCATCACGATACCGATTTCGAAGCGGCGCCGCGCAACCTTCAGCGTGCCGATCAGGCCATCGCGATGGCGACCATGTTCCTTGCCGAACACATCCAGGTCCGCGCGATTATTGCCCTGACCGAATCCGGTGGCACTGCACGTTATCTCTCGCGCTTCCGTTCAACCGCACCTATTTTCGGTTTGTCGAAACATGATTCCGCCCGCCGAAAAATGACCATGGTGCGCGATGTGTTTCCGATCAATTTTGATTCGACCGGATTGCCGACCCGCGAGGCTGCCCGCAGCGCCGTGAAAAAGCTGTTCGACATGGGCTTGCTTTCGATGGACGACCGCGTGGTGCTGACCTCCGGCGACAGCATGGAGCAGCGTGGTGCGACCAATACGCTGCGCTTGCTGGTGGTGGGTGCTGACGGCAAAGCCGAAGGTTTGGGTGATTTGTAATTCGTAGGTCGGGTCCCGGCCCGACCTTTTGACAGATTGCGAAGATGCCCAAGTCGGGCCAGGGCCCGCCCTACCTTCGCCCGCAAGCGGCCTCCTACGCTATAATTCCGCCCCTCAGTCCCAACCATCGGTAAGCCCCATGAGCATTGAACAACTCGCAGAAACCGCCCTGGCCATGGTGGCCCCCGGTAAAGGCATTATTGCCATTGATGAATCCAACGCGACCTGCGCCAAGCGCTTTGACAGCGTCGGCATTCCCAATACCGAAGAAAACCGCCGCGCCTACCGCGAAATGCTGCTGACCACGCCGAATTTGAACCAGTACATTTCCGGCGCGATTTTGTTCGATGAAACCCTGCGCCAGAAAACCAAGGACGGCGTGCCGTTTGCGGAAGTCATGCGCAAGGCCGGCATTATTCCGGGCATCAAGGTCGACAAGGGCCCTCAGCCTTTGGCCGGCTTTCCCGGTGAAGTCTGCACGGAAGGCTTGGACGGCCTGCGTGAACGCCTGAAGGAATACGCCAGCCTCGGCGCACGTTTCGCCAAATGGCGTGCCGTGATCAATATCGGTGAAGACAGCCCGTCGGGCACCTGCATCGAAGCCAACAGCCATGCACTTGCCCGTTATGCGGCGCTCTGCCAGGAAGCCGGCATCGTGCCGATGGTCGAGCCGGAAGTGATCATGGACGGTACCCACGATATCGACACCTGCATGGAAGTGACCGAAGTCGTGTTGCGTTCGCTGTTTGGTGCCCTGTACGACCAAAACGTGATGCTGGAAGGCACCATCCTGAAAGCCAGCATGGTGATCTCGGGCAAGGATTGCCCGGAGCAGGCCAGTGTCGAGGAAGTCGCCGAAATGACCGTGCGTTGCCTGAAGAGCGCCGTACCGGCCATCTTGCCGGGCATTGTGTTCCTCTCGGGCGGCCAAAGCGACGAAGCCGCGACGGCGCATTTGAATGCGATGAACCAGATGGGCCCGCACCCTTGGCCGCTGTCGTTTAGCTACGGCCGTGCGATGCAGGCAGCCGCACTGAAAATCTGGTCGAAAGATTTGGTCGGCAATGTCGCTTCCGCCCAGCAAACCGTTCATGCCCGTGCCAAAGACAACGGTCTGGCGGCATTGGGCCAGTGGAAAAAATAAGCATCCTGTTTCCTCGGGAGCCATCAAACACCGGCTATATGCCGGTGTTTTTTTGCTCGCATTTTTGGTTTTCGCACGCTTTTCTTCACACAGTAATCACGCTTTTTTATTCGTGACTCATCGGAAAAACGTGATGAGCATCAAGTAAAAACACATGATGAAGCGCACCTTTGTAAAAGAGTGTTACGCCATGAAAACTCGTTTAAAAAAGGAGTATCAAGTAACCATAGCCGGGGGGGTTATGCGTGAGGAGCGCTCTCGATGGTGAATACACAAGAAGAATTGCCGAAGGTACTGGTGGTCGATGACGATGCCGAGATGGTCTATCTCGCACAGTATTTACTCGAGCAATGCGGTTACCAGTCCGATACCGCCATGGATGTCCGCTCTTTCAATAATGCTTACACCGATGTGCCGTCCGTCGTCATGCTTGATCTCACCATGCCCAACGGCGCCAGCGAAGACATATGCAATATCATGGTGCAGCAGCAGGCAAAACATCCGATTATTTTCGTTACCGGCATGCCGCCGGAAGAGATTGAGCGCAGGCGCAAACAGGCCGAAGCACAGGGTCTTATGATTGTGGCGGTATTGCATAAACCGTTCTGGATAGAAGATATCGCGAGTGCGATGACGATAGCCATGACTAAAGTCATGGCTGAAAACTAGCTGCAACGCACCGTTCCATAACATTATCTACACACGTCAAACAGGCCAAATAGCCTAGAATAGAGGTCTTCGCGAGAGGAGACCTTTCATGGGCGATGTCGTCAACCCCATCGTATTCGATGTCGAAAAAGGCAGGGACTACTGGTGGTGTGCCTGTGGCATGAGCAAGACGCAGCCGTTCTGCGATGGTTCGCACAAGGGAAGTGAATTCTCTCCGACAAAATATACCGCTGCCCGTACCGAGCGGGTCTGGTTTTGTCTTTGCAAAAAAACAAGACACGCGCCGCTCTGCGACGGCACACACAATAAATTGGGAAACAAGGCATGAAATATTTTTCGCTTGCAGTTCTTGCAATGTCGGTGGCACTGATAAGTGCCTGCGGTAAAGAAGAAGCCCAGGGCGGGCCGGGAGCAGGCAATGCACGCGGGGCAGGCGGCGGTCCGCCTGCGGTCGTAATCTCGGGCCTGGTGGAGGAAAAAAACTGGGGCGAACGCGTACAGGCGATCGGCACCGCGCGCGCCAGGGAATCCATCGAAATCGCATCGCGCGTCAGCGACAAAATTTCCCGCGTGCATTTTGAAAGCGGCGACAGCGTGCGTGCCGGTCAGGTGCTCGTATCCCTGCAAACCGGCAGCGACACGGCCAATCTTGCCGTTGCGCAAGCGCAGGTAAAAGATGCCGACAGGCAATTTATCCGGGGCGAACAATTAGCCAGGGAAAAACTCGTTTCGGCAAGCCAACTCGATACCCTGCGCAGCAATCGCGATGCTGCCCGTGCGCGTGCACAAGCGGCGCAGGCAACCCTCGCCGATCGCGTTATCGTTGCACCGTTTGCCGGCGTGCTTGGTTTGCGCCAGGTCAGTCAGGGTCAGCTGGTGACTGCCGGAACGATCATCACCACGCTGGATGATGTCTCGAAAATCAAGGTGGATTTTTCGCTGCCCGAAGTGCAGCTCTCGATGTTGAAAGTCAATCTTGCGATTGAAGCGCGCAGCGACGCCTATCCCGGGAAAGTGTTTTCCGGACGCGTTATCAGCGTCGATAGTCGTGTCGATGTGCAAAGCCGTTCGATTGCCGCGCAGGCGGAAATCGACAATCCCGACAATCTTTTGCGTCCCGGCATGTTGCTTGAAATCAATGTCATGCAATCCGAGCGAAGTGCATTGGTCATCCCGGAATTGGCCTTGCAGCAAATCGGCAGCGAAAGTTTCGTCTATCGCGTGACGCTTGACGGTACGGCGGAAAAAGCAGTCGTGAAAGTGGGCTCGCGCAGTTTCGGTTTTGTCGAAATCGTCCAGGGTTTGAAAGCCGGCGACCGCATCGTGATCGAGGGAACCTCGAAGTTGCGTCCCGGCCAGGGCGTGAAGGAGTTCGGCAGCGAATCGGGCGATGCCGGCGGCAAGAAAGCGAACGATAAAAAAGCGAACGATAAAAAAGCGCAGGCCAACTAAGATGTCTCTATCGGATATTGCCATTCGTCGCCCGGTATTCGCGACGGTTATCAGTCTATTGCTGATGGTGCTCGGCATCATCGCATTCACGCGATTGCCGCTGCGCGAATTGCCGGACGTGGATGCGCCCGTGGTATCGATCGACACCGGTTACGCCGGCGCTTCGGCCGCCGTCGTCGAATCACGCGTTACCCAGTTGCTTGAAGACGCGGTGTCGGGTATCGAAGGCGTCGATTTGCTTCAGAGTAATTCACGCAATGGCCGTTCCAGCATCACGATCGAATTCAACCAGACCCGTGAAATCGAATCGGCGGCGAATGATGTTCGCGATGCCGTCAGTCGCGTGGTGGATCGACTGCCGGAAGAAGCCGAAGCACCGCAGGTAAACAAACAATCGGCCGATGCCGACGTCATCATGTGGCTGAATTTCACTTCGCCCAAACGCGACACGCTTGAACTGACCGATTACGCCGACCGCTATCTGGTTGATCGTTTTTCCAGCTTGCCCGGCGTTGCCCAGGTTCGCATTGCCGGTGGACAGCGTTTCGCCTTGCGCATCACCTTGAATGCGGATGCCTTGGCCGCCAGAAACCTGACCGTCAACGATATTGAAACCGCATTGCGTCGCGAAAACGTCGAGCTGCCGGCCGGTCGTCTCGAATCAAAAACGCGCGATTTCATTTTGCGCGTCGGTCGTGCCTACGAAGGCCCGGACGATTTTCAGGATCTGGTCTTGAGCAAACAGGGAGAAGAGCGCGTCCTGCTGCGTGATGTTGCCGTCGTCGCAAAACAATCCAGCGAGCGCCGTGCCTGGTTCCGCGGCAATGGCCAGCAACAGGTGGGCCTGGGCATCATCAAGACATCGACATCCAATGCACTCGATGTTTCCAATGAAGTCAAAGCGCAGATAGAGCAGATCAACAAGCGTCTGCCCAGCGACATGAAAATGGGTTTGACTTTCGATTCGACCGTGTTCATCGATGATGCGGTGAAACAGGTTTACAAGACCTTGCTGGAAGCGATCGTGCTGGTATTGCTGGTGATCTGGTTATTCCTTGGCAGCATGCGCTCGGCGATGGTGCCTGCGGTGACAGTACCGGTTTGCCTGGTGGCGGCTTTTATCGGGCTGTGGGTGTTTGGTTACTCGATCAATCTGCTCACGCTGCTTGCCCTGATTCTTGCCATCGGCCTGGTGGTCGACGATGCCATTGTGGTGCTGGAAAATTGCCAGCGCCGCGTCGATATGGGCGAGCCGGCATTGTTGGCGGCGCAACGCGGCACCAAACAGGTGGCGTTTGCCGTTATCGCGACCACGGCGGTATTGATTGCGGTTTTCGTACCGGTCGCCTTCATCGAAGGCTCGAACGGGCGCCTGTTCCGCGAACTGGCCGTTGCCCTTGCCGGTGCGATCGCGATCTCGGCCTTTGTCGCACTGACGCTGACGCCGATGATGTGCTCGATCATTCTCAAACCGCACAATAAGGAAAATACCAAAGGCTTTGCCGCCTGGGTGGACCGCCATCTGGACAGGGTATCGAATGCCTATAGTTCGCAACTTGCAAAAGTTGTCGAACGACCGATTGCCGTTGTTGTCGTCATGCTGTCGACGATTGTCATTGCCTACGGTGCGTCCAGTTTCGTACCGCGTGAATTATCGCCGGCCGAAGATCGCGGTGCGTTTTTCGTCTCGATCTCGGGGCCGGAAGGCGCAGGCTTCGATTACACCGTGGGGCAGATGCAGCAGGTAGAGAAAAAGATTCTCGACATCACCGGCGACAAAGGTCCGGTCATGCGCATCAATGCCCGCGTCCCGGGCGGCTTCGGTGCAAGCGAAGAAATGCATACCGGCCAGGCCATCGTGATTTTGAAACCCTGGAAAGAACGTGACGTCGATACCCAAACAGTGGTCGAACAAGTTCGTAAATCCTTCAATGAACTGCCCGGCGTCGTGGCGCGCCCACAGGTTCGTTCCGGTTTGACGCGCGGCGGCGGTGGCGGCTTGCAGATTGTCCTGGGCGGCCCTGACTATGAAGAAATCGTGCAATGGCGTGACGCCTTGCTGAAAAAGATGGAAGAAAATCCGAAGCTGGTCGGCAGCGATTCCGACTACAAGGAAACCCGTCCGCAATTGCGTATCGACATCAATCGAAAACGCGCCTCCGATCTGGGTGTCTCGGTACAGGATATCGGCCGCACGCTGGAAAGCATGATGGGATCGCGCCGGGTGACGACCTTCGTCGAGAAAGGCGAAGAGTACGACGTTATCGTGCAGGCACAGGCAAGCGACCGCTCGACGCCGGATGATTTGAAAAACCTGACGGTGCGTTCCAGCAGCGGCGCCCTCGTTCCGATGTCGTCCTTGGTCAGCGTGCGTGAATTGGCCGAGCCCGGCAGCTATAGCCGCTTCAATCGCTTGCGCGCCATCACGGTGTCCGCCAATCTGGCGCCCGGCTACACGATGGGCGAAGCACTGATCTGGATGGATGATGCCGTCAAAAAAACGCTTCCCGATACCGCCCAAATCGATTTCAAGGGCGAAGCACGCGAATACCTGCAGTCGGGGGGAGCCTTGCTGTTTACCTTCCTGATGGCATTGCTGATCGTGTATCTGGTTCTGGCGGCGCAATTCGAAAGCTTCCTTCATCCTCTGGTTATCATGCTGACGGTGCCGCTGGCGGTGTTCGGTGCGGTCCTGGGTTTATGGCTGACCGGCAAATCCTTCAATCTGTTCAGCACGATTGGTATCGTGATGCTGGTCGGCCTAGCGGCGAAAAACGGCATTCTTATCGTCGAGTTCGCCAATCAGCGGCGCGATGCCGGATTGTCGGTGCGTGATGCGATTCTGGAAGCCAGTGCGACCCGTTTGCGTCCGATCCTGATGACATCGATTGCCACCGTTGTTGGCGCCCTGCCATTGGTATTTGATGGTGGCCCGGGTTCGGGTAGCCGTAGTGCGATTGGCGTGGTGGTGGTGTTTGGCGTGGCCATTTCGACCTTCTTCACCCTCTTCATTATTCCAACGGTTTATCGCTGGTCGGCACGCTTTACCACCCCGCCGGATCAACGCGGCGAGGAATTGGATGCTTTAGGCGTTAAAATGAAGGACATTGAAGCCAAGCATTAAGCGATCCGGAGAACTGCCATGAGTGATGAAGACAAACCCAGTGGCAGCTCCCTGTATCGCGGACCGTCGGGCGACAAGCGCGACAAGCGTGAGCGTGCACGTGATCGCGACAATGCAGGTCCGGCGCGAAGCTATCAAGCCGAACGCCCGGCATCCCGGCCACGATCCGATTATCAGGCTCCGCGCCATGATGAACGTGCACCTCGCGCCGAGCGCCCCGCGCCGAGGCGCGAATACACGTCGTCGAGTTTCGATTCCTACGAACAGCATGAAACCGCTCCACGCGCAGCTCGCGAGCTGCGCCTGTACGGCGTGAACGCGTGTCTGGCGAATTTCGCCAAGCGCCCCGAAGCCCTGCGAAAAGTGTATTTGCTGGAATCCCGCATTCCGCAATTCAAGGCAGTGCTTGCGCACTGTGTACAAAACAAACTCGGTTATCGCGTCGTTGAAGAGCAGGATCTGGCCAAGCTGACCAGCAGTGCCCATCACGAAGGCATTTGTTTCGATGTGCTGCCCGCTCCCGAAGAAAACCTGTCGGATTGGCTGCAACATTTGCCGGCGGGCCCCTGTGTTGCCATCTGGCTCGACGGTGTCGGCAACCCGCATAACCTCGGTGCGATTCTGCGCAGCGCGGCGCATTTCGGCGTGTCTGCCGTGCTATTGCCGAAAGGCGATGCCATTGGCTTGTCGGGTGCCGCAGCCCGTGTTGCCGAAGGCGGTGCGGAACAAGTCGCGATCGTTCGCATGGGACGCAGTGAAAACGCCGT
>Ga0208882_1001119_pt1 | contig 10780 bp, 12 predicted proteins | sample LakWasMet14_LOW5_2_FD_183862 | JGI IMG/M metagenome (GOLD analysis project Ga0208882, IMG submission 183862) | Freshwater sediment methanotrophic microbial communities from Lake Washington under simulated oxygen tension - Sediment Metagenome... | ecosystem: Environmental > Aquatic > Freshwater >...
AGTGGTGCGTGGCTATCAGTTTTTAACCGCGCCATCGTTAATGCATCATGCCTTACATAATCCCATCAAGCCGGTAATGCCTGCCGTTGCCAAACTGCGCTGGCTGTATATGGCATCCATACAACGATTCTGGCTGGACCCAATTACCGACTGGGCGCTGGTAAAACCGGTACGGGGCTTGGCGCATGATTTAAGTTATTTCGACGACCACATTATCGATCGCATGATTGGCGCGCCAGCGCCTGCCATCCGCGCAGTATCGTCATTGGCGCAACAAGAAGAACAATCGTTGGGCGCGCGTTTAGATAATGAGTTCGACAATTTTGCCCAAGGCACCGGACTCGCAGGTAAATTCACCGAATGGTTTGCCGCGTTAAGCCATTGGTTTGAACAACGTTTTATTTTACGCAGCTCAGCAAAGCATGGCAGCGGTGTCGATCGTAAGATGGGGCGCCTTGCTAATAATATTGAACGCATCATTCTCCGGCCCCGCTATTTGGTGTTGTTTGTGTTTATCACTCTACTTATCGCATTCTGAGGCTAAACGTGAATATAGCGACCAGCCAATTACCAGAGACAGCGGCGTTTCCGCTGCTCTCCTTACTTACTTTACTGCCATTGTTAAGCTCACTGGGCATTTTGCTATCTCGCTCAGCAGCACAAGGTCTGCGGATTGGTTTTGCCGGGGCACTGACCACGGTGGCGCTGAGCATCTACCTGTTATCTTCGTTTGTTACTGAAAATGTCGACATCCAATGGTTTGAGCAATATCGCATTTTAGGAATGAGTTACAGCGTCGGACTCGACGGCAGTAACGTGTTATTTATTCCATTGACGGCCATTTTGACTTTGCTGGCGTTGGTGTACACCTTAATCACCCGGCATGTGACCGATCGACTGTTCATCGCCTGCTTAATGGGCTATGAAGCGTTGTTAATCGGCGCCTTTTCCGCCTTGAATGTTTTACAGTTTTGGCTGTGGTCGGTACTGGAATTGCTGCCGTTACTGCTATTAACCGCGCACGCCGGTACCGGACAAAATCGTCGCTGGGCCGTGGCTCTGGTATTGCAATACTGGGGCAGCGGGCTGTTGATGAGTCTGGCGGGGTTTTTATTACTGGCTTTTGGTTTGATCGATTCCGAACATCCCCTGACATTCGACTGGCTAACCCTGACCCAAAACAACGCCTATCTGCATGATGAAGTGCTGATTTTTGTGTTGTTGTTTTTTGCCTTCGCGATCCGTATGCCGATATTTCCGTTTCACGGCTGGCTACCGGTGTTGGCCGAACAAGGTACAGTGGCTAGCGCAGCCATTTTCTTGGTAGGCCTAAAAATGGGCATCTATGGCGTGATGCGCTTTATTTTTCCGATGGTGCCGGGCGTTGCCGAACAATGGGCGGGCTTTGTGGTCACCTTGGGTTTAATCAGTATTTTTTACGGTGCCATTTTGGCATTGGTGCAAATTAATATCCGGCGTTTACTGGCGTTTGCCGTAGTCAGCCACACCGGCATGCTGGTCATCGGTATTTTTTGTTTTAATGCCTACGGTTTGGAAGGCGGCATTTTGCTGTCTGCGGTATATGGTCTGGCATCAGCAGGCATGTTGTTTAGCGTCGGCTTGATTTATGAACGCACCCGCACCGCATTTATTCCGCGGCTAGGCGGCTTGTTTAATACCAACACCACCATCGCCCTATTGTTTATGCTGTGTGCGCTGAGCACTATGGTTATGCCCGGCACACCTGGTTTTGATGCCTCGCATATTTTGATTGAAGGCACTATTGAAGAATACGGCTGGCTGGCGGCCATTGCGATTCTACTGGGTAATGTACTGGCAGCCGCGTTCTTGTTGCGGGCTTTTCAACAGATATTTATCGCCCATCCCAAGCGTAATCATCAGCCTTACAGCTCAAGTCACCATCCGGTAGCAACAGAACGCCTCATTGCAGCGGTGCTTATTTTATTACTGATGGGTACCGGTTTTTACACGACGCCTTGGTTGAACCTGGTTGATCATAGTGCCGCTGCACTGACCAAGCATTTCCCCATTCACAGCTCACACCCCACTGATACCGCTGGCAACGAAGGAGAACAGCATGAATGAAACCGGCTTGCCGCTATTAAGTCTGCTCGTGTTCTTGCCGTTGCTGGGCGCGATAGTGGTAATTTTTAGTAACAACGCACGCCTGGGCCGATTGCTGGCCTTGTCGTTCGCGGTGTTAGAACTGGCGTTATCGCTGTGGGTGCTACAGCTATTTAATGCCGCCGATGGGCAACATTTTCAATTAGCCGAACAGCATAATTGGATCCCGAGTCTGGGCGCCACTTACATGCTGGGCGTCGACGGCATTTCGGTCCTGTTTTTACCAATGTCTGCGTTATTAACGGTCTCGGCAGTACTTGCGTCCTGGAACACGGCCCATCTTAAACGTTTGCATTTTGCTTTGTTGTTAGTACTGGAAGGCGTCACCATGGGCGTATTTTGTGCGCTGGATATGCTGTTGTTTTTTCTGTTCTGGGAACTGACGCTGGCACCGATTTTCTTTTTAATCGGCCTGTGGGGAATCGGCCCCAAACGGCGTAATGCGGCGGTCAAATACACTTTAATGATGCTCAGCGGCGGCGTACCGCTGTTATTTGCGATCATTATCTTAGCCATCAATCACGCCGGTTTTAGCGGCGCCGCAGCGTCGCAACAGTTGTCATTTAGCTTGCCGGTATTACTGGCGACACCACTGCCGGAGGCTTTGCAGGGCTGGGTATTTTTATTGTTGTTGCTTGGCTTTGCCGTCAAAGCGCCGCTGGTGCCGTTTCATACTTGGCTGCCGACTGCCGCCATGGAAGGCCCCACACAACTAACTGCCTTACTGACTGGCCTAAAGCTGGGCGCCTTCGGGATTTTACGTTTTGCACTGCCTTTGGCGCCGTCCGCAGCGGTACAACATAGCTGGATCTTAGGGATTCTGGGCGCTATCACGTTGATTTACGGCGCGTTGATCGCCTTGCAGCAAAGCAATCTAAGGCGTTTGCTGGCTTACGCGAGTATCAGCCATGTTGGCTTGGTGATTATCGGCATCGCTTCGCTCAATATGCAGGGGCTGCAAGGTGCTATTTTTCAGTTATTGAATTTCACCTTGATCGCCAGCTCGCTGATGCTGATTGCCGGTTTTTTACAGCATCGCTTTGGCAGCACGGAACTTGTACATCTGGGCGGATTAGCCAAAGTCATGCCGAGACTGGTCAGCTTATATTTTCTGTTTATGCTTGCCAGCATCGGCGTGCCTGGCACCAGCGGTTTTGCAGCGGAATTGTTATTGTTGATCGGCGCATTCACTGCCCATGCCGGTATCGCAGTAGCGGCGCTGGCCGGTGCGGTGATTGGTGCGGCGTACATGCTGTCGTTTACGCGCCGGGCTTTTTTTGGCCCGCTCAAAATCAATCAACCGCTAAATCAAGACTTACGGCCGCGGGAATTTTTAGTATTGGCAGTGCCCGCAATTCTAGTGTTGCTGATCGGCATTTTTCCTAACAGTCTGCTTAATACCCAGCAACTGGCTGCTGAAGCTTGGTTAGAGCACTTACTGGATCCACCTGAAATTAAAATTGAACCGGTTGCAGCATTATCTGATACGCCGACACCTCAGCAATGACAGTCGTCACATCCCGGCGAGTTTTTATTTACTGCGCTCTGCCCTGCGAAGCCGCACCGCTGATTGCGCACTTTAAATTAAAAAAAGATACGTCGATTTATCCGTTTGCCGTTTATGGCAATAACGCTATCTGCTTGACGGTAACCGGGCTGGGGAAAAGTGCCATGGCGGCTGCAGTAGCCTATAGTCAAGCACGCTTATCGGTAACCGAACCGCCAGTGATGATAAATATAGGAATTGCCGGACAGCGCGATGTTGCCTTGGGCAGCGTGTGGTTAATCGACAAAATCACCGATGTCGATAGCCAAAAGCGTTATTACCCACCGCTGGTATTTACTCCGCCCTGCCCGACCGCCGGTATTAAAACCGCATCAACACCGCAACCTGATTATCTACATGCAGAGCTATGCGACATGGAGGCGTCCGCTTTTTATGAGACGGCAATTCGTTTTACCACCGGGGAATTAGTGCAGTGCCTGAAGGTGATTTCTGATAATTCAACGTCACCGGTAGACGCTATTCAACCTAAGCAGGTATCAGCCTGGATTACCGAGCAACTTCCGGTTATTGAAGCATTATTAGAAAAGCTCACCAGTTTGGCAGAAACCATCACAGTGGCGGAATCGCCTTTATTTGAAGAATTAATACATCGCATTCACTTTACTGCCAACGAACAAATCCAATTAAAAAACCTGCTTGGTCGTTGGCAAGCGTTGAGCAATCAGCAAGCCTTGGTAGTTGATGAGCAATTACACAAGGCAAGAGACATATTGCAGTGGCTAGAGCAAAAGATTAACGCTAGCGAATTTCGTTTGTAAGGCAGTTACTTACAAGAAAAACCAAGTATTTTTGGTGACGGCAACGATACCGATGTAAACAAAACAAGCCAGCGCAGCAGAAAATGCCAACCATTTATTGGCGCCTTGAGCACGCAGCGTCAATAATCCAAAACCGATATAAGCCAACAGCACTACAAATTTACCAATAATCCAGCCGTAGTCACCGGCCAGCCAACCGCCTTGAAATACCAAGGTAAAACCGCTCAGCAGTAAAAAAGTATTGATGATATGTGGCGCAATTTTAATAACTTTTACTTTCAGTAATTCGGGACGAATTTCCGAAATAATTACTCTGCCGATAAAACTGATAATGGATAATAAAATAAAGCTAAGGTGCAAAATCTTGATCACGCGGTTCTCCTGGTTGTAAAAGTGTTTGCATTCGTTAAATCGGGTTTCGGCACTGGTTTAAATACCGCTTGCGGGTGCCGGTGTTGTTGCAGAATCCGCCGAAAAACCAGTGGATCTTTTTGTTGAGTGATGACTCCGGGGCGAGGATAAATTTGATGTTGCAGCCGCGACAACCAAAATCGTAAAGCCGCCGCTCTAAGCGCTGTTGACCACATTAACAACTCATCGCCTTGCCATGGTCTAAGACGCTGGTACGCCGCAATCATCGCGTTAAATTTGTCAGGATTGACGGTGCCGTTTTCGCAACACCAATCATTAGCAGCGATCGCAACATCTAACAACAAAGGCCCTGTGCAGGCGCTATAAAAATCCAGCATGCCGCTTAGCCGGTCACCATCAAATAACACATTGTCTTTAAATAAGTCGCCATGAATCACGCCACTTGGCAATCCAGACCAACTGCATTGAGCCTGAAACTTGAGTTCATCGTCGATTAATTCTGCATCGGCAACTGATAAATAGCCGCTGATGTGACTAAACACAGTCTGGCACCAAGATACATCATTGCTGTTGTTTAGCGGCAATTGCAGCTGTTGCGTACACATATGCAGTCTGGCTAATTGCTCGCCTACTGCTCTACATTGTGCAATTGATGGTGAACTGACAGCTGCACCCGATAGATGATTAAACACTGCGGCTGGTTTGTTACTTAATCGACGTAACAACCTGCCCTGACGATCGGCTTGCGGCATTGGACAAGGCAATTTATGGGCGCTCAGGTGTGCAAGTAAACCGATGATATGATCCAACTCACTTTCTGACATTGATTCGAACAAGGTCAACACCACCTCGCCGCTGGTAGTTTTTACCCGGTAATTTGTGTTGTCTATGCCGTCGGCAATCCCCTCAAAGCTGACAACGTCGCCTAGCAAATAGCCGGCAAAAAAGTCTTCAAATTGCGCGTGCGTAATGGATGTGTAAACAGACACTGACTAGGCTACTTCCATTCCAATATTTTCCACATATTGATATTGCTGCCTCTATCCATATCACTGCCACGGACATCAACATGGCCATCGCCATCAGAATCAACCATGTAATAGGCGGGGCCAATATCAGGAACAACTTTGATCATATAAAGTTTGCCTGCTCTACGGTATTCCTGAACCGTGCTTTTGCCTTTACGAACGATGGTAATGTCAGGCTCCATTTCTTCACCGCTTTGCACCGGCAATGGCGGCTCGGGGGCTTCCGGAACGGCTTCAAGATTCGGCGGACGATCATCAATAGCAAACGCCGGCAAGGCAATTAATAAACCAGATAACAATAAACGTCGCATAAGGCTAACTCTCCAATAGTGGAATTTTGCCTATCTTATTACAGTTTTTGGCGGATAGCTGGAAAACATCCGCACAAGCATTATTTTCGCGACATGCCATCAACGTGGATAAATCAATTAGCTCATTGAGTCGTTAACTTGGTATCAATATCATCAAATACATCCCGTTTTTTACGCTCAACTAAGGCCATTTTTTTAATTAAACTATGTTATTTAACGCTATTTAAGTGTGGCATATGACTTATTTTTTCCATCATCACGCTTTAATTTACCCGCATGTTTTTAAAAAGTAATCGCTTACTGTCACATTTACTTAACCACCAATTGTCTTTCCAATCGGTTGGATAAGTAGGTAGGCCGCATGCCAGAGGCCAGCAAGAACACCCCCAAAATCAACTCAAGCCAATAACCCATGGCACGCTATGTGCTTTTATGATCTAGGTTTCAATTATCCTAACGTTGAACAACATCGTCCTTTTGTAGGAGCGGGCCTTGCCCGCGAATGGATTCGATTGTCGCTCAATTCGCGGGCAAGGCCCGCTCCTACAAAATTATTAGTAACGATAATGTCATTGAATAATTACAGCTGAGAATGTCGACCCTACCACTTAGCCATCATCAGATTACCGAATTGTTTCAAGATCATCGAGAAGCGCTGACCTTGTTTTTGGTAAACCGCACGCGTTGCCATGAAACTGCCCAGGATCTCTGCCAGGAAACCTACCTGCGTTTACTGCGTGACAATGCTGTTAAGCATGACGAGAATCTAGCCGGTTTGCTTTTTCGTGTCGCTGAACGCCTTGCTATCAACTATTTAAGATGGCAGCAGTTACCCAGAAATAACACGATTTCTCTTGATGATAACCTGGTGTGCCCGCAACACCAGCCTGATGAAATAACGGCCCTGCGTCAGCAATGCGAACTATTACTAACCGCCATCAACTCATTGCCTAAGAAATTTCGCGATGTATTTTTACTGCGCAAAATTGACGAACTAAGCTACGCCGACATTGCGCTGCAATTGGGTATTTCAGAAAAAACGGTACAACGGCATTTGGTTCAAGCCATGTTGCATTGTCATCAGTGCATGACTCCGTTTAATAATCAGCTGCACAATTTCTAATGCACTCATCCTATCCAGGTTATAACTCACGCCAGCTCAAGCAAGCCGTGGAATGGTTTGTGTGCTTACAATCAGAACAATGCACTATTGAAGATCAACTACGTTTCAGCACTTGGCTAAGCAGACATCAAAACCATCGCATGGCGTATGCCGAGGCTCAACGAATCTGGGCCAATATGGATGAGCTTAAATTCATGCCGATACCAGCATTGGCAGAAGCCCGTACCGCAAAGTCCTGTAAATCATCGGTATCAAGATTAGCGTCGCTGGTTTTATTAATAGCGACTACCGGCGCTGCCTGGCTGGAATACAGCGCCGAGACTATCCACTATGCAACTCAAATAGGTGAGCACCGCCGCATTGATTTGGCCGATAACTCGCATATTGACCTGAACACCAACAGCCAAGTTTCAGTCAGAATTTCCCTGCTAAATAGACACGTACAGCTAACCCAAGGTGAAGCGCTGTTTGAGGTAAGCCACAATCGCCTGCGTCCGTTTACCGTGGCGGTCGGCGAATTACAAATTCGTGACATTGGCACCCGGTTCAATGTTCGTAAACAACCACAAATCACGACTATTTCGGTTTTAGAGGGTGAAGTCGAGCTAAGCAATGGCAACAGCGACATCAATAAGCACCTCAGCGCCGGCAACCAGCTGAGTTATTCAGAATCAACCGGCTTAGGCCAATTACAAACAGTAGAAGCCAACCGAATTACCGCCTGGGTAAACGGCCAATTGATTTTTAAACGCACACCTTTAAGTGACGTTGCCGCCGAACTGGAACGCTATCACGCAGTGCAATTTAGCTTTACTGATAGCAAACTCGCGCAAGAAACGCTGAGCGGTACCTTTAATGCTGCTGACATTGAGCCGTTTCTGCATGCGCTCGAGACTATCTTACCTGTGCAGGCCAAGCGCAACGGCCAGCAAATTCTTATGCGACGAATACCCAAAAATTAGGCGGCATACTGCTTTGACTATGGATAATCGAAACAAACATGACTGACTACAACACAGCGGTTTGCTGCCAGGATTTGGCGGATTTTTTTAGTACCCGCCATTCGCATCTGCAAAAGTATTTATTTTGGCAGGTGCGCTCTCATGAAATTGCCGAAGAACTAGCGCAAGAAACTTACCTGCGTTTTCTAAGACAATCCGAACCGCAGTCAATTCTTGATCTGAACGCATTTTTGTTTACTATCGCCGCCAATCTTGCCCGCGACCACTTACGCAGTGTCAAACGCCAACAAAACCGTGAGTTTGTCGCACTGGACACGGAGATTGCCGATTCAAAACCCCACACAGAAGACATCATTGCCAAGCAATGTTTGGAGGCGCAATTGCAGCAAGCCATCGCCAGCCTACCGGAAAAAACCCGAGAAATTTTTCTGCTCTATCGCGCCGATGAACTCAGCTACAAGCAAATAGCTGAACAACTGACCCTATCCGAACGCACCGTCGAATATCATCTGCGGCAAGCCATGTTGCATTGCCGCCGTTGTTTGACTGATCAAAAATAAGTGTAAAATCAACCGCCCGCACACTTTATCAAGCGTGAATCGTCGTCATTTGGAGCTTGCCGCCATTAATTCGTTACCCCCTGTACCAGAAAGTATCTTCGAAGAAGCCAGCGCCTGGTTTATCCGACGACATGCCGAACATGCCAGTGACCAGGAACAACTGGAATTTAACCGTTGGCTGACGGCTAATCCTCAACATGCTCAAGCTTGGAACGAAGTACAGGATTTATATTTAGCACTGGAAACACCGGCAAAAAATCTCCGCCAAGCTGCCGTTCAAGCGCCAACGGCTCTTATAACTCCATCCACACAGCGTCAGAACCTTATCGCCTTACGCGCCGCAGCTGCATTATTGCTTTGCACTGCATTGGCGTTTTTCCTGCAACCGGCTCTCCTGCAAAATCTGCAAAGTGACTATCACACTGCCACCGGCGAGCAACAGCAAATCGATCTGGCAGATGGCTCGAAGCTGCTGCTTAATACCGATAGCGCGGTAACCGTTGCAATTGAAGACAATGTACGCCGAGTACAACTGCTGCGTGGCGAGGCATATTTTCAAGTGGCACATGCCCCGGAACGACCATTTTGGGTAAATGCAGGCGAGGCCAGAGCGCGTGTTACCGGCACGGCATTCAGTGTTGGCCGTAATAATGACAATGTGACGATTACCGTTGCAGAAGGTCGAGTGGAAACCAGTACGACAGACCACCCAGAACAAATTACCCCGCTAACCCCGGGTGAAACAGCCCGTTATCAAAATCAACAACTCGCCGCCAAACAATCCACCGATGTGCAACGCACACTGGCCTGGCGGCAAGGGCAAATAGTATTCGTGCAAGCGACATTGTCTGAAGTGGTTGACGAGATTAATCGCTATCGCCCCGGCCGCTTGATTATTACCAATGAACAACTCAAAAATCGGCCGATTACTGCGGTATTTTCAGTTAACCGACTTGACGATGCCGTTACTGCCTTGGAGCAAACCTTCGGTATTCGTGCCCGGCGGTTGACGGATTATTTGGTTTTGTTGGGGTAACCCGAATTCAGACGAAAATAATAGTATCGTTGTAACGAGACACAGTGCGGTCATGAGTCATCAATCTCATCGGCTCAGTTAACGCCTGAGCGACAAGCATTCTGTCAAACGGATCGATGTGAATAGCCGGTAACGACTCTACTGCCGTAGCGTGGAAAGCTTGGATAGGTAATAACAAATAACCAGCAGCGCTAAATAATTCAGTCGCACTGACTCCCAGAAACAGGCATATCTCCGCGCCCTAATTGGTACTTAATGCTAATTTCCCAAATTGAAGCCACAAATATAAATAACGCTATTGGCATCCAAAATTAGTTCCTTCGCTTTCATGGTTAAGCGAGGATCATTCGTTAGCCCCCAAAGTGCTATTTGTGTATCAAGCAACAGACGCATCGTCAGCACTCTTTCCATAAAACAAATCGGCAACGTCCTGATTGGAACCATCAATATTTTCCGGGATCGAAAATTCACCCTGAGCAATACCGATACGACGCGAAACATCAGCCTGTTGAGCAATCGGCACCATCCGGGCTACGGGTTTACCGTTGCGAGAAATCACAAATTCACTTTCTTCACCGGAAGCAATTTGATCAATCAATTTGGATAAATGTGTTTTAGCTTGAAATAAGTTAATCGTTTGCATAGCAAACTCCTTAAAAAGTTGACCAACCCAGTTTACTTATTAATTGTTTTTACACCACAGCGAAATATTTTTCAAAAATTGCCTAGGGATTTCCCGCAAAGCAGCGTCCTTGATTAGTAATGGGTTAATTTTTGCCCAGCAACACTCACGACGACTTAATTTGTGGAGATGCGCATGCCCGTTCAGACACCTATCAAACTCGGCTTACCTTTCAGTAAGTTTCCGCTACCCGGTAGCCTTCTATTAATAGCATTAGCGGCATCCAATGCGGCAGA
>Ga0208882_1001121_pt1 | contig 10763 bp, 9 predicted proteins | sample LakWasMet14_LOW5_2_FD_183862 | JGI IMG/M metagenome (GOLD analysis project Ga0208882, IMG submission 183862) | Freshwater sediment methanotrophic microbial communities from Lake Washington under simulated oxygen tension - Sediment Metagenome... | ecosystem: Environmental > Aquatic > Freshwater >...
CATCGGTGCCGTCGCTGCGCACCGCGGCGCTGCAGATGTCCACCACCGGCGGCGCGCCGTCGGGCAGCTCGCCCTCGCTGTTGTAGAGCTGCGCGTGCTCGAAGATCAACACCGGGTCCGGATCGGCCAGGGCGGCGCGGAGCATGCCGCGCGCGTCTTCCACGCTGGCCGGCGCCAGCACGCGCAGGCCCGGCACATGGGCATACCAGCCCTCGAAACTGTTGGAGTGCTGCGCCGCCACCTGGCGCCCGGCGCCGGTGGCCATGCGGATCACCAGCGGCACCGAGAACTGGCCACCCGACATGTGGCGCAGCATGGCCGCGGTGTTGACGATGGCGTCGAGCGCCAGCAGGCTGAAGTTGACCGTCATGACTTCGACAATCGGTCGCATGCCGCCCAGCGCCGCGCCGACGCCGGCCCCGACAAAGCCCAGCTCCGAGAGCGGCGTGTCGCGGATGCGCTGTGGGCCAAACTCCTCCAGCAGCCCCTTGGAGACCGCATAGGTGCCGCCGTAGCGGCCGACATCCTCGCCCATCAGGAACACCCGCTGGTCCGCCTGCAGGGCCTCGCGCAACGCCTCGCGCATGGCCTCACGGTAGCTGATGCGCCGGCTCATGGCGCAGCCCCCGGCGGGGTGGTGACATCGCGCAGCAGGTCGGCCACCGGCTCCCAGGTGCCGGCCTCGGCAAAGGCCACCGCCTGCTGCACCTCGGCCTGCGCCTGCGCATCGAGCGCCAGGAACTCGGCCTCGTTCAGGCTGCCCTGCGCCTTCAGGCGCGCGCTGTAGGTGTGAATCGGCCCGCGCGTCTTCCAGTCCTCAACCTCGTGCTTGTCGCGGTACAGCTCCGGGTCGAACATCGAGTGCGCCCGAAAACGGTAGGTGCGCAGTTCCACGAACACCGGGCCACCGCCCTGGCGCACCTGCCGCGCGGCCTGCTGCATCGCGGCCAGCACGGCCACCACGTCCATGCCGTCGGCGCGCACCGACGCCACGCCGTAGGAGGCGGCCTTGGCGCACAGGTCGGTCTGCGCCTCGGAGCGCGCCAGCGCGGTGCCCATGGCGTACAGGTTGTTCTCGCAGCAGAACAATACCGGCAACTGCCACAGCGCAGCCAGGTTCATGGCTTCGTGGAAGGCGCCCTCGGCCACCGCCCCCTCGCCGAAGAAGCAGGCCGTCAGCGCGTCGCGGCCGGACAGCTTGTCGGCCAGTGCCAGCCCGGCCGACAGCGGCAGGCCACCTCCCACGATCGCGTTGCCACCATAGAAGCGCAGGGCGCGGTCGAACAGGTGCATGGAGCCGCCCCGTCCGCGCGAACAGCCCTGCTGCTTGCCATACATCTCGGCCATGATGGCGTCCATGCGGATGCCACGCAGCAAGGCGTGGGCGTGTTCCCGGTAGGTGGCCACCACGTTGTCCTGCGGCGCCAGCGCGCGCAGGGCGCCGGTGGCGACCGCCTCCTCGCCGATGTACAGGTGCAGGAAGCCGCGGATCTTCTGCTCGCCATACAGCTCGGCCGCCTTCTCCTCCATGCGCCGGATGCGCAGCATGTCGACCAGCACCGCCCGCGCGAATGGTTTGTCCCATGGAACCGGGCCGCTGGGTGGTGCAGGAAGTGTGGCCCCCACGCTTGCCACTTCGTGTGCCGCGCTGCCCCCCGAGGGGGCTCTCGCGCCTTGGGGCGGCCCGGCGGCGCTCGTGGCCCCCACGCTTGCCCCTTCGTGTGCGGCGCGGGTGCTCACGCGCCGGCCTCCAGCGTCGAGGTGTCGCCTTCGGGCAAGCCGAGTTCGCGCGCCTTGAGCAGGCGACGCATGATCTTGCCGCTGCGTGTGCGCGGCAGCGCCGGCAGGAAGGCAATCTCCTTGGGCGCCACCGCGGCGCCCAGGCGCTTGCGGGCGTGCGCCAGGATGTCCTGGCGCAGTGCCGGTTCGGGCGCGTAGCCGTCCTTCAGGGAGACGAAGGCCTTCACCACTTCTCCCACGATCGGATCGGGCTTGCCGATCACCCCGGCCTCGGCCACCGCCGGGTGCTCCATCAACACGCTCTCGACCTCGAAGGGCCCGATCAGGTGCCCGGCGGACTTGATGACGTCATCGCTGCGACCGACAAACCAGTAATAGCCATCGGCATCGCGGCGCGCCAGATCACCGGTGAGGTACAGCTCGCCGGCAAAGCACTTGCGGTAGCGCGCCTCGTTGTTCAGATAGCCGCGAAACATCGACGGCCAGCCGGCCTTGAGGGCCAGTTCCCCCTCGACGTCGGGACTGTCGATGACGCGCACCCGTGGCGCCTCGCCCTCGGCCTCCAGGTGCTCGACGATGCAGGCCTCGACACCGGGCAGCGGCCGGCCCATGGAGCCGGGCTTGATGTCGAACGCCGGGGTGTTGGCAATCATGATGCCGCCGGTCTCGGTCTGCCACCAGTTGTCATGGATGGGCAGGCCCAGCACCTCCTGCCCCCACCACACCGCCTGCGGATTGAGCGGTTCGCCCACGCTGGCAGCGAAGCGCAGGTCCGGAAAACGGTGCTGGCGCGCCAGCTCGGCTCCGGCCTTCATCAGCATGCGGATGGCCGTCGGCGCGGTGTACCAGACGGTGATGCGCTGCGCCTCCAGCAGGCTGTACCAGCGCTCGGCGTCGAACTCCTCGCGGTCCACCAGCGAGGTCACGCCATGCAGCAGCGGCGCGATGATGCCGTAGGACATGCCCGTGACCCATCCCGGGTCGGCGGTGCACCAGTATCGGTCCTGCTGCTGCAGGTCCAGCGCGTAGCGGCCGGTGGCATAGTGCGTGAGCACCGCGCCATGCACGTGCAGCGCGCCCTTGGGCGTGCCGGTGGTGCCACTGGTGAAGTGCAGCAGTGCCGGCTCTTCGGGCTGCGTGGCGACGGCGCTGAACTGATCGCTGGCGCCGCGCATCAACGTGGCCAGGTCCAGCGTGTCCGGCTCATGGGTGGTGCCACCCTCCTCGGCCACCAGCAGCACGTGGCGCAGCGTGGGCATCTGCGCCCGCATCGCCTTGACTTTGCGCAGGTACAGTGCATCCGTGGTGACCAGCACCTGACCGGCGCCCAGGTTCAGGCGCGCGGCAATCGGCTCCGGTCCGAAGGCCGAAAACAGCGGCGTCACCACCGTGCCGTTCTTCAGCGCACCCAGCACAGCGACATACAGCTCGGGCAGGCGCGCGGCGAGCACGAAGAGCCGGTCGCCACGGCCCACGCCGAGCGACTGCAGCACATTGGCAAAACGGTTGGTCTGACGCGCCAGTTCGGCGTAGCTGACATCCATTGTTGGCGCGCTGCGTGACACGAAACGCAGCGCCGTCTTGTCGGCCAGGGGCGTGGCGGCGTGCCGGTCCACCGCCTCGAAACCGATGTTCAGCCCCCCGCCGGGCAGGCCCTGCAGGGCGCGTCGGGCCGCATCCCAACTGAAGGACTGACGTTCCTGCTGGTAGCTGGTCCAGTTGGGCGTCACCGACAAGCCCGACAGTGATTTCCTGATGATCTGGGGTCGTTCCATGTGGCGCTCTCGCAAGGCTTTGGTCCGCGCCGCCAGTGGCCGCGCCAACCGGCATCAAACCGGCTCGTCTCCCTGCTGGTCATTTGCCGCCTCACCGCGCCCGCCGGCGACCAGCAGTTCACACGTCAGGCGTTCGAGCACGTCCTCCATCACCACCACCCCCAACAGGCGATTGGTGGCATCGGCAATCAGCAATTGATGCTGGCTCAACTGCCTCATCAGTTGGACCGCCTGCGCCGCGTCCATGTTGGGACTGGCGAAGACCGGGTTGGCGACCATCACATCGCCCGCGGTAAAGACTGCCGGGTCCAGATCCTCGGCCATCAGTTCGCGCACCAGGTCGCGATCCGTCACGATGCCGATCGGTCGGTCGTGCTGATCGGCCTCCACCACCGCGATGGCGCTGACATGATGCTGGCGCATCAGCTTGGCCACGCTCTGGGCCGTGGTTTCGGGCTCGACCACGGCGATCACCGATGCCGTGAAGTCCTGCAGTGTCGTCGCCATCTGGAGCCCTCCTGGTGGCGCGCGCGCCACCCAATGTGCTGAACCACCACCCCCACCACCGCCGATCCCGAACCGCCCACTTGTGGTCGAACGGGCTCTCGCCCGCTGCCGGCATGGTCGCAAGCTTAGTTGGCGACCGACGGGGTCCGTTGCGAAATGTCAAGACCACACCAACGCGCCGCCACCGACCCGCGGCGGGTGCCGGCAAGCGATGCGCGCGCTCAGAGTATGCCAGCGGCCTCGTCCAGATTCGCGCCGCGGCCGGTCGGCGACCGTGGCGCCATGGCAACCATGCAGTCGGTCGTCAGGATCAGGCTGGCGATCGAGCCGGCATTCTGCAGCGCCAGCCGTGTCACCTTGGCCGGATCGATGATGCCCATGGCCAACATGTCGCCATACTCGCGCGTGGCCGCGTTGTAGCCAAAGGCGCGCTCGGCGGACTCGCCCACGCGGTGCAGCACGACCGAAGGCTCGTCGGCAGCGTTGATGACGATGCGCCGCAGCGGTTCCTCCAGTGCGCGCGCCACGATCGAGACGCCCGCGTTCTGGTCCAGCGTGGCCGGATGCAGTTCCTGCAGCGCCTTGCGCGTGCGCAGCAGCGCGACGCCGCCGCCCGGAACGATGCCCTCCTCCACCGCCGCGCGGGTGGCGTGCAGGGCGTCCTCCACCCGCAACTTGCGCTCCTTGAGCTCGGTCTCGGTGGCGGCCCCGACCTTGACCAGCGCCACGCCGCCGGCCAGCTTGGACAGCCGCTCGTCGAGCTGCTTGCGGTCGTACTCGCTTGTGGCGGCCTCGCGCTCCTGGCGAATCATCGCGACACGCTTCTGGATCGCCTCTGCCAGGCCGGCGCCACCGATGATGGTGGTGCTGTCCTTGTCGACTTCCACCCGCGCCGCGCGACCCAGTTGCTCCGGCCTGAGCTTGGCCAGGCTGACGCCGAGTTCCTCGGTCACCACGGTGGCGCCAATCACCGCGGCAATGTCCTGCAGCATGGCCTTGCGACGGTCGCCGAAGCCGGGCGCCTTGACGGCACAGGCCTTGATGACACCGCGCACGCTGTTGACCACCAGCGTGGCCAGCGCATCGCTGTCGATGTCCTCGGCGATCACCAGCAGGGGGTTGCCGGACTTGGCCACGCCTTCGAGCACCGGCACCAGATCGGTCAGCGAGGACAGGCGTCGATCACACAGCAGGATGCGCACGTTCTCCAGCACCGCCGAGCCGCGCTCCGGATTGTTGACGAAGTAGGGCGAGAGGTAGCCTCGGTCGAACTGCAGGCCCTCGACCACCTCCAGCTCGCTGACCATGCCCGAGCCGTCCTCGATCGAGATCGCGCCGTCGCGGCCGACCTTGTCCATGGCCTTGGCGATCAGGTCACCGATCGAGGTGTCGTTGTTGGCCGAGATCGCCGCCACGTGGGCAATCTCCTGTGGCGTGACGCAGGGTTGCGCCAGTTGCTTGAGTTCCTGCACCACGCGCTCGATCGCCTGTTCGATGCCGCGCTTGAGCTCCATCGGGTTCATGCCGGCGGCGACGTACTTCAGGCCCTCGTGAATCATGCTGTGGGCCAGCACGGTGGCGGTGGTGGTGCCGTCGCCGGCCATCTCGCTGGTGCGCGCGGCCACCTCGCGCAGCATCTGCGCGCCCATGTTCTCGAAGTGGTCCTCCAGCTCGATCGAGCGGGCCACCACCACGCCGGAGTTGACGATCTGCGGCGTGCCGAACTCGCGCTCGATGATCACCGTGCGACCACGCGGCCCCAGTGTCACCTTGACGGCGTCGGCCAGTGCGTCAACCCCCCGGCAAATCCGGTTGCGCGCCTCGTCCCGGTAGATGATCTTCTTGGCTGCCATGGATGGCTCCAAAGGTAGTGCTGGATCCGGCCAACTCTAGAGCGGGCGCCCGCGCCGAGGTTGCGAAAACGCAAGCCCCTGCCCGCCTTGCCTGCCCACCTCGCCCACCCGTTTGACAATTCTCAAAACCCTGCCGTGCCGCCCCTCGAAGATCGGGCGAAGGCAAACTTGAAACCCCTGCGCATGGGGCGACCCGGCTCGAACGCAAGGAGGTACCCGGCATGAGCCCTGCATGGCTTGCGGAGCAGGCGATCTCAGCTCGAGGCGCCCTGCAAATGCCTGGTTCCATCGCCGCGCCCGGCAATTGGCAGGCTCGGCCAAACCGGCTGCTGCGGCTGGTGGCGCGCTGCGCCCTCGCGCTGCTGCCGTGCAGCGCGGTCGCCCTCGCGTCGCCGCTTGAGATGGCCACCATCTACGCCACCCGTGTTGACCAGCGGCTCGACGTTCCGGCCGATGAGGCGCAGCGCTATGCCGCGCTGATCGACGAGCGCCTGCAGCAGCCCGGCCTTGGCGCGCCGGCCTCCCAATACGTGGTGCTGGTGGACCGCAGCCCGCTGGTCCAGGCCGTGTTCGTCTACTTCAAACCACGCGGGGAACTGCCCCAGTTGATTGGCGCCTCGCCGGCCTCCACCGGGCGGACCGGGCGCTTCGACCACTTCGAGACGCCCACCGGGGTGTTCCCTCACACGCTGGTCAACCCGGATTTCCGCGCCGAAGGCTCTCGCAATGCGCGGGGCATACGGGGCTACGGTGTGCGGGGCATGCGCGTGTTCGACTTCGGCTGGCAGGCGGCGCGCCAGGGCTGGGGTGCGCAGCGCTTGGCTGCCATGCGGCTGCAAATGCATGCCACCGACCCGGCTGTGCTGGAAAGGCGCCTGGGCAGTGTCCAGTCCAAGGGTTGCGTGCGCATCCCGGCCAGCCTCGATCGCCTGATCGACCAGTACGGACTGCTGGATGCCGACTACGATCAGGCCCTGGCGCAGGGCAAGACGCTGTGGGTGCTGCGACCGCAGCGCCAGCCGACACCCTGGTCCGGCCGCTACCTCATCATTCTGGAGAGCCAGCGGCAGGAGCGCCCGGCATGGGCGCCGCTGCCGCCGGCGCTGCAGCCCCGTCCGATGCGCCCGAGCCGACGCTAAACCACCGATGCAGGAGCCCCATCATGTTTCGAGACCGCAATGAAGCCGCCGCACGCCTGGCCGACAGTCTGCTCGAGTACCGTGGCCAGAACCCGCTGATCCTGGCCATCCCGCGCGGCGCGGTACCCATGGCCAAGCTGATCGCGCAGCGCCTGCAGGGCGAGCTCGATGTGGTACTGGTACGCAAGCTGGGCGCGCCGGACCAGCCGGAACTGGCGATTGGTTCGGTTGACGAGAGCGGCTGGACCTACGTTGCCGACTTTGCCGGCATTTATGGCGCCGACAGCCGCTATATCGAATCCGAGAAGCAGGCGCAGTTGCAGACCATCCGGGAACGCCGCGCGCAGTACACACCGGTGCGCGCGCCGATCGACCCGAGCGGACGCATCGTGATCGTCATCGACGATGGCCTGGCCACTGGCGCGACCATGATCTCGGCGCTGCACGGCCTGCGCGCCAAGCGACCCGCCAAACTGATTTGCGCCGTGCCGGTGTCGCCACCGGACACGCTGCGCAAGGTACGCACACTGGCCGACCAGGTGGTTTGCCTGGAGGCTCCTGCCCACTTTCAGGCGGTCGGGCAGTTCTACGCCCACTTCGACCAGGTGAGCGATGCAGAGGCGATCGAGGCCCTCAAGCGCTGACCCCGGACTTGCTCACACATTGGCAATCGCCACCGGGATGCGGTGGCGCCCGAAGTGGCCGGCCTTGGCATCGAAGCGGCCGGCAATGGCGGTGCCACAGTCCGGGCAGTGGCCGTCATGCGTCAGGCGGTACTCGTTGATCTGGTACCAGTCGCGCACGATCAGCTTGGCGTGGCAGGACGGACAGAAGGTGGTGTCGCCCTCGATGTTGTGCACGTTGCCGGTGTAGACATAGCGCAGCCCCTGCGCCATCGCGATGTTGCGCGCGCGCACCAGCGTGGCCAGCGGCGTGGGCGGCACCTCCATCATCTTGTAGTCGGGATGGAAGGCCGAGAAGTGCAGCGGCACGTCCGGGCCGAGCTCCTTCATCAGCCACTGGCTCATGGCGGTGAGTTCCGCATCCGAGTCATTCTGGCCGGGGATCAGCAGCGTGGTGATCTCCAGCAGCACCTTGGTCTCGCGCGCCAGGTAGACCAGCGTGTCGAGCACCGGCTGCAGGTGGCCGCCGGTGAGCTTGAAGTAGAAGTCCTCGGTGAAGCCCTTCAGATCAACGTTGGCGGCGTCGATCTTGGCATAGAAGTCGCGCCGCGGCTGGTCGTGCATGTAGCCGGCGGTGACCGCCACGGTCTGGATGCCCATCGCATGGCAGGCATCGGCCACGTCCATGGCGTACTCGGCGAAGATCACCGGGTCGTTGTAGGTGAAGGCCACGCTCTTGCAGCCGTGCTTGCGCGCCGACTGCGCGATGGCCAGCGGTGAGGCCTGGTCCATCAGGCTGTGCATGTCGCGCGACTTGCTGATATCCCAGTTCTGGCAGAACTTGCACGCCAGGTTGCAGCCGGCGGTGCCAAAGGACAGCACGCTGCTGCCCGGGTAGAAATGGTTCAGCGGCTTCTTCTCGATCGGATCGATGCAGAAGCCCGATGAGCGGCCATAGGTCGTGAGGATCATCTGCTGGCCCTCGCGCATGCGCACGAAGCAGGCACCGCGCTGGCCCTCGTGCAGCCGGCAGTCGCGCGGGCACAGGTCGCACTGCATGCGACCGTCCTCCAGCAGGTGCCAGTAGCGGCCGGGATAGTTGGAATCTTGCATCATGCCTCCTGTGCGGAATCAGTTGGGGAGCAGACGGGCGGCGCCGGTTGACGGATGGGAAACATGGCACCCCGCGCCAGAGCTGGAGCGATGCTTCACTGTAGACCCTCCAACTGAGGATGAGTTGAGCGTTATCAAGTCGCCACCGCTTGGCAGCGGCAGCATGGCGCCATGGACACATCCGAGCCCCTGCACCCCACCCTCTACGACACGGCCGCCTTGCAGCTTGTGCTGGACGACATGGCCGTGCAGCTGGCGGCACGGCTGCACGGCCAGGAGCGCATCACGCTGGTGGGCATCCGCCGGCGCGGTGCGCCGCTGGCCGACCGCCTGCACGTGCGCCTGCGCCAGCATCTGCCGTTGGCCCACATCGAGCGGCTGGACCTGGCCATCAAGCGCTATGCCGATGACCTGACGCTGCTGCATCCGCAGACGCAACTGACCGAGCAGCCCGAACACGGCCAGATCGATCTGGGCGGGCGCGCCACCGTGGTGGTGGACGACGTGCTGTATTTCGGCTTCTCCCTGATGAAGGCAGCGCAGTACCTGCTTGGCAAGGGCGCCCGCTGCCTGCACACGGTGGTGCTGGTGGACCGGCGCTGCGCCACGCTGCCGATCCATGCCGACGTGGCCGGCCTGGCGCTGCAGGTCGCGCCGGGTCAGGTGGTGGAATGCCATGTGCCGCCATTCGAGCCGACGCTGCAGATCGTGCTGGTTGCCGGCGCCGCCTGATCGGCGTGCCGGGTCCGACGCACGCCAACTCCTGCAGGCGCGACGCGGCCGGCGGCGATTCAGGGCAAGGTGTAGGGGCTGACCTTCTGCGACTCATCAACCTCGCGCTTGACGCGGTCGGTGGTGTCGAAGTAGAGCATCATCTGTCGCCGGCTGCCCTTCTGGATGGTGGTCGAGCGCCGCAGTGTTTCCTCCTTGCCGTCGGCAGACTCGCGGTAGCTGGCCTCCACGCGGTAGCGCCCGGGCGGCAGGTTGGCGAACAGCCAAGGCCCGTCCAGCGTGTGCTCCAGCACCACCTGGCCGGTACGCTCATCCAGAATGCGCACCCGCACATCGGCCAGAAAGGCGCCCGAGCCCTTGGAGGCGGTGGTCAGCCAGAAACTGAAGTTCTTGCGCTGCGCCACCAGATCGTCTCCCTCCGCCTCGGCGACCCCACCCGAAACATAGGCGACGCCGCCCGGTGTGACGCCGCGTTCGGCCGCCTGCAGCGCCGCCGAGCAAGTGGCCAGGGCCATCGCGCCACCCACTATCCAGATCAAGCCCTTGTTTGTCTTCATCGCAATCTCCTTCACATGCACCTGCCGGCGGGACCTTCGATTATGTTGCACACCTGGTGGCGCCCCCGATTCACAATGGGCGGCGCGCTCAGTCGGGTTCGGCCTTGGCGGCGCGCGGCTTGTCGGCCTGGCGCACCAGCGCCTTGCGGATCTCGGCCAGCTCGGCGATGCGGGCGGCCACCCGCTGGTTGATGCTGCCCATGGGCTCCCAGCCGCCGGCGCCAAGCGAGCCCGCCGCCTCCCCGGTCAACAGGCTGATGGCCTCGTCGACCGTGTCCACCGCGTAGACGCGAAAGGTACCGGCCTGCACCGCCGCCACCACGTCGTGGCGCAGCATCAGGTGCTTGATGTTGGCCGCCGGGATCAACACGCCCTGTTCGCCACTCAGGCCGCGCGCGGCGCAGATGTCAAAGAAGCCCTCGATCTTTTCATTCACCGCGCCGATCGCCTGCACCCGACCGAGCTGGTTCACCGAGCCGGTGACGGCCAGCGACTGGCGGATCGGCGCGTTGGCCAGACTGGACAGCAACAGACACAGCTCGGCCAACGAGGCGCTGTCGCCGTCGATCTGCCCATAGGACTGTTCGAACACCAGGCTGGCCGAGAGCGCCAGCAACTGATTGCGTGCATAGCGGGCGGCCAGGAACGCCGACAGGATCAGCACACCCTTGGAGTGGATCGCGCCGGAGAGTTTCACCTCCCGCTCGATGTTGACCAACTCGCC
>Ga0208882_1001123_pt1 | contig 10738 bp, 9 predicted proteins | sample LakWasMet14_LOW5_2_FD_183862 | JGI IMG/M metagenome (GOLD analysis project Ga0208882, IMG submission 183862) | Freshwater sediment methanotrophic microbial communities from Lake Washington under simulated oxygen tension - Sediment Metagenome... | ecosystem: Environmental > Aquatic > Freshwater >...
CTTTTTCGATCGCACCTTCCTATCTGGAACACATGACCGAGGTGATCATCGCCCAGGATTTGTATGTAGAAAAACTGGAAGGCGATGAACCTGAAGAATTGGAAGTTGTTCCGTGGAAATTAAGCCGTATCAATGAATTATTGGCTACCGGAGAATGCACCGAAGCCCGCTCAATTGCCGCACTGTTTATGGCTTTAGAATATCTTAAGACGATGTAGAGATACTGCCAAAATGCCGGAAACGCCACCTCGCGCTACGCGCTTGGATGGCCTTATTTCGGCCTACATCACTAGAAAAAAAGGGGGGAATCGATACCGCTAGCTATTGTTTCTGACCTCCTTGGTTAGTATAGCGATCTAGTACCTTACAGCATGTTGATACTTCGTTAATGATTTCCTTTGTCAAATCAGCCTTAACATCTCTTTGCCCTTGATGAACAACATTATTTCTAACTTCAAGAGCCTGAAAGCATTTATCTAAAGTTACTTGAGCTAAATCCTCCTTAGAGATTAACATAGGAATTAAATATCTGATTGAGCAAGAAAAACCCATATGTTCAATTTGTCCCTTGAGATTGTTTATATCAATTCTATTTACCTGAACAGAACTGGCCAAAAGTTCAATATTTGGGCTTTTTCCAAACTTTGAAACAGCAACTTCTAGCGCTGTTACCGCTTCAATCACGGCGCTTCGAAAGTTGCCATTATCAAATAAGTTTCTTGAGTTGGCCAGGAGTTCTAGTGTAAGTTTTGGCCTTTGTGTGCTTTGGATATATTGAGCAATGTTTCCCCAATCCTCTTTGTGAATGGAAATATCCTCATTGGGCATTGTGACTAAAATGGTTGTCCCATTGTCCAAAGATGGACGCCAAGGAATAAAGTCACCATTGTCAATCTGTGCTGTCGCCATAAAATCATAATCATTATATTTTTTTTCAATATGCCAGTGTTGACCTTTAATATTTCTTGCATATGAAAGAAATCTATTAAAAACAGACAACGCTAAATCGTAAACCTCTTCTCCAAGCTTTTGATATTTTACTTGTAAATTTTTAAAGTCTTCACCACAAGGTTGTTTATCGTAATGAATTTGTTTCCTTCTATCTCTTTCATTAAAAATAAATTTAATCAACTCGTCATCAACATCGCTAACGTCTACATCAACTTTTAATTTTGATACTGTTACATTGACCCAGTTATTAATATTATGTATCTTTTCGTCAAAATTCCCGATGCAAGATGTATCAACATAAATCTTTGCCGTTTTATTATCTTTTGATACCAATATCGCATTGACATCTTTTTCTGGAATCCACTTGTAAAAAATTAGCCATCCTCCTTGGCTAAAGTTTTTATCGTGTAGTGGGAATGTGAAATTAATAGTTAAGCATTTGTTTAATTGATTCATGCGCTTACATGTGGTTATTTGTTGTAACGTCGGCTTTTGGCCGAACTGAGGCAGTCAATGTCAGACTCATTCAAACTAATATTTGAAGCCGTCAGATCAAGTTCCGAGTTATACAAATCACAACCGATAAAGCGGCTCTAATTTATCATCTTCGGTAACCGCTATCTTTTCCCGGGCTTTATTTTCAACAAACGCCTGAAACAGCTTTTTACCCTGCCACTGATCTGCTGACTTGCCATACAAAACCTGGTTCAAATGCAAAATTTCGTCCCTTAACCTTGCCTCGCTAAACTCAGCCACAGCGCCCAGGCTGGCTACGTCGTATTTTTGACGGCCCCAAGCCAGCAAAGCATCCTTAGCGGCTGTAGCATTATTATCGGCGCAGGCTTTTTTCAGATTTTTAATGCTGTCTTCCAAACGTATTTCCGCAGCGCTCTTTTCTGGGATCGGCTTTTTAACCGGGCGCTTAACCAGGAAGTAAGCCAGTGTTGCCAGCCACCCTGTCCCCAAAAATAAAGCCACCCAAAACCAGGTATTTTGTTGTTGCGGCTGGGTGATAATCGGCGTCGATTGCTCAGCTTTTTGCGGCTGTTCCACCGGCGTCGAAGCCACGGGAGCTGCCATATCCGGCAGAGCTCCTGCCGCCTCAAGCGCCGTGATGGTGGTTTCCGGGATTGTGGCTATTTCCATTTTCTGGCTTTGGCTGTTAAACCAGGGAATTTCTATTGCCGGTAATTTATAAAAACCCGCTTTTGACGGGATGATGGCGATTTTTTCTTCCCTGAACGCGATCAAGCCTTCCGGTTTTTTCTGTTCGCGCAATACCGGCTGATCAGGATAGGTTTTCAGCTGAGCATCGATTTTGCCGACATTCAATTCCGGCAATTGGCCGACTGTCGTGCCTTTTGCCAATAGCGTCAAGGTCCTGGTCAAAGGTTCGCCGACTTTCATTTGCTGGTTATCGCCGGACCACTCTTCCTTTAACACCAGTTGTTCCGCGGAAAGCCAGTGTTGTCCGGTAAAAGTCGCGGGAGCGGGCTTTACATCCAGCGTTACCGATTTGGATGAAATCTTCCTGGTTTTAGTCATCTGCGAATTAAAAAAGCCGTTAAAATTCGGGCGGCTGCTCGCCATAACCTCGGCCGTCAACACCAAGGGCTTGATGGTTAAGGCACCGCTTTTTTGCGGGAAAATCGCATACTTGCGCTCTGTGACCAAGTAATTAACGCCGTTGATCTGGGTGTTGTAATTACTGTCATCGCCCAGCTTTTCAACCACGGCGTCACTCAGTTCCGGTTCATTCAAAGCCGCCTGGGCAATGTCGACCCGCCGATATAAGCGCACGGTGTAGAGAACCTGGGATTGCACATAAGGGCTTTGCGGGTTCGCCTCAACCTCCAGAAACAAATCATCGTCGGTGTTGATAGCTTTATTGGCCGCCGCCTGAGTCACCATAACGCTGGCAGGCTGGCTTTCATCATCGCCAAATTTCACCGCCGGAACAACCAGACTGCCCGTATGTTTGGCCATCACATTGAGCGTCCACTGTATGGTCTTGCTGGACCGTCCGTTAATCCACGACGAGTTGCTGCTCTGGCTTTGCCCGAGTATCTCGAAATCCTGCTCCAGCGGGCTGAAATCCGGATCACTGTCCGGCGTGTCATTGGCGGTAAAAATGATCTGGAAAGACTCATCCAGGCTGACCGGATTACGGTCGAACGACACGCCAATCTGCGCTGCAAAGACGTTGCCGGGCATAAAGCTCGACAACAGCAAAAGAAAAACTAATTTTTTGATCGTTTTCATGTTCATCATTTAGATTAATCAAGGTTCCAGGCGTCTATAAACGGCCGATAAAAACTCAAATCCTGAACCGTAGCGCCCCTCTTGGTCACCAGAGCGGACGCGAACGACTGCGCTCGCTCCATGGTCAGTTGCAACGGCCAGCTCTGCTGCATGCCCAGCAGTAAAACCGCTGCAAAGGCATCGCCGGCTCCGACGGTATCCACTACGGCCAAATCAGCCGTTGGCGCAACTTTAATAAATTCCCCGGCCTGGTTGACGGCCAACGCCCCTTGGCTGCCGCAAGTGACCACCAGAGCCTCCAACTCATGCTGCGCTAGAAACAAGCGCATCGTTTCCTGCAGTGTTGCTTGCGGCAGCGCCAAGTGCGTTAACTCCTCATGGTTTAGCTTGGCCCAATCCGCCTTGCCGATCCAGCGCTTGACCGCTTCTTTTTGCCACCAGGGCGCTCTCAAGTTGACATCGATAAAAACCTTGCCGCAATGGCGCGCAGTCAACTCCAGCAACGCCTGCTCCGACACACCGTTCCGTAAAGCCAAAGTGCCGTGATAAATAACATCACAGTTCCGGCCGCTATCCGCCGGCGCGGCAATAAAATCATAGGCCTGTCCGGCTAAAATCTCATAGCCGGGCTCGCCATTGTAGAACGTCACCTGCACCGTTCCGGTTGGGTGGTCAGGATCGCTGCTCAGGTTGTCGACAGCCATACCCCAAGCCAGCATGGCTTGCCTGATTTTATCGCCTTTAGGATCCTGCCCTACCCGGCTGATAAAACACGGCTGCTGATTAAAAGCCTGAAGATGCCAAGCCACGTTAAACGGCGCACCGCCTAATATCTGCTGGCCGTCCGGGAATTGATCGAACAGCGCTTCACCGAAAATGGCGATTGAGTTACTCATGTTTACCAACCCTCAGCATTGCCGCTTTCTTGGCCGCCGCGCTGTTTGTATTGATATTTAAATTTACGTTTTAACAAGCCGGCCGGATCGTCAGGGATTCTTTTGAGCCATTGTTCATTGGCTTGTTTTTGCTCATCCGATGGCTCTGCTTCAACTGGCGTTTGCTCTTTTTCCTGCTGTTTGGCTTCGTCTTTACCCTGTTCAGCTTGCTGAGGCTTTTCAGCTTCCGGCTTTTTTTGTTCAGCTTGATCTTGCTGCTGTTTTTCGTCCGACGGCTGCTTGTCCGATGGCTTCTGCTCCGGTTTTTGTTCGGGCTTGTCCTCGTTGTTATTTTGATCCGGCTGTTGTTCGCCTGATTTTTCCGATTGATCTTTATTTTGCTGGGAATCGTCTTTGGACTGTTGTTTGTCGTCCTGTTGCTGATCCTGTTTTTTTTGCTCTTCTTTTTGTTTTTCCAGTTCTTTTTCTACGGTTTCCTTATTAGCTTTAGCATCATCGATAAGTTTTTGGTCAACAGCTCTTTTCAAAGCTTCATCATAAGCCTTAATCGCTTCTTCTAATCTGCCGGATTTAGCTAGTACATTGCCTTGATTATAAAAACCAGTTGCTGTTTTTGGAGTTTTCAATTCACCTATCTCTTTTTGCTCAGCTCTATATTGCGCCGCCGCTTTCCAATCCGGGTTTTCAAATTGCTCCGCCGCCTTGACATAATCCTTTTTATGATAAGCCTGTTGCGCCTGCTGATCCCTGGTTTGCCACAGATCCTGCCAACCCAGCGCATAACTGTTTTTCGGCAGCGGCAGCATCAGCAGCAAGGCAACACATAACAGGCCTTTCCTGAATGTCAGCGCGGCCAGCGGCAACACCAGCAGTAACAGCCACGGGCCTTTTTCAGCCCATTGGTCCAACACCAGATTATCGTTTTGCTTGCCCTGCTGCTGGACCGACCTGTCCACGTTGGCCAGCACGGCTTGAATATCCGCATTATCAGCCGTTATGGTTTGGTAGACGCCATTGCCGGCCTTTGCCAATTTTGCGAGATCGCTGGAATTTAGTTTAGGCACCACGATATTGCCTTGCTCATCTTTAAGAAACCCGCCTTCAGGCACTGCTATCGGCGCACCGTCATCCGTTCCGACACCCAATATCGACAGTTGATATTTATCCAAGGACTTGACTGCAGCCATGGTTTTATCCACATCGACGCCATCGGTGACCAGCAGTATCTGGCCTTTTTGCAGGCCTGATTGTTTGAACAGTTCAACGGCCTTTTCCAGCGCCGACACGGTATTGCTGCCCTGGCTGGGCATGATGTCGGTATTCAATGCCGACAGCTGGCTATCGATGGTCTCGGTATCATCGGTCAGCGGCGTTACCGTAAAGGCGTCACCGGCATAAACCAGCAGCGCGGTCTGGCCGTCTTTGCGCTGTTTTAGAATATCGGCGATTTTGTAGCGCGCCATCACCAAGCGGCTGGGCTTGATGTCGGCGGCATCCATCGACCGGGACAAGTCCAGCGCAATAATCAGCGCGGCATCGTTCCTGAACACCGGCGAGGGCAAGCGTTCCCAGGTCGGCCCGGCCAGCGCGACAATCGCCAGCAGCGCGGCGATGGCTCCGGTTGTTATCGGCCAGCGGCTTTGGTTGACCGCCTTTTGCTGCAACAGATACGGCAATAATGCGGCATCGCATACCGCCGACCAGTTGCCTTGGCTCAGCTTGTTCCTGAGCATTACCATCAACAGCACCAGATACGGTATCAGCGCCAGCAGCCAGTACGGCCTGATAAAATGGAATTCGGTTATGTTCATGACAATTTTACCTTGGACAACGCAATGACCGCCGCCAGACCTAATGCCAGCGATAACGGCCAGTAATACAGTTCGCTACGCGGCCTGAAATATTGTTTGTCTTTTTCGACCGGTTCCAACTCGTCCAGCCGCATATAGATGTTATTGAGTTCGTCGGTATTTCTGGCCCGGTAATACTGGCCGCCGGTGCTTTCGGCAATTTTTATCAAGGTACTTTCATCCAGGTCACGGGACGGGTTAACCTTGCGGTTGCCGAAAAAACTGCGCACGATCATTTCATCCGCGCCGATGCCGATCGTGTAAATTTTCAGATGATTGGCTGCGGCCAATTCGGCGGCCTTAAGCGGTGAGATTTCACCGGCGGTATTGGCGCCGTCCGTCATCAGCACCAAAACCCGGCTGTTGGTCTGCTCGTTTTTAAGGCGCTTGACCGCCAAACCAATCGCATCGCCTATCGCGGTATTGTCGCCGGCAAGACCGATGACCGACTCATTCAATAAAGTCATTACCGTTTTCCGGTCAAAAGTTAACGGCGTTTGCAGATAGGCTTGGCTGCCGAACAGGATCAAGCCCACCCGGTCGCCGGCACGGCGGTTGATAAAATCGCTGGCGACGCCTTTGGCCGCAGTCAGCCGGTCGACAGACCGCTTGTTAATCACAAAATCCTGCTCTTCCATACTGCCGGACAAATCCACCGCCAACATCAAGTCCCGGCCGCTGACCGCCTGCTCAATCGGTTCACCCAGCCATTGCGGCCTGGCACAGGCGATGACCAATAACAGCCAGGCAATGGCCGCTAGTGCTAGCGGCCATTGTTGGATTTGGGAAACGGCCTTGGTTTCACCATCGGAAAAATCGTCCAGAAACGGGACTTTTAACGCCGCCTGCTCCACCGGCATCTTGGCCGGAGCCAGCCAGCGGATCAATAGCGGCAATGGTAATGCGGCCAACAACCAGGGCCATTCAAAGTGAATCATGATTTTGTCTGGGCTTTAAGCCAATCTTCGCACAAGGTGATTAATTGAGAAATTTCCAGCTCTGTGGGCTGCGTGTTCCGGTAAGTCGCGTCAACCAAAAGCTGGCCGATGCCCTCGCTGAAAGGCATGCCTTTTACTGAAGTATCAAGAAATGCCAGCCATTGCCGTCCGGTTAAACCGGCGGCCTTGTCTCTCGGCGACACGCTGATGGCTACGCGCCTGATCAGCATCGAAAGGTCGGATAATTTCTGATGATTATCCCGGCTTGCATCCTGCTTGATTTGGGCCAATAGCTTGCCGGCGGTTTTAATTGCTGTCTTGCGGGTCAGCCGTTTATAAAGCCAGACCAGCAAAACAACCAGCAGCGGGATGGCTATTGCCAATAGCCACCAGCCGATAGCCGGCGGCCACCAACCTATGGCTTCAGGTTCGTGAATATCTTTTAATTCGAGGATTGGATTCATTTATCGTAAACGTTGTATCGGATCGTCTGTGGTACTGCATTGAATAAGCGCCAGACCCATTTTTTTGGCTATCTGCTCCAGCTGTTGCAGCCGCTGGGTAAAGTGTTGCTGATATTTTAATAATCGCTGCCGGTCGCCGGTATCGATAACCACATCCCGCTGATCGTCGGTCGGCGCGCCTGTTCCAGACAGGCTTGCGCCATACACACCCTCCCTGGCGGTAAAACGGTAGCGGCCTTTTTCCGGCAAATGGCTTTCCAAGGGGTCATAGACAAAAATCAACACCACTTCGCAATGCCGCGATAACTTTGCCAGATGGGATTCAACCTGAGCGTTAATGCCGCGGAAATCACTGATGATATAAACCCGGCTGCCGGGACGGGCGTGGTGCATCAGCCTTGCCAGTATGTGTTCCAGCGTAATAACGGTTTGCTCTGCGCGATCATCCTGATCACAGAGGGCGTTTAAAAACCGCAGTACGGCATGTTTACCGTTTTGCGGTTTCAGTTCACGGCACACATGGCCGGTGAAAATCTGCCCGCCGATTCTATCGCCATGATGTTGGGCCGCCCACGCCACCAGACCGGCCAGCTTGGCAGCCAGTACCGATTTAAAAATACCGCGTGTCGCAAAATGCATAGCCGGGCGATTATCCACAGAAATGAATACCGGCCTTTCGCGCTCCTCACGAAACACCTTGGTATGCGTTTCGCCGGTACGCGCCGTCACCCGCCAATCGATGCTGCGTATGTCATCGCCCGGTTGATAGCCTCGGGCTTCCTCGAACTCCATGCCGCGGCCTTTAAATCGGGAGACATAACCGCCGCTTTGTCCGGCACGTATCGCAGAATGTTTCAGGTTTAATCCGGCAGCCGGTCTCGCCAAGTCGAGCAGCGTCTTTAACGACACTGAAACCAGTTCGCTGGTTGTTGGCGCTTGTTTAGCAAAAAACATCAAGGTACGGCAACTCTGGCAATAAGTTCTTTAATGACATGATCGGTCGTAATGCCTTCGGCCTCGGCCTCGTATGACAATATCAGGCGGTGCCGCAATACGTCAAAGGCCATGTCCTGAATATCTTCCGGACTGACGAAATCGCGTTGCGCCAGCCAGGCCTTGGCTCTGGAACAACGGTCCAGCGCTATGCTGGCTCTGGGGCTTGCGCCATATTGCAGCCAGGCTGCAAGATCCTGTCCATAAGCTCCGGGATTGCGGGTTGCCAAGACAATCTGCAATAAGTAGTTTTCAAGACTTTCCGCCATATGCAGATCCAATACTTCATTACGTGCAGCGAACAAGACTTTTTGCTCGATCGGTTCATATTGGGCGTCCGCTTTTATCGAACCGGAACGGGCTTCTTCCCTGGCCAAATGCAGAATGCTTTTTTCATGTTCCGCTTCCGGATAATCAATTTTTACATGCAGTAAAAAACGATCCAGCTGTGCTTCAGGCAACGGATAAGTGCCTTCCTGCTCGATAGGATTCTGCGTTGCCATGACCATGAATAATTTTGGCAATGGATAAGTAGCTTGGCCTACGGTTATTTGCCGCTCGGCCATGGCTTCCAATAACGCCGCCTGTACTTTTGCCGGAGACCGGTTGATTTCATCGGCCAGTATCAGATTATGAAACAAAGGCCCTTTTTGAAATTCAAACGTGCCTTGTTGAGGACGGTAAATTTCAGTACCGGTTAAATCGGCCGGCAACAAATCGGGAGTGAACTGCACCCGATGAAAATCACCTTGTATACCTTTGCTCAGCACATTGATAGCCCGGGTCTTGGCAAGGCCCGGAGCGCCTTCAACCAGAATATGGCCGTCAGCCAACAAGCCGATCAGCATCCGTTCAACCAATACATCCTGACCGATAATCTCTTGATTAATATAGTTTTTCAACCGCATTAACGCAGGTTGAACAGTATCATTATTGCGATTTTTTTCTAGCATAGTTGTTCTGACATGATGTTGTTTATTTCTAAATCGCAGTGCGAAAGCCTTAGTCATTTATCACAAACTGGTTTTCAACTGGCAAATATATTGTCCGTAAACCGTTTTTCAACGAAAACCTGCCTATTTTATACAGTTATTACCTGAGGCAACATAGAGTAAGTCTGTTAAAAAATCCTGTACAAGTTGTGGATGAAAATGTGGATAACATTGAGGCTTAAGTTATCCACAACCCATCCACAAGATGCGGATAACCTTAAACGCACTTTACCATAAGACACAAGTGTTTGATGTTAAATATGAAAAATAGCTTATCAACAGGAAAACATTGAGCTAATAATAATAAATGCTTTTAAATTTCTTTATTTTGTTACTGTTAACTTCTACAAAAAATCTGTTCAACTGCCTTTATCACCTATACTTTTTCGAAATATTGTTTGCGATGGTAAAACCGAGGAAAAAAATGAAAATTGCACTGTTTATTTTAGGAAGCCTTTTTTCGACTTGTACTTTTGCGGGAATTTACAAATGCACCGACATTAATGGCAAGACGGATTACCAGTCCAAGCCTTGCGATTCAGGACACAAGGCGATAGAAATCAATGTTAAAACAGGCAGTTCGACCAACCTGCAGGAGAAAGAGAAGGAAAAACAGGCTTTAGAGAAAAACAAACAAGAAGAAAAACTTGAACAGGAACAAATAACCAAAAAACAAGCCCAGCTTAAGCAAGACGCGATGAGCGAAAGCGCAAAAAACCAGTTCCTTATTAAAAACAACCCAGATAAATTTTCCGCCTTTTCTATCCCGCCTTATGCTCCGGATCAGTTGCCGGTTTTAGTTCAAAGCTTTCAATCCAGACTTCCTGATATTGAGCGTTTAAGAGGGAAAGCCGCAGAAAAAGCATTGTCATCAGGACAATGTACACGCGTTGAATCATCCGAACTGCATAATAAAAGCGCCAAGAAAGCGTTAGTATTTTCAGTCGATTGCAGTAGCGGAAAAAATTTCCAATTTACCGAACAGGATTTAAGCAAATAATTGCCCAATGAACTCATCAAAAACCATATTAATTACCGGTTGCTCTACCGGCATTGGCTATACCACAGCGGTTGAACTAAAAAAACGCGGGCATACGGTTATCGCTTCGGCAAGAAAAGAGGATGATGTATTTCGTCTGCAACAAGAGGGTTTTACCGCAATCCAGCTGGATCTGGCCGACAGCCATAGCATCCGGCAAGCAGTCGATTCGGCAATTAGATTAACAGACGGGAAAATCGATGCGTTGTTTAACAATGCGGCTTTCGGTCAACCCGGAGCTGTTGAGGATTTAACACGCGATGTACTCAGGTTTCAGTTTGAGACCAATTTGTTCGGCACTCATGAATTGACCAACCTGATCATACCCTTGATGCGACAACAGGGGCACGGCC
>Ga0208882_1001126_pt1 | contig 10731 bp, 8 predicted proteins | sample LakWasMet14_LOW5_2_FD_183862 | JGI IMG/M metagenome (GOLD analysis project Ga0208882, IMG submission 183862) | Freshwater sediment methanotrophic microbial communities from Lake Washington under simulated oxygen tension - Sediment Metagenome... | ecosystem: Environmental > Aquatic > Freshwater >...
GTCAGAGGTACGCCTTGCGGTCTCGCGCATCTGATCGATTTCGGCCAGTACGCGCCGGGCGCGCATGATGATGTCGCTGCCGGCAGGTGTGAGCATCACCTGGCGCGGCGAGCGCTCGATCAATTGCACGCCTAGCTCTTCTTCCAGTTTCCTGATTTGCGTAGAAAGCGTAGGCTGGCTGACATGGCAAAATTCCGCCGCGCGGCCGAAGTGTCGCAGGTCGGCCAAGGCGATCAGGTAGCGCAAATCTCGCAGATTCATGGAAATTCTTTTATATAGTCAAAAGCTATTGATTTAATCATAACAATTAATTTGATTAATCACTATCGGTGGCGGAAAGTGAGCCACTGTCATGAACCCGTCCCGGGTCAAGGACTAAAATTGATGGAGTCAGTGGTCGCACAAACGCGACGTTGAGTCCGGTGGTAGAGCAAACAGCCAAAGGAGAGGAACCATGTCAAACGAATCAAAATGCCCATTCTCGGGTGCCGGCAGCCACACGGTGTCTACAGGTCAAACCAATGCGAGCTGGTGGCCCAATCAGCTGAATCTCAAGATTCTGCACGGCCAGTCCCAGAAGTCCAATCCGATGGGCATGGATTTTAACTACGCCGAAGAATTCAAGACGCTCGACCTCGATGCCGTTGTGAAAGATCTCACGGCGCTGATGACCGATTCGCAAGACTGGTGGCCAGCCGATTGGGGCCATTACGGTGGCTTGATGGTTCGCATGACCTGGCATGCTGCGGGGACTTACCGCATCGCCGACGGTCGTGGCGGCGCCGGTACCGGCAATCAGCGTTTTGCACCGCTGAACAGCTGGCCGGATAACGGCAATCTGGACAAGGCGCGCCGTCTGTTGTGGCCGATCAAGCAGAAATACGGCCGCAAACTAAGCTGGGCCGATTTGTTCGTGCTCGCCGGCAATGTCGCGATGGATTCGATGGGCTTCAAGACCTTTGGTTTCGGCGGAGGGCGTGCAGATATCTGGGAACCCGAAGATGAAATCAACTGGGGTGCCGAAACCGAATGGCTTGCCACCAGTGACAAAGCCAACAGCCGTTACTCCGGTGACCGCGAACTGGCCAACCCTTTGGCTGCCGTGCAAATGGGCCTGATTTACGTGAATCCGCAAGGCCCGGATGGTAATCCCGATCCGCTTGCCTCCGGCCGCGATGTGCGCGAAACCTTTGCCCGTATGGCGATGGACGATTATGAAACCGTGGCGCTGGTCGCCGGTGGTCACACCTTCGGAAAAGCACACGGTGCAGGCGACGCAGCCTTGGTGGGTGTCGAGCCGGAAGGCGCCGACATCGAAGAACAGGGCTTTGGCTGGATCAACAAATTTGGTACCGGTAAAGGCGTGCATGCGATCACCAGCGGGATCGAAGGTGCATGGAAACCGAACCCGACCAAGTGGGACATGGGTTACTTCAATATGTTGTTCGGCTACGAGTGGGAGCTTTCCAAGAGCCCGGCCGGCGCGCACCAATGGACGCCGAAAAACTGCAAGCCCGAAGACATGATCCCGGACGCGCATGATCCCTCGAAAAAACATCCGCCAATGATGACGACAGCGGATTTGTCGCTGCGCATGGACCCGGCCTACGAAAAAATTTCGCGTCATTTCCACCAGAACCCTCAGGAATTCCACGATGCCTTCGCGCGTGCGTGGTTCAAGCTGACCCATCGCGACATGGGCCCGCGCGCGCGTTATCTGGGTAAGCTGGTTCCATCCGAAGTGATGATTTGGCAAGATCCGGTGCCAGTCGTTGACCATCCACTTATCGATGCCAATGACATTGCTGCATTGAAGGTCAAGTTGCTTGATTCCGGCCTGTCGATTTCGCAGCTGGTCTCGACTGCCTGGGCATCGGCGTCCAGCTTCCGTGGCAGCGACAAGCGTGGTGGTGCGAATGGCGCACGCATTCGTCTCGCGCCACAGAAAGATTGGGAAGCCAACCAACCGGCTGAGCTGGCGACGATTTTGGCGAAGCTCGAAGCGATCCAGGCCGAGTTCAACGGTTCTGCTTCCGGCGGCAAGAAAGTCTCGCTGGCTGATCTGATCGTGCTGGGTGGTTGTGCGGCCGTTGAAGCTGCCGCGAAAAAGGCGGGCACCGACATCGCCGTGCCATTCTCACCGGGCCGTACCGACGCAACACAAGAACAGACCGATGCGCATTCGTTCGCTCCACTGGAGCCGAATGCCGATGGTTTCCGCAACTACGTCAAGAAGGGCTTTGAAGCTTCGGTTGCCGAACTGCTGGTCGACAAGGCGCAGCTACTGAGCTTGTCCGCGCCGGAAATGACCGTGTTGGTCGGTGGTTTGCGCGTGCTTAACGCGAATGTCGGCAAGGCCCAACACGGCGTGTTCACCAAGCGCCCCGAAACCTTGAGCAATGACTTTTTCGTCAATCTGCTCGACATGGGTACGAGCTGGAAGCGTTCGGCTGGCGATGCCAACGTGCTCGAAGGCCGCGACCGCAAGACCGGTGCGATCAAGTGGACGGGTACCGTTGCCGATTTGGTCTTTGGTTCGAACTCCCAACTGCGTTCACTGGCCGAGGTCTATGCCACCGGCGACGCACAGGCGAAGTTCGCACAAGATTTCGCGGCGGCATTCGCCAAGGTGATGAACAACGATCGCTTCGACCTTGCGTGATTATTTTTTGACGCAAAAGTCCCAATGCTCCTGAGGCACAAACGCGACCCGGCACCGGATCATTCCGGACCGGGTTTCGTTTTATCCAAAGTCCTAAGTCGCATACGCTGACGACACGCACACAGGCGGCCTGATTGCGCGTTATCATTCCGGTAACCGAGGTGCCGCAATGACGACAAATACAACATCAGAAAGCCAGAAAATTGAAGACGCTTTCGCTGCCATTCCCGAGCGGAACACCAGCGACAATATGCTGCGTACCATGCAGCAGCATCACGTCCAGCTATCGGTAATGGCCGATAACAAGGCCAACATCCTGATTACGGTATCGTCGATTGTATTGACGATGATCCTGGCCAACCTCAAGGACCCCGACTTGCGTGCCGCCATGCTGACGCTTGCCGGATTCGTATTGATCGCTCTATTGCTTGCCATTATTGCGGTGCTGCCAAAGTATCGGCCGCTGCGAATTGGTTCCGGTGAATTGCCGCCGCAATTCAACCTGATGTTTTTCGGCCATTTCGCCGAATTGCCCAGGGATCGTTTTCTTGAAGAAATTTCCGAAGCCTTGAAAGCCGATGGTTCGGTTTATGAAACCATGGCGAAAGACGTCTATTCGATTGGCTATTATCTCGCGCATTTCAAATACCGGTTCCTGCGTTTGTCCTATCTGTTTTTTCTCGGTGGTTTTATCTGCGCCAGCCTGGTGGAATTGATCCATATCCTGGCGGCGTAATGACGACGATTGCCGCTCTGCTGCGTGAGGCAAGTTCGGAAATCCAATCGGAGACCGCACGCATTGATGCCGAGTTGCTACTTGGATTCGTGTTGAAAAAAAACAGTGCATGGTTCATGGCGCATGGCGATGATGAATTATCGCCAACTTCGCATACTGCTTTTCTGGAATTGCTGGAGCGTCGTAAAGCGGGCGAACCGATAGCGCATATCGTCGGTTCACGCGGATTCTGGACTCTGGATTTGACAGTCACGGCCGACACCTTGATCCCTCGGCCGGAAACGGAATTACTGGTTGAATTGGCGATCTCGAAGTGTTCGCCCGATAAAAAACTTCATGTTCTTGATTTGGGGACGGGAACCGGCGCCATTGCCTTGGCCATTGCGAGCGAATGCAGGAATTCCGAAGTGGTCGCAGTGGATAAGAGCCTCGGTGCGCTAGTTGTCGCAATCGAGAATGCAGGCAAAAATAATCTGCAAGTGGAATTTATCCGGAGTGATTGGTTCGCCGGATTGGAAAGCAGGAAATTCGATTTGATTGTCAGCAACCCGCCGTATATCCCGAGTCACGATCCGCACTTGTCGCAAGGTGATGTGCGTTTTGAACCGATGACGGCGCTGGCTTCGGGTGTGGATGGTCTCGATGATATTCGTTTGATCATTTCCCAGGCGCCGCTGCATTGTTTGCCGCAGGCTTGGCTGATGATCGAACATGGTTTTGATCAGGGCGAAGCGATTCGCGGTCTGTTTTTCGATGCCGGGTTTTCCGGCGTGGAAACAGTGCAAGATTTAGAGTGCAGAGATCGCGTGACCATCGGGCAGTTCTCGTAGGAGGCCGCTTGCGATCGCCATGGACGGCGGGAGTGCAGAAAACGCAGGAGCGGTTTTCTGCCGGGCGACCACGGTCGGGCCCGAGGGCCCTCCTAGGAAGATCAACCGGCTGCTGTTTTTACCGAATTCGCATTCGCCATCAAAGGCCAGCGTTTCAAAATCGCTGCACGAATCGACGCAACATCAAGACCTGCCTCAGCGAGTAATTGTTCGCGACTGGCGTGTTCCTGATACGTATCCGGCAAGCCGAGATGCATGATCGGCAACACGATATTTTCGGCCGCCAATAATTCGGCAATCGCCGAGCCGGCACCACCCATGATCACATTATCTTCCAACGTTACAAAAGCTTCGTGGTTTTTTGCCAGATCCAGAATCATGCTGCGGTCGAGTGGTTTGACGAAACGCATGTTCACGACGGTCAGACCCAGTTCGTTCGCGACTTGTTCGGCAGCAGGCAAGACGGCGCCAAACGCGAGCAGGGCAATCTTGCTGCCGCGTTGACGTAGTTCGGCCTTGCCGATTGGCAAGGTGTCGAGATTGTTTTGCACGGCTACACCGGTGCCTGATCCACGTGGATAACGCACGGCAGCGGGGCCCTGGTATTGATAGCCGGTGCTCAGCATCAGGCGGCACTCGTTTTCATCGCTCGGCGCCATGATCACCATGTTCGGAATGCAGCGCAGAAAACTCAAATCAAAACTGCCTGCATGGGTTGCGCCATCGGGGCCGACAACGCCGGCGCGATCAATCGCAAAAAGAACATCGAGATTTTGCAGGGCGACATCGTGGATCAATTGATCGTAGGCGCGTTGCAGGAAGCTGGAATAAATCGCGACGACCGGTTTGCCGCCTTCGCATGCCATGCCGGCCGCAAAAGTGACGGCATGTTGTTCGGCAATCGCCGTGTCGAAATAACGCGCAGGATATTCTTGCGAGAAGCGCACCAGGCCCGAACCTTCGCGCATCGCAGGCGTAATGCCGAGGCATTTTTCATCGGCGGCTGCCATGTCGCATAGCCAGTCGCCGAAAATCTGCGTATAGGTCGGTTTGCTCGGTGCATTTTTTTTCACGATGCCGATATTCGGATCGAATGGCGAGACCGCGTGGTATTCGATCTGGTCATCTTCGGCCAGATCGTATCCTTTGCCTTTGGTCGTGATCACATGCAGCAATTGCGGGCCTTTCAGCGTCCGCATCGTACGCAGCGATTTCACGAGTGCATTGATGTCGTTGCCATCAACCGGACCGGAATAATGGAAGCCCATTTCTTCGAACAAGGTGGAGGGCACAAACATGCCTTTCCAGTGTTCTTCCCAGCGACGGACAAATCGTGCGGTCGGGTTGGTGCGTTTGTCGCCGAGGATTTTCTTGCCGCCTTCGCGTACCGCGTTCATCGCGGGGCTGCTCATCAAACGGCCGAGCATTTTTGTCAGGCCGCCGACGTTTTCCGAAATCGACATCCGGTTGTCATTCAAGATAACCAGAATATTGGGTTCGGGGTCCATGCCGCCTGCGTGATTCAAGGCTTCATACGCCATGCCTGCGGTCATTGCGCCGTCGCCAATGATGGCAACGACTTGACGATCATCGCCCTGGCGTTGCAACGCACAAGCCATGCCGAGTGCTGCAGAAATCGAGGTGGAAGAATGCCCGACACCAAAGGTATCGAATTCACTTTCGTCGCGCTTGGGAAACGGTGCGATACCGTCTTTTTTCTTTACGGTATGAATGCTGTCGCGACGGCCGGTCAGAATTTTATGCGGGTAGCATTGATGTCCGACATCCCAGACGATTCTGTCGTCAGGTGTGTTGTACAAATAATGCAATGCGACGGTGAGCTCGATTACGCCAAGCCCCGCGCCAAAATGTCCGCCGACCGTGCTGACGGTTTCAATCAGATAGGCGCGCAGTTCATCGGCAATGGCGGGTAATTCGCTGTCAGAAAATTGTCGTAAATCGGCCGGAACGGTGATTTTCGACAAATAGGGGTAACGCTCGGCATTCATCAATGACTTCTTCAGGATTTCACGTATGTGTGAATTGTCCCGCGCCCCAGTCGAGAGGGCAAGTTAAAACCCCTTTAAATCACGTGATTCAGGAGCTCGCGTGGCCGCTGATCAAGTTGGCGTTCACAAAGTCGGTGACGTCGGCGAGACTGGAACCCGATTGTTCGGCTATGTCGGTCAACTTTGCCGGCCCCTTCATCATCACGGTCGCTATGCGGAAATGCTTTGGAAACTCGCGTTCTGTTTGCGGCCATTTGCTCAATTTGAACAGGCTATTGGGGTTGTATGCTGGCAATAATTGACCATTGCCGCCCACCAGACCCGCCAGCCAGGCAAGGCGGGCCAAAGGTTGCGCGCCGCCGAGCTGTTTGCTGAGCTGGGTAAATTCATCGTTATCGATCGCGATGAAGTCTGATTCGGTCAAAGTAGCCATGCCATAAGCCGCGTAAGGCTTCAGAGAATTGCTGCCCAGATAGGTCTGGCTGCCCGGGTCGATCACTAAAAGTGGGGCGTCATTAAGTTGGATCTTGACCGGGCCGCCCAAGACGCCAGGCTTCAGAAAATCGAGAAGTTTGAGAGCTCTCGGCCCCATGTTTGGCATGGCGGCCTGAGTACCGGTCGTCATGCGTGGAGCCGTAGCGGGCATTTCTGCCGTGACGGACGGCAGCGGCTCTGTTTTCTGGGCTGCAGGTTCGGAGGATGTGAAAACAGCCTGCTGCCCGGTACTGCGTGCGTTCAGCATTTCGGGAGTGATGGCGGTTTGTTGGCCCGTCGTGCGTGCGATCGGTATGGCGCTTGCCGTCTGGCTGGAAAGCAAGGCCAGCAAATTGACCAGGCTTTCAAGCGTTAGCGGTCGCGGTAACACATGATTGGCTTCGGCGCGGCTTGAGGTAGTCACCGCCGCCGTAATCTTGCCGTCGGCATTGGCTTTGAGCCAGGTCATATGGCCGTAAACCGTATCCATGTCGATGACGATTAATTCGGCTTCTTTCTCGTTCGTTGCGGCCCATCGTTTGGGCAGACGCATATTGGCCTGGTCGAATACCGAGAGCACTTGTGCTTCGTCTTCTCGCGAAAACCCTGAAAAACAAACCGTATTGGCATTCATTGAAGCAGTCCCCAAAAGCTTTGGTGTCGTGATCGACACTCGGAATATAACCGAAGTTTGGCTATGTGAATGGGTTGCGTCAATGCCGATTGCCTAGGCCGTGAACCAAAGCACAGAACCGGGCCAAAAAATGCCTGCAAAGCCGCGTAATTGCAGCTTATCAGTAGGGTTAAAACTTGTTACGGCAATCGCCGGATTAAGCGGGAAATCCGGATCAGCTCAAACCACGATTGCGTTTCGGCAGGTGGTTTTTAAGGAATGCCATTTGGTCGGCAAGAATGTGGCGGTTCGATAGAATCAAATGTTCGACCCAGCTCGGGCGAAACGGTACGGCCAACAAAGGCATGCCGGCTTGCTGCGGAGTGCGGCCGCCTTTGCGGGAATTGCAATGGAAGCAGGCACAAACCACATTTTCCCAGACATCTCTTCCGCCTTTCGAAATAGGCATCACATGGTCTCGCGTGAGCGAGTGCCGGCTGTATTCCTTGCCGCAATACATGCATAGCGAGCCGTCGCGTGCAAACAAGGCGACATTGGTCAGTGCTGGCGTGGGAGATACCGCCATGTTTTTTGCATGGCCGCGGGCAGCGACGATCGGATGTAGATCAATCACGCTTTGTTCGCCGGTATGGCGATTATGTCCGCCGTGTACCGTCATGCAAGGTTCGCCAAGCGTCCACGACACCGCGCCGCGAACGTATAGGCAGACGGCATCTTGCCAATGCATCCAGTCAAGAATTCGGCCATGTGCATCGAGCGACAAGACGCGTGGATAAGAGCTTTCGTGAGGGGGCAGTGTGCCTGCCGGGGGGCGATGACTCCCGGCGCCCACAATCGCCAAATGCTTGGTGGGCGTATCCATAAGCCTTGAGCATAACGCAAGTGAGATTTCGCGCAAGCCCCATGGCTTGGGCTGTTAAACTAGCCGTATTCGTCAGGAGGCAGCATGCGCACTTTGTACCCGGAAATTGAACCGTTTGATTCAGGTTTTTTGAATGTCGATGCACGCCATCGCATGTATTACGAACAATGCGGCAACCCCGAGGGAAAACCGGTCGTCATTCTGCATGGTGGCCCAGGTGCCGGCTGCGGCGCCAAGATTCGCCGCTTTCATGATCCGCGCGCCTACCGGATTATTTTGCTGGATCAACGCGGAGCAGGTCGTTCAACACCGCATGCCGATCTGGTCGATAACACGACCTGGACTTTGGTCGCCGATATCGAAAAACTGCGCGAGCATTTGGGCATTGATCGCTGGCAGGTTTTTGGCGGCTCCTGGGGTTCGACACTGGCGCTGGCTTATGCGGAAAAGCATCCGGAACATGTCAGCGAATTGGTCGTGCGCGGAATTTTTCTTCTTCGCCGCTGGGAACTCGAATGGTTTTATCAGGAAGGTTGCTCGCGCCTTTTTCCGGATGCCTGGGAAAAATATCTTGCACCCATTCCCGAAGTGGAGCGTGGCGATATCATTTCCGCCTACCATCGCCGCCTGACATCGGAGGATGAAGCCGTGCGTCTTGAAGCCGCGCAAGCCTGGTCTATCTGGGAAGCCTCGACGAGCTTCATGTTGCAAGACGAAGATTTCATCAACAGCCACCAGGATGCGCATTTTGCATTGAGTTTCGCGCGTATCGAAAACCATTATTTCGTCAATGGCGGCTTCTTCGAAGTTGAAGGACAGTTGTTGCGCGATGCATACAAGCTGAAAGGCATTCCCGGCGTCATCGTGCATGGTCGTTACGATGTCGTTTGTCCAATTGCAAACGCCTGGGATTTGCACAAGGTCTGGCCGGAAGCGAAGTTGGTTATTTCGCCAACTTCGGGGCATTCCGCTTTTGAAGCGGAAAACGCATCGGCCCTGATCGAAGCGACCGATAGTTATCGTTGATGTCGCGTTCGGTGGATGCCGCTGCCGACATCCACCGAAGGTTTTCATTCAGGCATCAAGCTGCATCACGAAGTTGAATCTTTGGAAAATCCACCGGCACGGCCAATGCGATATTGATGTAATTGGTGAAAAGATTCAGCGCGACATGCGCAATGATTTCGACAATTTCCTCGTCGTTGAATCCGGCTTCGCGCAATGCTTGCGTATCGGCATCTGAAACCTGGGCGCGGTTATTGACCAGCTTCAACGCAAAACTTAGTGCTGCGGCGGTTTTCGGGTCGGACGATTGTCCCGATTGTGCCGCGAGTAATTCACTGGCGGCAATTCCTGCGCCCTGACCGATATAGGTATGGGCGGCGAGGCAATATTCGCATTGATTGCGGTCGGCCACCGCGACGGCAATTTTTTCGCCCAGCTTTGTACCTATCACGCCTTTACCGAGTGCGCCGAATGCACCCCACATGCTTTTGAGTGCGGCGGGAGAGTTGGCGGTTGCCCGGAACATATTCGGTGTTGCGCCAAAGGCTTGCTGAACCTGGTCGAGCAGGGCTTTACGGTCTGGGGAAGTATCGGAAGCATTGATTAATTGAACGCGGGACATGGGCTTTCCTCTTAAGTTGGGTGGAATGATGTGCATCAGGCACGGAGAGCAGTTTGCCTAATAGTTCAGGATGAAATATCATTAATAGTCCTATTTATTTAACTATGAGTCCTGAATTCGATGGATCGTCTTGAATCACTGTTGAAGCACTTCACCGTCTCTGCCCAGATGTTTCATTCTGGCGCGCTATGCGGCATCAATGATTTCGAACCGCAAAAAGGCTTGGGTCAGCTGCATTTATTGCAAAGTGGAATATTGCAAATCGAGCATCACCGCGAATCGATTATTTCGGTTGCCGAGCCGAGTCTTCTGTTTTATCCACGGCCACATTTTCATCGTTTTATTTCAGATGAAAAAAACGGCGCGGCATTGACCTGTGCCCATATCCAATTCAACGGCGGCATCAACAATCCGCTGGTGCAATCGTTGCCGGCGTTTTTAATTTTGCCTTTATCGGAATTGGGTGATTCGAATGCATTGCTCGATATTTTATTTCGCGAAGCATTCAATCAACGCTGCGGTCGGCAAGTTGTAGTCGATCGTTTATTCGAGGTGGTGCTGGTGAATATTTTCCGCTGGCTGATGAATCGCGATCATGTGCAGAACGGCTTGCTGGCCGGCATGGCGCAGCCGCAAATTGCCCGCTCGCTGGTGGCGATGCATGCAAACCCATCGCAGGATTGGTCGCTGGAAAAACTGGCGAAAGAAGCCGGCATGTCGCGCAGCGTGTATGCGTCGAGTTTCAGGAAAATTCTCGATACCACGCCGCTCGAGTACCTTGCGCAATGGCGATTGAGTCTGGCGCAACAGCGTCTGCAATCGGGACAATCACTGAAGCAGATTGTCGATGGACTCGGTTACGGCAGCGTGGCCGCGTTTTCACGGGCTTTCAAAACG
>Ga0208882_1001134_pt1 | contig 10671 bp, 6 predicted proteins | sample LakWasMet14_LOW5_2_FD_183862 | JGI IMG/M metagenome (GOLD analysis project Ga0208882, IMG submission 183862) | Freshwater sediment methanotrophic microbial communities from Lake Washington under simulated oxygen tension - Sediment Metagenome... | ecosystem: Environmental > Aquatic > Freshwater >...
TATCGGCATCGTTAAGCAAGTTGCTAACGAGTTCGTTATCCTTATCAGCCGAGCGGATTTATATCGAATTCAGCAACTGCCCAGCTGAGTTCTGGGGCTGGAATGGCTCAACTTTTGGTTAATTTAAGCAGCTCGTTCAGTGTTTATCTAACAAAAAGGCGACGTTAAATATCGCCTTTTTTGTTTACAATGCTGCCCAACGTTAAAACCAGCCAGGAATTCTGATGACAAAACCGCGCTTATTGTCTTATTTGGTTAAACCAGTGTTGATAATTGGCGGCGCTGTACTTGTGTATGCTGGGGTGGGATTTTATGCCGCACCGGCGCTATTAAAAGCAAAACTGCCGCAACTTATTCGCGAGTCGATCGGCAGAGACGCCGCAGTTGCTGATATTCAGTTCAATCCCTTTAAGTTGCAATTTAGTTTGCAAGGCTTTGAACTTAAAGAGAGCAACAGCCAGCCGTTTGTTAGCTTCGACAAGTTTTATGTCGATCTTGATGCCGTCGAATCCATCAAACAATCGGTGGTGGTGATTAACGATATTCAGTTGCAAAAGCCGTTTGTTCGACTTGCTAGGCAAGCGGACGGCAAGTTTAACTTTAGCGATCTGGTTAAAGCTGACAGCAAGGAACAAGCCAGTGACAGTCAATCTTTCCCGGTCAGCGTCATCAAGCTGGCCATCGCCGAGGGCAAATTAAGCTGGGAAGATGTTAATCAAAAAGAAGACGTTATCCCGCTGAATTTCAATCTTGAAAATTTCAGCACACAGCCAGAAAATTCCGCAAAACTATCATTATCTTTAGCATTAAGTTCTGGCGGCAACCTGGAATGGCAAGGCTCGTTTGCGCTCCAGCCCCTGCAATCAGCGGGGCATCTTAAATTAGACGGTGTAAAGCTGGCGCGAGTGATCGCTCTGGCAGGTTTAACATTGCCTGCTGATATTCAAGGCTCTGAATTGATTGAAGCTGATTACCAACTGAGCCAGGCTGACAAAAACCTGCAACTTTTAATCAAGCAAAGCAATATTGAGTTGCGCGATGTGCAGGTGAGTGCGGAGCACCCCGGCAAAATCTTGCTGAAAACGCCGTCCATTACGCTGCAAGCTGATGCTGAAGTTAACTTGGGTGAGGGTGAACCCGATGTTAGAGTCGAACAAGGCAAATTAGCCTTACGTGACTTCCAGTTTTCAGAACCCGGTGCCGGTAAGCCGCTGGTGACAATCCCCACGCTGGCGCTGACTGGCCTAAGTGCGGATTTAAAAAAACACGATATTTTGCTTGATGCATTAACCGCCGACGGCGCCAATGCGCAAGCTTGGCTCAATGCCGACGGTGTTATCAACTACCAAGCGTTATTTGCAGGCAGCCCAGCCCAGCCACAGCAAACCACTGAACCGCCGTCATCGCCATGGAACATCAAAGTCAACACCATTGCGTTAAGCAACTTTGGCCTGGACTTTACCGACAAAACATTGAAAAAACCGGTTGCGATGTCTGCCAAGCCGATCAACTTGCAGTTGAGCAATGTGACCAATCAAGACGGCACGGCGATTCCTTTTCAGGTCAGTGTCGGTATTAATAACGGCGGCTTAATAAAGCTGGATGGCAACACTACCTTACAACCCTTTGCCTTGCAGACAGCGGTGGCCGTTGATGGTATCGCGCTGGATAAATTTCAGCCGTATGTCGATAAATTCGCCCGGCTAGACATTATTTCCGGGCAGTTTGGCGTCACCGGCAAGCTCGCGCTTAAGCAGCAACAAGACAAATTAGCTATCAACTTTACCGGCAACACCGGTATTGCCAAGTTGCTGACTCGAGACCAGCTTAAAAATAAAGACTTTGTTAAATGGGACAACTTGACCCTGCAAGATGTTGATGTCGATGTGCTGGGCAATACCTATAAGGCCAAAAAACTGCTCATCAACAAACCTTATGCACGGGTGGTGATTAGAAAAGATAAAACCAGCAATTTCTCGGATATTTTGCTGGAAGATAAACCAGCCCCTAAAAGCCCTAAAACCGTGAGCAAAGCGGCTGTTGGTCAGGCAGCAAAGCCGCCGTTATTTAAGTTGAATACATTGCAGATTGTCGATGGCGCGTCTGATTTCGCCGATTTGTCGTTAATTTTGCCGTTTGCAGCACCTATTAAAAGCTTGGACGGTGGCGCGCAGAATTTTTCGTCAGAAAAAAATGCGGTCGTAAAGGTCGAATTAAAAGGCAATGCCTACGAGCTTTCTCCCGTTAACGTCAAGGGCGAGATTAGCCCTTACCTGGGTGACTACAATGTCGAGTTAAATTTTATCGGCATGCCCATGCCGTTGATTTCGCCTTACATGGTGCAATTTGCAGGGTACAAAGTCGAAAAAGGCAAAATAACGCTGGGCCTGAAATATAACGTAAAGCAAGGCCAGTTGACTGCTTCCAACTCCATATTGATAGATCAATTTGAATTGGGCGAAAAAGTCGACAATCCCGATGCCGTATCCTTACCGTTGGAACTGGCTGTGGCCCTGATGAAAGATGGCGACGGCAAAATTAAATTGGATGTGCCCATTACCGGCAGCTTAGAAGACCCTCAATTCAGCATCTCGCATTTGGTCTTCGACGCCTTGGTGAATAGCATTAGTAAGATAATCACCTCCCCCTTTCGGGCACTGGCATCACTGGTCGGGTCTGATGCCGATCTTAGCCAAATTGCCTTTGAATCAGGCAGTGCAGAGCTCAAACTCGAACAACAAACCAAGCTGTCCGGTTTGGCAAAAGCATTGACCGAAAAACCGGAATTGTCGGTGGAAATCAAAGGCGCGGTATATCAACAAGAAGATTGGCCATCGATGCAGGATGATGCCTTGTACGATCAATTAAAAAACATCCGTAGTGCGGAAATTGCTAAAGAAGGCGGCAGAAAAATCCGCCCAGAATACGTTGAGATAAGTGACGAAGATTATCGCCGCTTAATGATCGCGCAATTTATGGAAAAGTTTCCGAATCTGGCTGAAAAACCACTATTCGGCGATACCCCGAAATTACTCATTCCATCGAAAGATGATTTTTATGCCGTCGCCAAGCAAAAATTATCCGAATTGATTCCACCCGAACCGCAACGTCTGAAAAATCTGGCATCGGAACGGGCGCAAGTCATCGCTAAATATCTGGTGCAAAAAGGCGGTATCGCTAATGATCGGGTGTTTACGCTTGATACGGTGATTGATCCGCCGCGAGACAACAAGGAGCTGAGCAGCTTGTTGTCGTTGAAGGTGCAGTGATTTTATTAATGCCTGTTGCAGGGAGCATAGATAACAATTTGGTAGGAGCGGGCCTTGCCCGCGAATGAATATCGTCAACACCAAGAATTGTTATCATCATGTCAGACCAGTTATCGCGGGCAAGGCCCGCTCCTACAAACTGATGAATCAAGGCGCCGAAATTTCCGTATCAGTCAGATAACAACCCGGATCTTCAGCCCAATAATTACCCGTAGTCTGTGCCGCCCGAACACGGGTATTGCCATTGCAAATGTGCTGGTAATAACAAGTGCCGCAGCGGCCTTCCAGCGGCCGAGGAGATTGCTTAAGCCCGGCCATCAGCGGATCGGATACATCCATCCATATTTCCGAAAACGGTCGATCCTTAACGTTGCCTAAGTTGTAATGCCACCAAAAAGTATCAGGGTGGACGTTGCCTAAATTGTCGATATTGGCGACATTAACCCCCGAGGCATTACCGCCCCATTGTTCCAGTTTGGCTCTGATGTGTTCGACTTTATCGGGAAAATGTTTACTTACCCAATGCAGAAAATACACTGCATCGGCATCGTTGTTACCGGTCACAAACTCCCTGTCTTTACCTGCTTTAAGCCATTCGTAGCAAGACTCGAACATCAAATCCATGGCATCGCGCGTCATCGTAAAATGAGCATCATCTTTGCGATTTCTGTTGCCGCGGCCGCCGTAATTCAAATGTGACAGATAAAATTTGTCGATGTCGTTATCGTCCATCAACTGCAGCAATGCAGGGAAATCTTTGGCGTTATCTTGTGTTAACGTAAAGCGAATGCCGACTTTAATGCCTTTATCCAGGCATAAATGCACACCGCGCAAGGCCTCATCAAACGAGCCTTTTACTCGGCGGAATTCATCGTGGGTATCTTTAATGCCGTCCAAACTCACGCCAATGTACTGGTAATCAATGTCGGCAATTTCGTCGATATTATCTTTGGAAATTTTAGTGCCGTTGCTGGATAGCGCCACGTAAAAGCCCATGTCCTTAGCCCGGCGGGAGATATTAAAAATGTCGGGGTGCAGCAAGGGTTCGCCGCCAGACAAAATCAACACCGGCACTTTGAAAGCCTTCAAGTCATCCATGACTGTATAGATTTCCGGCGTAGTCAACTCACCGGGAAAATCTTTGTCTGCGGAAGTGGTGTAACAATGCTTGCAAGTAAGGTTGCAGCGGCGAATCAAATTCCAAATCACCACCGGCGCCGCAGGTTTACGTGCCGGTTTAATTGGGGTAGGCGCGATAAGCTCGCGCATATATTGGCTGAGTCGAAACATGAGATTAACTGATTAGGGGTGGTAAAAAGCCGATATTGGTCGAGATATTATCAACAAGTATCGACAGGCTATCATTATCTAAAATGCTATGCACGACAATCAGCTTAATTTGTCCGGCGGATTATTATGAGGAGCAACCAGCACCGATCGCAGTGGCTATGCATGCTAAAATTGGCCCTGATGTTTTATCGCGAATATCTGACTCTCAGAGCGATTCAGAGGCAGGTTTCGAGCAGCACCCCTCTAAAAACGCTACTTGGGTCACGCAATTACTGACAGCTTGTAAGCAAAAGCTTAGTCTGCGTCACAAATTTCCCTACGATTTAAACCATACTTTGCCCAACAAAAAACCAAGTTGGGAATTATTAAAATGAAAACTAAAAACATATTCGTCGCATCATTATTGGCTGCTGTCATGCTGCCTATTGGCGCAAATGCTAAGAATCCAGTCCCTGATTTATTTGATGATGTCGGCATTCAACAAATCAAAAAAGCCTTGCCGAAAAAAGCCATCAGAAACCGCGCAGTTAATATTCATAGCGAGTTATTAACTGGCGACACTATTACCCTAAATCTGTTTGATGATGTAATTGTTACCGCAGTCCGCGATCGTCTGATCGACAATGTAAAGGGCAGTACCACCTGGATTGGTCACGTTGAAGGTGAGCAAGAAAGTGAAGTGTTTTTAACCCAACGCGGCAATGCTATTTCGGGCACTGTGCAAATAGGTACAAAGACCTATGACATTGAACCTAAAGGCAATAATAAACACGATATTACGCAAGTTGATCCTGATAGAAATCCTAAAAACGGCAGCGATACAATAACCGCCGAAGATTTTCTGTCTACCGGTGGCCAACCGGATACCACCAGCAACTCAACTATTACCGCCCCCACCGCCAGCGCCGCAACCATCGGCACCGTGATTGACCTAATGGTGGCGTATACCCCCAAAGCAAAAAACAATGCATCAGGCCAAGCCGGAATTGAAGCCAAAATCACCAACGCAGTTGCGATGGCCAACCAAGCCTATATCAACAGCAAAGTCGATATACAGCTTAATCTGGTGAAGATGGTTGAAACCAATTATGCAGAAACCGGCAACATGTCTACCAGTTTGACCGATTTGACTGGCACCAGTGACGGCAAAATGGATGAACTACACACCTTGCGTAACCAAGTGGGTGCAGACCAGGTGTCGCTTATCACTGCAGACAGCAATTACTGCGGTATCGGCTACATGATGACTAACAATTGGATCAACACCGGATTTTCAGCCTATGCATTTAGCGTTGTCCATGATGATTCGGTTTATGCCTGTCTTTCCAACCAAACCATGGCGCATGAATTAGGGCATAACCAAGGTAATAATCATGATCTAGCTAATGCCGGCACTTCTGTTGGCGCATATAGCTATTCTTATGGTTACAGATTGTGCCAAACAGCCGGTTTTAGAACCGTTATGTCTTACGCTTGCACCGGTGCTAACAGAATCAGCTACTTCTCAAACCCAAATGTCAGCTTATCTACAGGCGAAGTGACCGGTACAGCGACAGAAAATAACGCCTTGTCGATGAATAACAATAAAGGCATTGTTGCCGCATTTAGGGCAACAGTATCAACTGCAGTGCCTAAGGCCCCAAGCAACTTAACAGCCGGTGCACTATCTGTCAGCCAAATCAATATAGCCTGGACGGATAATGCCAATGATGAAACCGGCTTTAGACTAGAGCGTTCAGCTGATGGTATTAACTGGTCAGAAATTGCTGTTACAAATAGTAATATCACCAGCTTTAGCGATAGCGGATTGGTGGCTGCAACCACATATCAATATCGCGTCCGTACCTATAACAGCAACGGTAACTCTGTGTATTCTAATATCGGCTCAGCAGCTACCGCCGCACAAGCCGTTTGCACCAGTGCCGCACCTGCTGTGGCATTAACGCCTAGCTCTATTTACAGTAAAACCGGGGCGACCATCTCTTTCAATGTTTCGCTGACCAATAAAGATTCATCAGTTTGCAACGCGACCACCTTTACCTTAACTAACAGTGACGGCGGCATTATTGGGTCGTATGCATTAAATCCTGCGGGTACTGCAACTGCTACCTGGACATTAACCGCACCAACAACAGATGGTACTTACAGCAAATCAGTTACTGCAACAGCCAATGGTCATAACAATGCCGGCGCATCAGCTAGTGTGATTGTTGATGCTACCGCACCTACGGCCCCCGGCAACTTGTCAGCCCTAGTCGTTAAAAAAACCCAAATCGCTCTATCATGGAGTGCATCAACAGATGCGGGCTCAGGCGTTGACCATTACGATATTAGCCGTAACGGTACTAAAATCAGCAGCACTACTAGCCTTAAATATAACGACAAACCCAGCAGCAAAGGCACTTATACCTATATAGTGCAAGCGTTTGATAAAGCAGGGAATTCATTGGGAGCTAGCAAAGCGATTAATTTCTAATAATAGGTAGGAGCTGGCCCTACCCGCTCCTACTAACGATTTAAGTGGCACAAAAAAGGGCGCTTTATGCGCCCTTTTTATTACGTAAACAGCCTGAAATTAAGCAGCTAATTTAGTTTGTTTACGTTTAAAGCCCGCCAAGCCCAGTAAACCTAAGCCCAACATCCAAAGCGCTGTTGGCTCTGGAACATTTTCATCGGGTGGAGGTGGCGGTGGTGGATTGTTATCCCGAATACTTTCAGCATCATGGGAATATGGTGCAAAGTCATCTACATCAAAATCACCATTTTTAACGTCAACTGAATATAAATCCCAATGTAAATCATAGCCTGTAGCTAGATTTGTTAAATCAAAGTTTACTTTTTGATAAAACATACCTGTTCCAGTTAAATTTATAGGTGTACCAGCAATAGCTCTGTCCTGTGTATTGTATGCAGTTATCTGTTGCCCAGCAGTAAACTTAGGGAGAGTTATCTCTGTAAAATACGTCGGGAAAATTCCATGCTTGCTCAAATCGCCATTATCAAAAGCTTGAAGAGCAACTTCCAATGGCGGAGTGCCAAATACCATGCCAGATGTTACATTGACTGCAATTGCACCTGAGCCAAGATCATAAGTAAAACTACCCAAATTCACATTACCTAAAGGTACTGGACCACTTGGTCCGCTCAAAGCAGCAGATAGATAGTACTGTATTGTTTTTATATCAGTTGCATTTTGGCCATTGGGTTGAATGCCGTAGGCATAAACATCAAAAGTGTTGCCATTTTTAATGATTGTTTCCGTAGTCGAATCATAGGTGCCTCCAGCTATATCCAACTGCAATGTTGGTATAGCAAACGCAGACGCACTGGTCATAAGCAAACCAGCTATTAGCGTTTTTTCAAAATATTTTGTTTTCATCATGTTCTCCGTAAGTATTTAAAATGAAAATACTCCCCATCCTCAAATTAATTAAATGAGCACATAGTAAATAAGTCCACTCTTATCATTCTGGTTAAAGATATAAGGTAAACATATTCGTATGAATACCTATAGCAACCTCGAAAATTCCATTTCGATTTATTTTTAGTCTGTAGCCGATAATTTGGGCTACTGTAAAAACACAAGCAAAGGTAATGCCATAAAAATAAATTGTTTTTATTCAATGGCTTATTTGTTTTTTGAGGAGAGTGTATGGTAAGGGTTGTAAAGAAATCCGACACTTTTTCCCTTTGTGTCTAGGAATTTATCCTTTTTTCTTTACAAGCAATGAGAAAAAGAAAGCGGAAGACAGATTGAGTTAGCCGCTGAGTTAAATTTGTAAGACTTATCCTAAATAGCCTTAAAGCTTTCACACGTTAGAAATTGAAGAAATCAACTGTTTTCCAAGGTGTAAAAAAACCTGACACTTATTAAGTTTGCCGTCTATTTGGCTGTCATGCGCCTATTGATATGGAATCGAGACGTTCTGGCTCTAGTCATATAAATTCCAATACTGCTTTCTGGTCAGTTCCAAACATAGTCGCAGCTCTTGCTCCAACGCCCGGTCAGTGTTTAAAAACGAGCTATGTTCACGCAGTTGCTTAACAGTATTTTGCAATGCTGGACTTAGCGCATCCAGACTTCCTCGCAATTCAACGCCCTGCACCACAGCAAATAACACCGCCACCGCAACCTGTTCGGTCAACTCCAGAATACGAATGCAATCTCTGGCCGCAATAGTGCCCATGCTGACTTTGTCTTGGTTGTGGCATTCGGTGGAGCGGGAGAACACGCTGGCGGGCATGGTTAGTTTGAGGGCTTCTGCGGTCCAGGCGGAGACGGCGATTTGCAGGGCTTTGAAGCCGTGGTTCAACAAAGATTGTTCGCCGCTGGCGCCGGACAAATTAGCGGGTAGGCCATGATTGAATTTGGGGTCCATCAACTGCGCCATTTGCCGGTCCATTAAGTCGGCCAGATTGGCGACGGCGGTTTTCAAGCTGTCCATCGCAAAGGCGATATGGCCGCCGTAAAAATGACCGCCATGTAAAACGTGTTCGCCTTCGGCATCAATGATGGGATTGTCGTTGGCGCTGTTTAATTCATTTTCAATAAACTGCCGCAGCCAGGGCAGTGAATCTTCCAGCACACCGATGACATGCGGCGCACAACGCAGGGAATAACGATCTTGCAAGCGGGTGTCGTTGCGCGGCGCGCTGTCTTGTAGCTGTAAATCGGCACGAATGCGCTCAGCGATGCGATTTTGTCCGGGATGCGGTTTAACTGAAAACAGTTTTTCGTCGAAGTGATAGGCGTTGCCGTTTAAGGCGACCGACGCCAGGCTGGTGATGCGTGTGGTTAGTTGGGATAAATACTCGGCGCGTTGATAGGCCAGACAGGCGATGCCGGTCATTGCGGCCGTACCGTTCATAATCGCCAGACCTTCTTTGGGTTTTAGGGTCAGTGGCTTGATATTAAGCGCGGCAAACACGGTTTGCGTGGCTTGGCGCGCGCCTTGATAAAACACTTCCCGCTCGCCCGCCAGCACGGCGGCGACATAAGACAACGGCGTTAAATCGCCGCTGGCGCCGACCGAGCCTTCTTGCGGGATCAACGGCAGGATGTCTTGCTTTAAACAATCGGCCAGCTGTTGCAATAAGCGATAGCGAACACCGGAGAAACCGCGTGCCAGACTGGTCAAGCGCACCGCCAGAATGGCACGGGTTTGCTCGGCATCAAAATGATTGCCCAGTCCGCAACCGTGGAAGGTATAGAGCTGTTTGGGCAGTTGCTCGACTAGGTTGAGAGGAATGGAAACGGTGCAGGAATCGCCATAGCCGGTGGTTACGCCATAGACAAAGCCCTGTTCTTTTAACAAGGTATCGATGAAACGGGCGCCTTTGTCGATGCGTTCGACAAACTCGGGCTTAGGGCTTAGCTCAACTTGCGCATGTTGGTGGGCAATCCGGCAAATGTCTTCAATGGTCAACGGCTGGCCATCGAATACTACGGTTTTTTTATCACTCATTTAGTCGCCAAAAATCGAAAAAATTAAACCACTGTAACGGCGCCATTAAACAGTAATGCTCAAGGCGCTGGGCGTAGCGCTGGATGGTTTGTTGCATGGCTTGTTCGCGGGTTCTTCTGGGGAAGGTTAACGCATCGCTGAAATGTTCAAAATGGATGGTGTGTTTGTCATGATGTTTTAAGCAAAACAACGTGTAAACCGGGCATTTGAGCAACGACGCTAGAATAAACGGGCCTTGCGGAAACAATGCGTCGCTGCCCATAAACTTAACTTTGCTAACGCGCGGTTGTGGGCTGACCGGCGTGCGGTCGGCGGCGATTATCACCAATTCGCCGTTGTCGATTTTATCGCTCAACAGCATTGAGGTGGCGGCGTTAATCTCGGTGACCTGGATTAGGTTTAAACCGCTGTTATGGTTGGTTTGTTTTAATAAGTGATTGAATTTTTCTGCATGTTTGGTGTGTACCAGCACGTTAATACGAATAACTTCATCCAAATCGGCAAGCACCCGGCAAACTTCAAGATTGCCCAGATGTGAGGCAAACAATACCGCACCTTTGCCGCTGCTGATGGTAGCGAGCAATTCTTCGCGTCCTTGATAATCGACATTAGCCAGCGATAGTGCACCCGACCAGGCCGCCAATTTA
>Ga0208882_1001136_pt1 | contig 10667 bp, 8 predicted proteins | sample LakWasMet14_LOW5_2_FD_183862 | JGI IMG/M metagenome (GOLD analysis project Ga0208882, IMG submission 183862) | Freshwater sediment methanotrophic microbial communities from Lake Washington under simulated oxygen tension - Sediment Metagenome... | ecosystem: Environmental > Aquatic > Freshwater >...
GTCGCTGCTCCCCTATTCGGCCCTGGGGTGGCGACAGGCCAGCGCGCCGGCGGCGCCGCTGCGGGTCAGTTTCCTGGGGGTGGCCACGTTGTTGCTCGATGATGGCGAGACCGCAATACTGACCGACGGCTTCTTCTCGCGGCCGGACCGGGTGCAGAGCTTCCTCGGCAAGGTGCAACCCGATCTGGACGCCATCACGCGTGGCCTGGCGCGTGCCGGCGTGGCGCTCTCTGGCCAGCCGCCGGCGCCGGGGCGCAGCGGCAAGGTCGCGGCGGTGATCCCGCTGCACGCCCACTATGACCACGCCATGGACGCGCCGGAGGTGGCCCGGCGCACCGGCGCGCTGTTGCTGGGCTCCGAGTCCAGCGCCAACGTCGCGCGTGGCTGGGGTCTGCCCGAGCGCCAGATCCAGGTGGCCAAGCTGGGCCAGGCCATGCGGTTCGGCCGCTTCACCATTACCTTGTACCCGGCCCTGCACGCGCCCACCGGCTTCACCGGGGGTGAGATTGCTCAACCGCTCAAGCCGCCGGTGCGCGCCTTTGAGTACAAGGAAGGCCAGAGCTATGCCATGCTGGTGCAGCACGACGGCCGCTCGCTGCTGGTCACGGGCAGTGCCGGCTTTGTGCCGGGCGCGCTCAAGGACGTCAAGGCCGAAGTGGTGTTGCTGGGCATCGGCAGCCTGGGTCAGCGCAGCGACGGCTACCGCCAGGACTACTGGCGCGAGGTGGTGCAGGCCAGCGGCGCCAGGCGCGTGATTCCCATCCACTGGGATGACTTCTGGCTGCCTTCCGATCAGCCTATGCAGCCCTTGCCGGCGCCGCTGGACAAGTTCGATGTATCAATGAAGTTCCTCACCGAGCGTGGTGCCGCGGAGCATGTGGAGCTTCGCCTGCCGCTGCCCTGGCAGGCGATGGACGTGTTCAACGGACTGTGAGGGCAGGCGCCGCCGTGCCGGGCGCCGCGCCGCTCAGCGCTGCGCCAGCAACTGTCGCACTACCGGGTGTTCCACCTTGCGCTCGGTGCTGATGGCGTAGTAGTGCTCCTCCACACCATCGCAGGCGCCCAGCAGCCTGACGTGATGGCGATGCAGCAGGTCGTCCTGCACCGACAGTGCGGCCGGAAAAACGCCCAACCCGCTGCCGCCAAACGTCTCCAGCAGCGCGCTGTCTTCAAATTCTCCAACCACACGCGGGCGCAGCGCATGCTGCGTCAGCCATTGGTCCAGGCGACCGCGCACGCTGGAGTGCGTGGTGGGCAGCAACACCGGCACCTTGTTCAGCGAAGCCGGAAACCCCTTGCGCGCCGCCGCCCACCATGGCTGCGGCGCGTACCAGCCCATGCCGGAGGTGCCCAGCGCGTGGTTGTGCACCCTGAGGTGCGGGTTGAACGGCGCGGGGTGGTCGGACAGCACCACGTCGAGCCGGTGCACCGCCAGGTCGGCCAGCAGATCGGCCATCTCGCCCTCGTGGCACACCAGCCGCAGGTCGGGCGTGCCCAGCACCGGGTGCAGCAAGCGCTGCACCACCAACTTGGGCAGGCCGTCGGCAATCCCCACCGTCAGCCGCACCGAGGCGACCTGGGTCGCCGCGCGCACCAGCTCCGGCAGCGCCTCGCCGAGCTGGAAGATGTGCTCGGCCTGCTGCAGTGCCGCCACGCCGGCTTCGGTCAGGGCCAGGCCGCGCCCGGCTGGTTTGAGCAACTGGCAGCCCAGGTCACGTTCGAGTTCGCGCACCTGGGCGCTGATGGTCTGCACCGCCATATCCAGCCGCGCGGCGGCGTGCGACATGCCGCCTTCCTTGGCGACGATCCAGAAGTAATACAGATGCCGGTAGTTGAAGGTCAGGCTCATATTCAGTATTTGCAGGAATCATGTTCATGAATTGTCTGCTTTTTCAGATGCCATGGCGCGCCTATCGTTGAGCCTTTCCTGCCCGCCGCCCCATCCGGCCGATCGGCGCAGGCCCTGTCCAACCCCCGCGCGGCCCCGGCCGCAGAGAGCCATTCGTGGAAATCCTGTTCGACCCCAATGTCTGGATCGCCTTCGCGATGCTGACCGCCCTGGAAATTGTCCTGGGCATCGACAACATCATCTTCATCTCGATCCTGGTGGGGCGCCTGCCGGTGCATCTGCGTGACAAGGCGCGCCGGCTGGGGCTGGGTTTTGCCATGATCTCGCGCCTGCTGCTGCTGCTGACCTTGAGCTGGGTGATGGGCCTCAACGCCGACCTGTTCAGCGTGCTGGGCCAGGGCTTCAGCGGACGCGACCTGGTGCTGCTGTGCGGCGGGCTGTTCCTGCTCTACAAGGCGTCCCACGAAATATTCGTCGAGGTCGAGGCCCGCGAACAGCATGCGCCGGCGCCCACCGACGCGGTGGCGCTCAAGGCCGCCGGCTCCCGGCTGTTCTGGGCCATCATTGGCCAGATCGCGGTGATTGACATCGTGTTCTCGCTCGATTCGGTGATCACCGCGGTCGGCATGGTCGACCGCATTGGCGTGATGATGGCCGCGGTGATCGCCTCCGTGGGCGTGATGCTGGTGGCGGCCAAGCCGATTGGCGAGTTCGTCGATCGCCATCCGTCCGTCAAGGTGCTGGCGCTGGCGTTTCTGGTGATGGTGGGCATGGCGCTGACCGCCGAGGCCTTCGGCCAGCACATTCCCAAGGGCTACATCTACGCCGCCATGGCGTTCTCGCTCTGGGTGGAGGCGCTCAACATCCGCGCCCGCAGCCGGCGCCAGGCGCTTGCCGCCGCGGCATCGCGGGCGGCCTGAAGCGGGTCCGTTAGGCGGGTGACGGCTCTTCCGGCGTGGTGTCCGGGCCGTTGCCGCTGAAACGGTCGAGCGTGATGTAGATCACCGGCGTGATGAACAGCGTGATGGCCTGCGAGAACACCAGCCCGCCCACCACCGCCAGCCCCAGCGGCTGGCGCAGCTCGGCACCGGCGCCTATGCCCAGCGCGATCGGCAACGCACCCATCAGCGCCGCCAGCGTGGTCATCATGATCGGGCGAAAGCGCAGCAGGCAGGCCTCGCGGATCGCCATGGCCGGTTTCATGCCCTGATGGCGCTGCGCGTCCAGCGCAAAGTCGATCATCATGATGGCGTTCTTCTTCACGATGCCGATCAGCAGCACGATGCCGATGGTGGCGATCAGGGTCAGGTCCTGCCCGAACAGCATCAGGGTCGCCAGCGCGCCGACGGCGGCCGAGGGCAGCCCGGCGAGGATCGTGATCGGGTGGATGTAGCTCTCGTACAGCACGCCCAGCAGCACGTAGATCACCAGCAGCGCGGCGATGATCAGGATCGCCTGGCTGCCCTGGGAGCTCTTGAACACCGCCGCGTCGCCGCCGTAGCTGGTGATCACCGAGGATGGCATCTGGATGGCGCTGCGCGCGGCGTCGATCTTGGCCGTTGCATCGCCCAGCGCGGTGCCCGGCGCCAGATTGAACGACACCGTCACCGCCTGCAGTTGCCCGACGTGGTTGATCGAGGTGGGGCCCACGGTGCGCTCCACCGTGGTGAAGCTCGACAACGGAACCAGCGCGCCAGTGGAGGAGCGCACATAGATGCTGCCCAGCGCCCGCTCGTCCTCCTTGGCCTCGGGTTGCACCTCCATGATCACCTGGTAGCTGTCGGTGGGAAGGTAGATGGTGGACACCTGGCGCTCGCCAAACGCGTTGAACAGGGCGGTGCGTATCGCCTCGATGGACACACCCAGTGTGTTGGCGCGATCCCGGTCTATCCTGAGTTGGGCCTGCAGGGCGCGCAACTGCGCGTCGCTGGTCACGTCGCGAAACGCCGGGTCGGCGCGCAGCCGGTCCTGCAGCCTGTTGGCCCAGACATTGAGCTCGTCGGAGCGCACGCTTTGCAGGATGTACTGGTACTGGGCCTTGCTCGGGCGTCCGCCGAGCTGCAGGTTCTGCACCGGCCGCATGAAGACGCTGATGCCGGCGACCTCGCGCAGCTTGCCGCGCAGCCCTTCGATCACCTTCTTCATGGGCGCTCGCTCGCCGGCTGGCTTGAGTGTGATGAACATGCGTCCCGTGTTCTGGGCGCCACTGCCACCGTTGAAGGAACTGACCGCGGCCACATTGGCGTCGCGCCGAATGATGCCGGCGGCCTGCTCCTGCAGCCGGACCATCTCGGGAAAGGAGGTGTCCTCGCCGGCCTCGGTGGAGACCTGGATCTGTCCGATGTCCTCTTCCGGAAAGAAACCCTTGGGGATGACGGCGAACAACCACGCGGTGGCGATGAAGGTGGCGGTGGCGATCAGCAGCACCAGCGCGCGGTGGCGCAACGCCATGTCGAGCACGCGGGTATAGCCGCCCAGCAGCAGGTCGAAGCCCTGCTCGAAGGCATGCACGATGGCGCCCGGTGGCTTCTTGTGTGCCTCATCGGTCAGGAAGCGGCTGGCCAGCATGGGCACCAGCGTCAGCGACACAAAGGCCGACACGACGATAGCCAGCGCCACCACCACGGCGAACTCGTGGAACAACAGCCCGATGACGCCCGGCATGAAGAAGATCGGGATGAAGACGGCAATCAGCGAGGTCGAGATGGAGATGATGGTGAAGCTCACTTCCCGCGCGCCGCGCATCGCGGCCTGGAACGGGTGCACGCCGTTCTCCACGTGACGGATGATGTTCTCCAGCACCACGATGGCGTCGTCCACCACCAGGCCGACCGCCAGGGTCAGGCCCAGTAGCGAGATGTTGTCCAGGCTGTACGACAGGCCCCACAGCAGCGCGACCGCGCCAACCAGGGAAACCGGCAGCGAGAGCGTCGGGATGACGGTGGCAACGAAGCGGCGCAGGAACAGGAAGATCACCAGCACCACCAGCGCGATGGTGCCCAGCAGGGTCAGCGTGACATCGTGCAGCGCCTCGCGCACCGATTTCGAACGGTCGTTCACCGGTGTCAGCGCCACCGACTGGGGCATCTGGCTCTGCAGGGTGGGCAGGGCGGCACGGATCGCGTCGACCACGCGCACCGTGTTGGCGCCGGGCTGGCGCAGGATGGCGATGGTGATCGAGTTCTCGCCGTTCAGCGTGGCCCAGCTCTTGAGCGACTCCAGGCTGTCCTCGACGCGGGCCACGTCCTTGAGTCGCACCGGATTGCCGCCGCGCGTGCTGACGATCAGGTCGGCAAAGTCGGCGGCGTTGCGCAACTGCCGGTTGGCCTGCAGGGTCAGGGTCTGCTGTGGTCCGTCCAGGGTGCCCACCGGCGTGTTGACGTTGGCCGAGCGCAGGGCCGCGCTCAGTTCGTCCAGTCCGATATTGCGCGCCGCCAGGGCTTCAGGCTGCACCCGTACCCGCACCGCATAGCGCTTGGAGCCAAAGATGTTGACCTGCGCGACGCCGTCGATGGTCGACAGCGTGGGCGAAATCAGGTGCTCAGCGAAGTCCTGCAGATCCGACGGTGCCAGCGAGGGCGAGGTCAGCGCAATCAGCAGCACCGGCGCGTCCGCCGGATTGACCTTGCGGTAGGACGGGGGCGAGGTCATGTCGGTTGGCAGCGCGCGCTGGGCGCGCAACAGAGCCGCTTGCACGTCGACCGCAGCGGCATCGATGTTGCGCCCCTCCTCGAACTCCAGCGTCAGCGAGGTGTTGCCAATCGTGCTGGTGGAGCTGATGGTCTTGAGGCCAGGCACGGTCTGGAACTGCTTCTCCAGCGGCAGCGCCACCGAACTGGCCATGGTCTCCGGGTTGGCCCCTGGCAGCGACGCGAAGACATTGATCACCGGCGTGTCGTAGCTGGGCAGCGCCGCCACCGGGATGCTGCGAAAGCCGATGACGCCGGCCAGCACGATGGCGGCGTTGAGCAGCACCGTCATCACTGGACGGCGGATGAAGAGCTCGGCCAGATTCATGGTGTGCTGGTCCGGCTGGAGCCGGCGGCACTGGCGCCCGAGGCGGCGGGCTTGCCGGCGCGCGCGGCGCCGGCAGGCGCGCTGGCGCTGTCGCGGGCGCGTTCGATCAGCGGCGCGCCTGGGCGCACATTCTGCTTGCCGCTGAGGACCACGACCTCGCCTGCGCGCAGGCCGCTGACGGCCGCATCACCATCCTGCACCTGAAGCACCTGCACCGGGCGCAGCGCCGCCTTGCCCGCCTCCATGACGTAGACGACGGTGCCGCGCGCGCTTTGGATGATGGCCGCCTGCGGCACCACCACCGCGTCCTTCAGCGTGTTCACCGTCTGCGAGATCTCCACGAAGGCACCGGGCCACAGCTTGCGCTCACGGTTGTCGAACACCGCCTTGACCTTGACCGACCCGGAACTGGCATCGACCGTGTTGTCGACGAACTTCAGCCGTCCGTTGAAGCTGCCCGCCCCGTCGGGCAGCGCGGCTTGCACCACGGCGCCGCCATCGCCCAGCGCCGCCAGGGCGTCGGGCAGGTTGCGTTGCGGCAGGCTGAAGGCCACCGCGATCGGATCGAGCTGGGTGATGGTCACCAGTGTGCTCAAGTTGGCCTGCACGGCACTGCCCGCCGACACGCTGACGGCGCCCGCGCGCCCGGCAACCGGCGCCGTGATGCGCGCATAGGACAGGGCGACCCGGGCGGCATCGATGGCTGCCTGATCGGCCAGCACGGCGGCGCTCTGCGCGTCGACCAGCGCCTGGGCGGTGTCCAGCGCGCCCTGTGAGATGAATTTCTGCGCCAGCAGCTGTTGCGCGCGGGCCAGTTGGCGCTGCGCATCGGCCAGGGCGGCGTTGTCCTTGGCGAGCTGTGCCCGGGCCTTGGCAACGTTGGCCTCGTCGGTGCGCGAGTCCAGGGTGATCAGCAAGTCGCCGGCCTTCACGAACTGGCCGTCCTGAATATGCACCTTGGCCACCATGCTGCTGAGTTGGGGCTTGACGTCCACGCTGGTCAGCGGCGTGACGATGCCCGACGCCTTCAGCAGCACCGGAAGGTCGCGCTTGCGCGCTGGCACCGTGGTGACCGTCACCGGCGCCATCGTGGCCGCTGGGGCGGATGCGGAAGAGGCGGCGGAGGTGGCGCCGGCGGGGCCGGCAGCGGCCGGGGCTTCGGCCTTGTCGCCGCAGGCCAATAGCGACAGCAGGCCAAGGCTGCATGCGAATCGGGAGACAAAATGGGACGTATTCATGTTCGGTATGTGGCGACCTGCAATGATATGCGGCCCAGAGCGCAGCCGTGGTGGCGGCGCCTGCGCGATTGAAAAGTCTGGGTAAAGTCCGTCTTGAGCCATTGCCGACCCGGCCCTGAGTCTGTCCTTTGCGAGAAAGCCCCACCATGACCCAATGCATCTTGATCACCGGTTGTTCCAGCGGCATAGGCGCCGCGCTGGCGCGCGAGTTTCACCGCCGCGGCCACACGGTGTACGCCACCGCGCGGCGCGCCGACAGCCTGGCGGCGCTGGCGAAGGAAGGCCTGCGCACCCTGACGCTGGACGTCAACGATGACGCCAGCATTGCCGCCGCCCTGGCGCTGGTGCAGGCGCAGCAGGGCCGGCTCGACATGCTGGTCAACAACGCCGGCTTCTCGCAGGTCGGCGCCGTCATGGACCTGCGGCGCGAGGACCTGCGCCGCCAGTACGAGACCAATGTGATTGCGCCGATGGCGGTGGCGCGCGCCGCGTTGCCGCTGCTGCGGGTGGGCCCGGGAGGGGTGATCGTCAACATCGGCAGCATCGTGGGCGTTTTCACCACCCCTTTTGCCGGCGCCTACTGTTCCAGCAAGGCGGCGCTGCATGCCTTGAGCGACGCGCTGCGCATGGAGCTGGCGCCGTTTGGCATCCGCGTGGTGACGGTGCAGCCCGGGGGCGTCCAGTCCAGTTTCGGCAGCCACGCCGAGGCCGCTATCCAGTTGCCCGCCGATTCGCTGTACCGCGGTGTCGAGCAGGGCATTCGGGCGCGTGCACAGGCTGGCCAGCAGGGTGCCACGCCCACCGATGCCTTCGTCGTCCCGGTGGTCGACGCGCTGTTGCGCAGCACGCCACCACTGCGCCTGCGCGGCGGCAAGGGCAGCACGCTGCTGCCGCTGCTCAAGGCGCTGCTGCCCACTCGGCGCTTCGACGTCATCCTGTCGCGCCGCTTCGGTCTGGCCGGCTGGACGCCTGGCAAACCGGCGCAGCGCTAGCGCCGGCGGGCGGCGCGTCGCACAATGCCCGTCTACCGGACCACGCCATGAACCCAACGCCGATCCACCCCCATCAGTCCAAGCCGCTGCCGATCCGGCTGCTGCTGTCGCGGCCGCGGCTGCTGATCTGCACGGTGATTGGCCTGGCGATCGTCGGCATGCTGCCGCCATCGCTGGCCCGGCAGTCCATCACCCGGGCCATCATCGGCTGGAACCTGGGTGCTGGCCTGTATCTGGTGCTGGCGCTGCGGATGATGTTCTGGTCCAGCCACGAGCGGATGCGCACGCGCGCCCTGCAGCATGATGAGGGCCGCGTGGTGGTGCTGGTGCTGGTGGTGATCGCCGCCCTGATGTGCATTGGCGCCATCGTCGCTGAGCTGGCCGTTGTCAAGAACATCCACGGCACGCTGCGCTACGCCCACATCACCCTGGCGGCGCTGACGATCTTCACATCCTGGGCCTTCACCCAGGTGATGTTTGCCCTGCACTACGCCCATGACTACTACGCCACCGAGGTGCGTGGCGAGCATGGCGGGCTGGACTTTCCCGGCGCTCATCCGCCGGACTATGGCGACTTCCTGTACTTCGCGTGTGTCATAGGCACCTCCGGACAGACCGCCGATGTCAGCTTCACCAGCCGCAGAATGCGCAGGACCGGCATGGTCCATTGCGTGCTGGCGTTCTTCTTCAACACAACCCTGGTGGCCCTGACGATCAACATCGCCTCGGGCCTGTTCTGATCAGTCCGTGGCGTTGCCGTCTTCGCTCCCGCTGCGGGGCGCCGGCAGCGCGGCGGCCAGATAGACCGCGCAGAACTCGGGCGGCATGCGCCGCGGCTGCCCGCTGCCGAGCTCGATGCAGACCAGCTCCCAGCGTCCGCGCAGCACGGTGGCCTGGTCGCGGTTGCGGATCAGCTGGAAGCGACGCTCCAGGCTCAGCTTGCCGCCACTGCTGAACAGCCAGGTTGCCAGCGTCAGCTCCTCGCCCAGCGCGGTGGGCAGCAGGTAGTCGTATTCGCCGCGGCGAATCGCCATCGCGCGGTCGAGCCGCTGGTAGTCCGCCAGGCTCAGCCCAAGGGCATGCGAATGGGCCCAGCCGGCGCGCTCGCACCACTGCACATACACCGCGTTGTTGGTGTGCTGCAGGCCATCGATGTCGCCGCTTTGCGGCACCGCCGGCATGGTGAAAGGCTTGGCAAAGTCCCAGGTCATGAGTGGTGAGGGGCAGGGTGCATGGCGGCGATCTTGCCAGCAAGCGGCGCCATGGCGTGTCGCCGAGGAGCCATTTTGTCACCACCGCCGGGGAAATCCGTCACGCGCGGAAAGGCGCAACATCGGTCAGACTGCGGCTTGGCAGCATCAACGGGAGCTCATCATGGCGAGTCTGGTGATTTACGGCAACGAGTTCGAGGGCCACATGGAGAACGGGCTCAGTCCCGAGTTCTTCAAGTACCGGTTTCTGGCCGAAGGCGACTCCTGGATGGATCGCAGCGCGATGTTCCACACCTCGCTCTTGCAGAGTCTGGCGCCGGCGATGGACGCCGTCGGCGACGAGGTGCTGATCATCAACGTGGCGATGTTTGGCGACACCATGCGCCGCGTGGGCGATTGCGCCCGGGGCGACTTCAGGCTGTGGGTCAACACCCAGTTCAACTGGAAGTTCGATGCCATCTTGCTGAGCGCCGGCGGCAACGACTTCATCGACGCGGCGCGCGACCCCGGTCCGGGCCAGGGCATTCTGCGCGACCTGGCGCATGACCTGTTGCCCGCCAGCGGCCGCGATTGCCTCAAGCCGGATGCGGTGGCCAAGCTGGTCAATCAGTACATGAACCCGTGCTTCGCGCAGCTGTATGACGTCATTCAAGCCAGTCGCCACGCCGATACGCCGATCTTCCTGAACAACTACGACACGCCCACGGCGCGCAACGCGCCGGCCTTCAAGGGCGCTCGCGCCTGGCTGTATGACGCGTACACCAAGAACAGCATTCCACCCGCGCTCTGGCCCGAGCTGACCGGTGCCGTGTTCGACGCGGTGCAAGCCACGATCGCGGGTTGGACCAGCGGGCGCGGCAACCTGATTTCGGTGCCCACGCGCGGCACGCTGACGCCGGCGGCGCCCAATACCACCGGCAGCAATGCCGACTGGCTCAACGAGATACACCCCAACGCGGCCGGTTGGGACAAGCTTGCCGGCGTCTGGCGCGCCGCCATCAAGTCGGTGCTGTAGGAGCCCCCACGCTTGCCCCTGCCCCGGCAGCGGCGCAAGCCGATGCCGCGAGTGCTGCGCTGTCCTCAGTGCGCGCCCGCGCCGGCGTCCGCGCTGGCGCCGCCCGCGCGCTTGGGCCGTGACAACCAGACCACCGGGATCAGCAGCAGGAAGATCATGGCCGAGGCATAAAACACGTCGTTGACGGCCAGCATGTAGGCCTGCTGGTCGACCAGCCGGTTGATGGTGGCCAGCGCCTGATCGGGGCTCATGCCGGCGCTGGCCAGCCCGGCCAGCGACTGGCTTGCGACCTGGTTGCCGGCCTGGATCGATTCGGCCAGTTGCGCGTGGTGCATGGCGGCCCGG
>Ga0208882_1001137_pt1 | contig 10640 bp, 7 predicted proteins | sample LakWasMet14_LOW5_2_FD_183862 | JGI IMG/M metagenome (GOLD analysis project Ga0208882, IMG submission 183862) | Freshwater sediment methanotrophic microbial communities from Lake Washington under simulated oxygen tension - Sediment Metagenome... | ecosystem: Environmental > Aquatic > Freshwater >...
CATGATGGTTGCAGACTTCTGCGCCGGTGCCGGCGGTAAAAGCCTGGCGATTGGCGCGCTGATGCGCAACACCGGCCGTTTGTATGCATTTGATGTGTCTGAGAAGCGTCTGCACAATCTGGGTCAGCGCTTGAAGCGCTCCGGCTTGAGCAATATGCATGCGCAAGTCATCAGCAGCGAAACTGATCCTAAATTAAAACGCCTGAATGGCAAGTTTGATCGTGTATTGGTGGATGCCCCATGTAGCGGACTAGGTACCTTGCGTCGCAACCCTGATTTGAAATGGCGTCAGATGCCGGAAGATGTTGCCGAGCTGAATGTCAAGCAAACCAATATTCTGGCTCGTGCTGCCAAACTCACAAAAACCGGCGGACGCTTGATCTATGCAACTTGCAGTTTGCTCAATGACGAGAACGAAAACATCGCAGAACAGTTTCTGGCTACGCATCCGGATTTTAAATTGCTGAATGCAGCAGAAATTTTAGCGCAACAGCAAATTGAGCTGGATACAGGAAACTATTTAAAACTGCTACCGCATCTGCATAATACCGATGGCTTCTTTGCCGCGGTATTTGAAAAAACACAGACCGTGAATGAAGCCGATAAAGACAAAACTGATGTTGAAGCAAGCGAAGCGCCGGTTGAGGTTGCAGCAGTTGAGACCGCAGTAGCAGCTGAGGCTGACGAAGCTGAACCAAAAGCGGCGAAGGCTAAAACAGCCAAGGCAAAAGTAGCAAAACCGAAAGCTGACAAACCAGAGGCTGACAAACTAAAGGTTGAAAAACCAAAAGCTGCAAAGCCTAAAGTTGCAAAAGAAAAAGTTGAAAAGCCTAAAACCGTCAAAGTTAAAGCTGTTAAACCTAAAGCAGTCAAACCTGAAGCGGCAGAGTAATTAACTAGCTTATGAAGCTGCCTAGCCTTAATACACAGATTTTATTAGGCGCAGTCTTTGGCGTTGCTATCGGCGTCTATTTTCATGGGCTAGGCACAGAACATGCGCTTGTGCAGACTGGTTTGTATGCTTCCGGTCTGGTTGGCACACTATTTATTGATTTGCTCAAAATGATCCTGATCCCGCTGGTGTTCTGTTCTATCTCGGTCGGGATTGCCAATCTGCGTCAGCATCAGCAAATGCATCGTGTCTGGGTGACTACCCTGGTGTTTTTCCTGTTTACGATGGCAATTGCCATCACATTGGGTATGGCTGCCAGCCTTTATTTCAAACCCGGTGCTGGTGTTGAGATCGCAATGTTCAGTAACGCGATGCAGAGTTTCTCCGCCGCGCAGATAAGTCCGTCCGAATTCACAACTCAGTTTCTGCATGGCTTGTTTGTGAATCCATTCAAAGCCCTGAGCGAGGGCAATGTGCTGGCGGTTGTGATATTTGCCCTGTTTCTCGGTATTGCTCTAGTCATGGGTGGGGAGCGCTATCGAAATATGCTGGCTTTATTGCAGGAAGCTCAGGAAATCACGATGCGTATTGTCGGCTGGGTGATGCTGCTGGCCCCGCTCGGCATCATGGCTTTACTGATTAAATTGGTCGCAACACAGGACGCTGCAATGATAGGCACGCTGGCTAAATTTGTGGGCGTGGTAATCGGTACTACATTGCTGCACGGTGTCGTGATCTTGCCTTTGCTTTTGTACCTGATCACAGGTACAACACCACTGAAATTCTGGCGAGGCGCGCGCGAGGCTTTGATTACTGCATTTGCCACCAGCTCCAGCAATGCGACCCTACCCATCACCATGCGCTGCACGATTCAGAACCTGAAAGTCAGGCCTGAAATCGCCGGGTTTGTGGTGCCTCTGGGGGCTACGGTTAACATGGACGGTACAGCCTTGTATGAGGCCATTGCCGCGTTGTTTATTGCTAATCTGGTTGGGGTTGAGCTGAGTTTCGCCCAGCAGTTGATCGTGTTTTTTACTGCAATGATTGCTGCAGTCGGGGCTCCCGGCATACCGAGTGCCGGCATGGTAACCATGGTCATGGTACTGCAGTCGGTTGGGTTGCCTGCTGAAGCGATTGCCATCCTTCTGCCAATAGACAGGCTGCTGGATACCCTGCGCACTACCGTGAACGTACAGGGTGATATGGTGGGTAGCCTTGTAGTACAGAGGCTGGCCGATGCGCCTCATGCCTAGCTGATGATGCCTTCATTATTTTTCCGGCCTGCCCTGGCCGCAGATTCAGCCAGTATTGCTGCACTGGCAAATAGTGCGTATCGCAGCGATACCAGCCGGCAAGGCTGGACCACTGAGGCTGACCTGCTTGATGGCTTGCGTACTACGGCGGCAGATGTGCAGCATCTCATCGAATCTGAACACAGCGTGATTTTGCTATGCATGAACGGTGATGACCTGATTGCTTCAGTTTGCCTTGAAAAAGAGGCTGATGCAGCACATGTCGGACTGTTTGTGGTGAACCCTGCCATGCAGGGTCAGGGCGTAGGTAAGCAACTGCTCACTTATGCTGAAAGCTATGCTGTGCAGCACTGGTCAGTGAACAAGTGCTGCATGCACGTCATTACGCTGCGCCAGGAGCTGATTGCCTTTTACGAGCGGCGCGGCTACCGGCGCACCGGTATTGTTAAAACATTCCCCGTTAATCCCGAGATGTGGCAGCCTAAGATGAGTGGTCTGCAGCTGGAGCTTCTTGAAAAACCGGTCTGATTATAAAATCAAGACTGGAATTTTCTAGCCAGGCGCATTCTTTGCACTTCCCATTTTTCCAGGCCATGCATGACCAGAGAGTAAGCCGCCGGTACGACGACCAGCGTCAGCAAGGTGGATGAAACCATACCGCCGATGATGGCGACCGACAGCGGCTTGTTGGTTTCGGAGCCGGCGCCAAGCCCGAGTGCTGCCGGCAGCAGTGCCAGGATAATGGTCAGTGAGGTCATCACTACAGGGCGTAGCCGTATCGGGCAGGCTTCCCTAAGAGCGTCATCAATGGCTACGCCTTTGTCACGCAGCTGATTGGTCAAATCCACTAACAGGATCGAGTTTTTAGCGACAAGGCCGATCAGTAATACCAGCCCGATCATTGAGAACATATTGAGTGTGTCGCCTGAAATCAGCAGTGCAATCAGGCCGCCTATAATAGCCAGCGGCTGTGCGAGCATGATGATGAATGGCTGTATGAACGAGTTGAACTGGCTGGCCAATACCATGTAGAGCAGAATGAAAGCTAACAAAAATACGAACTTGATATTTTTAAAGGTTTTGCCAAACTCTTCGGCCTGGCCCACCATTTTGATATTGTATTCGGCAGGAACGATTTTGGCCGCAGTTGCTTTTACGAGGTCAACCGCATCGCCCAGGGGCATGCCCGGGTTGGCATAGAAGTTTGCCGCATACTGCAGGTCGTAACGCCCGATCACGGCAGCCCCGAGTTCAGGCTCGAAGCTGGCGACCGCATCTAACCGGACCAGCTGGCCATTGCTGCTGCGCAGGAATATTTTGCGCAGGTCTTCGGTATTTTTTAAATCCATTTCATGCGCTTTCAGGCGAATATCGTAACGCTGGCCATCGCCATTCTCATCATTGTATTTGGCCACGTTAATGCCGCCCGCGTACAGGCTGACCGCAGTAGTAATATCGGTAGCGTTCAGGCCTAATGTTGCCGCACGCTCCCGGTCTATTTTCATGTTGAGCTGCGGCAGGTCCAGCTGCACATCAAGGTCAACTTTGCCCATGCTCGGGTTGCTGCTGAGCGAATCCTGCAGCAATTTCGAAATACGGCCGATTTCCTGAAGATTGCTGCCGGTAAGGTTGAATTGCAGTTTCTCAGAGCGCTGGCCGCGTACCACCGAGGCTCCGGTAGGAATCGCGCGTACACCGGGAATCGTGTCCAGCTCTTTTTTCAGATCCTTGATTAATGCCTGCTGGCTCTTGCTGCGTTCTTCTTTCGGTTTCAGGCGCACATTGACATTGCCTTGATTGACTTGCCCGCGGGAACCGGTGCCGATGGTAGAGTAAAAACTCGTCACTTCATTTTTGTGGCTGGCAATCACGGCTTCAACCATTTTCATGCGTGAATCGGTGTATTCCAGGCTGGAGCCAAGCGGCGTTTTGACCGTAATGCTGAAACTGCTTTCGTCAGATTCAGGTACAAAGTCTTTTTCTACGTATTTGAATGAAAAATAACCGCTGAAGAGTACGAACACCACTGTGATTAATAGCACTAATCCGCGGTGCCTTAATGAAATGAACAGCAATTTTTTATAGGCATGATCCAGTGACCCCAGTATTTTCCCTATGAAGCTGTAAATTTTATTTTCATCATGGTGGCTTACGGAAAGGTAGCGTGAGCAGAGCATTGGTGTCAGTGTCAGCGATACAAATAATGATGCCAGTACGCCGAAGGTGACGACAATGCCGAAGGAGTTGAAAAATTTACCCACCATGCCATCCATAAAAATGACAGGCGCAAAAATACAAACCAGCGATAGCGATGCGGCGGTAACCGAGAACGTCACCTCACGCGCGCCGTTCAGGGCGGCGCTGATCGGGTTGGGGTCAATGTGTTCGCGATGGCGATATATGTTCTCAAGCACCACGATGGCGTCATCCACCACCACGCCAATCAGCAACAGCAGCGCCAACAGGGTCATGGAGTTAAACGTAAAACCGGAAAAGTACATCACGGCAATCGCCGCCAGTAACGATACCGGTATTGCGGTTGCTACAATCAGTGTGGAACGTACCGAGCGCAGGAAAATGAATACGATCAAGGCTGCCAGCAGCGTGCCTTCTACCAGGTGTTCTTTAAGCGATGCAACGAGCTGGTTAATGAAAATAGAATCGTTGGTGGATACTTCCAGATTCATGCCCGGAGGCAGGTTGGGGCGGATGTCCTCTTCAAGGCGGCGCTCGACCTCCCGGATGATATCGACTGTGTTGGCGTTCGCGATCTTGACCATACCCAGGCCTACAGTAGGCTTGCCGTTATAGCGGGCGACCTGGCGGTTATCGGTGATGCCATCCTCAATTGTCGCTACATCCTTGAGGCGGATTGAAACGCCTGTATTGGTGGAAACGATGAGTTCACTCAACTGCCTGACATTGTGAAACTCCATATCAAGTTTCAGCAGCTGTTCTGATTGCGCGCTGACTAAAAAACCGCCCGGCAGCTGTATGTGTTCACGGTTGAACGCGGTAATCAAATCATCTGCTGTAACTTTATAGGCCGCCATCTGTTCCGGTTTGATATTGACACGGATGACGCGGTCACGACGCCCGCCGATCGTCACTTCACCTACACCGTTGATGGTCTCGAACTTTTTCTTCAGCACATTGTTGGCGTACAGATTCAGCTGCTGCAGAGTGCGGTCGCCACTCAGTGCCAGCCATATTACCGCCGAGGCATTGGTATCTACTTTTTGTATGACAGGCGGGTCGGTGTCATTCGGCAGGCGGCGCAATATCTGGCTGACTTTAGCCTGTACTTCGTTATAGGCAACGTCAATGTTCTTATCCAGCGAAAATGTAATCGTGATGACTGAAACGCCGGGGGAGGAAGAGGACTGGATGTGTTCAATGCCTGGTGTGGTGTTGATGGCAGATTCGATGATACTGGTAATGCTGGTGTCGACGACATCCGGGTTGGCGCCGCGCAGCGTGGTGTTCACCACGATGATGGGGAAATCAATCGCGGGGATGCGGTCAATGCCGATGCGCTGGTAAGAGATGATGCCGAACAGAACAATGACGCCAGAGAGCATCCAGGCGAGAACATGGCGTTTGATCGAGAGTTCAGGTAGTGTCATGCGGCAATCTTTTTATTAAACAGTTTTTTATTAAACAATTTTTGTATTTTAAATCGGTGATTATTGCGCAGTGTGCTTGCTTGTGACCTGAATCAGCGCCTGATCAGTCAGAAAGCCGGCGCCATCCATCACGATGGTATCGTTGGCGTGCAAACCCTCGGTGATCTCAACCAGCCCATTCTGGTGTTGCCCTGTTTTTACAACTACCTGATGCGCTTTATTGTCTTTTACCAGGTAGACGACTTCGCCTGCCGGCCGCAGCACCACACTCTGCTCCGGAACCATCAAGGCGGAAGGCTGCTCCCCGATAATGACTGTACCGGTGACACTGGCACCGGGTTGCCAGTCAGACTCATCCGTCACGTCAGCAATCACATCGATGGAGCGGTTGCTCTCCGTAATCATGGGTTTCAATTCGCGGATGACGGACTCCACCACTTTTGCGCTGGTCGGCGTGCTTAAACGCACTTTCATTCCGGCTTTCAGCTGATTGCTGATACGCTCAGGAAACGGGATGTGCGCACGTAAACGTTTGTTTGAGATGATCTGCAATAACGGGTCGCCTACTTTTACAAACTCCCCGGTATCGACGATTTTCTTTTCAACGACGCCATCTGTCGGCGCGTAAATTCTGGTTTTACTGCTGCTGTGGTTAATGGTGTCGACACGTGCGCGGGCTCCCGCCAACTGCTCCTTGAGCACGTTCTGCTGAGCGAGGTCAGTATCAACCGCATTCTGCGAAATGAAGTTTTTATTGACCAGTGCCTGGCTGCGCGCCACGATTTTGGTCTGGTTCTCCAGTAATGCCTCGATACGCGCGACTTCCGCCAGTGCTTCGTTACGCTGCAAGGCGTAGTCAGTGGCATCCAGGGTTGCAACCAGTTCGCCTTTCTTTACCCTCTGGCCCGGGCTGACATGCACTTTGATCACGCGTGCCGCAACTTCTGCGGCAATGGTCGGGTCGATCAGGCCTTCGATCGAGCCTACAGCAGATTCTGTGATTTCTATTGCGGTGTCTTTAACTTGCGCTACTGTTACCAGCGTTGGTTTGGGGCCCTTTTTGCCGTTGGCATTGGCGGCTTTATCTTGATTGCCGCAGCCAGCCGCCAGGGCAATCATCAGGGTCAGTAGAATGAGTGGTGTTTTTCTTTGCATAAATAATCGGCTAAATATTTTTTGTATTATGAAGAACTAAAGTTACAGCATTATTTAATTACCTGCTGCCAGTCAAAGTGAGGGCCCGGATCTGTTTTGCGGCCTGGTGCAATATCAGAATGCCCTACTATAGACTGAATCGGATATGCTTTCGTGATCCCGCTAATTAAATTGTTTAATGTTTGATACTGCGCAGGTTCAAAAGCTTCAAAATCACTGCCTTCAAGCTCAATTCCGACAGAGAAATCATTACAACGTTCACGCCCTTGCCAGTTTGATACGCCCGCATGCCAAGCACGGTTCAAACAGGAAACAAACTGGATGAGGCTGCCATCGCGCCGGATTAAAAAATGTGCGGATACCTTGAAGGTGTGGATTTGTGCGTAGTAGGGATGTTCGTCAGGGTCAAGGCGGTTGGTAAACAGCTCAATAATGCCGCTGCCGCCGTATTGGCCGGGGGGCAGGCTGATGTTGTGAACGACAATCAGGCTGATCCCTGTATTGGCTGCGGGGTTCATATCCGCCGTGCCTGTATGCTGGGGGCGCTCGTCAAAATTTGGAGATGCGATGAACTGCGCGTTCTCTGCAAATCCAGCCTGATTGATATGGTAAATTGTCATAGAGGTCGTAATTTATAAGCTTCCATTATTATTACGCAAGATTTTGTTTTGGCGCAGGAATTTGTTTGCGGCTGATTAATTTATGAAACAAACAGGCCGAGATCTGATTTTATATAGATTTCAGTTTAAAATGCGCACATATTGAAAACCTGTATTTAACCTTAGTCATTTAGCAAGGAAACTCCCGATGGTGTTCTTAGAATTAGCAGTGATGCTGGTTGTGATCCTGATCGCAGCAGAAGTCTTTACCAATGCGCTTGAGCATTTGGGCGAGAAATTGAAAATATCGGAAGGCGTAACCGGTTCTTTATTCGCTGCGGTAGGTACTGCGCTGCCGGAAACGTCAGTACCTTTGCTCGCATTGCTGGCGGGTACGCAGAATGCTGCTACCAACGAAGAGATTGGCGTAGGCGCCATTCTGGGCGCACCTTTGATGCTGGCCACACTTTCAATTTCGCTCATGGCGGTTTCCGTATGGAAGCGACGCGGCACGCACGGGCATTTAAGGCCAGAGCGCACCGGACTCACACGCGATCTTAACTTTTTCATCATTGCATTCAGTTTTGCCGCCATTGCGATGTTCGTACCGCATACTTTAATTGCCGTACGTTACGCCCTGGGGTTCTGCATGGTGATGATTTATTTCGTCTACGTGATGATGACGATCAATGCGTCAAAAGCCTTGGTGGAAGAAGGGCACGCCACAGAAGCCGGCGGCGATATGTTTTTATGCAAAGTCGGTTTACCGAATAACATGCCGGTGATTGTCATTCAGCTTTTACTGGGTCTGGGCTTGCTGGTGGCGGGTGCTAAAGGCTTTATCAATGGCGTTGAAGAAGCCTCGCACATATTAGGCATTTCTGCCTTGCTGCTATCTTTGCTGATCATTCCGATTGCTACAGAGCTGCCGGAAAAGGTGAATAGCATTTTATGGATACGCAAGGGCAAAGATACGCTGGCTTTTGGCAATATTACCGGCGCAATGGTGTTTCAGGGTACTTTGCTGCCGGCGATCGGTATTATGCTCACGCCGTGGGAACCGCGCCAGGAAGTATTGCTTGGCATCGTCATGACATTAATAGCTGCGATCTGGCTCAGGTATTTAACAGCCAAGGGCGGCATCAGGGTCTGGCACTTGCTGGTTAACGGCGCATTGTATGTGACATACCTGCTGCTGGTATTAAGTTAAGCCGGATTTAAATCAAACACTGGCTTATTGAATGAGCCAGTGCCCTGAAGCCGTAGCTTGCTGGTCATTCGCTTTCGTTTTCCAGCTCGGCATCCGTCTCTTTCGAAAGCCCCAGTTTTGCAAGCCGGTAACGCAGGGTGCGGAAGGTTACCCCTAGCAATTTGGCGGCTGCGGTTTTATTGTGATTGGTTTTGTTGAGCGCCTGGATAATCGCTTTTTTCTCTACATTCTCGAGGTAGTCAGTCAGCGTCAGCTCGTCTGCCAGCTCGTCGAATTCGCCGCTCATGAATCTGGTAGCGGTGTCATCTTCAATCATCAAGTCTCTTATCGTGATCACTTTGCCATTGCAAAGTGCCAGCGCACGTTCCAGCATGTTTTCCAGTTCACGTACGTTGCCCGGAAATGGCAGCCTGGAGATATATGCAAGCGCATTGTCATCAATTTCCGGCACGGGTGCCTGCTGGTGCGCACAGAGCTTGTTCAGCAGGATGTCAGCGATTAAAGGAATGTCGGCAGGACGGTCGCGCAGTGCCGGCATTTTGAGCTGGATCACATTCAGGCGGTAATAAAGGTCTTTCCTGAACTGACCGTTATCCATCATCTCGGCAAGATTTTTATGGGTAGCGCTGATAATGCGCACATCGACTGTTTCTTCGGTCGTGCTGCCAACCATGCGCACTTTTTTCTCCTGTATCGCACGCAGTAATTTCACCTGCATCAGCAACGGCAGGTCGGCGACTTCATCCAGAAATAAAGTACCGCCATTAGCAGCCTGGAACATGCCATCCTTATCCTGGCCAGCCCCGGTAAAAGCCCCTTTTTTATAGCCGAAGAACTCGCTTTCCATCAGGTTTTCAGGGATAGCACCGCAGTTTACTGCGATGAACGCATCGTCCGCCCGTGAGCTGTTCTTATGGATCAGTTTTGCCGCCAGCTCCTTGCCGCTGCCGGACTCGCCGCTGATGTAAACAGGTGCCTGACTGCGGGCAAGTTTCTCTATCATCATGCGTACGTGTCTGATCTGCTCTGAGTCACCAATCATTTCAAGTGTATTGGGGTGGGATTGCTCAGTTTGCGTGGTGAGCTTGAGTGCAGATTCCACTACCGGCCGTAACTGTTTAAGCGAGATCGGTTTTGATAAGTAATCAAAAGCACCGGATTTTAGTGCGCATACTGCATTCTCGGCACTGCCGTGAGCCGTAATCACTGCAACCGGTAAGCCGGCATGGAACTCATTGATGTACTGCAGCAGGTCCAGCCCCGTTCCATCCGGCATCTGCATATCGGTAATGCAAAGACCGTAAGAACGTTCCGCGAGTAAAGTTTTGGCTTCTTCTACACCGCTGGCGCTGTATGTTTCGATATCCATGCGCTCCAGCGTCATCACAAGCAGTTCTCGGATATCGGTTTCATCATCGACGATTAGGCAGGTTGGTTTTTTGGTCATGCTTGCATGTGGCCTTTAATTTGTATTTCTTAACTCGAGTATAAACGCACTGCCGCGATCCAGCGCATGGAAGTACAGCTGCGCATTATTTGCTTCAGCCAGTTCGCGTGAAATGTATAAGCCGAGGCCATTGCCGGTGGTTTTTGTGGTGTAGAACGGCTCAAACAGCTTGTTGCGGTCATGTTCGGCAATGCCTGCGCCGTCATCGATGATTTCCAGATGCAAGCCCGCTTTGGTATTGGGCGTGGATTTCAGTGTGCGTGTGCAGTTTAAATGCAGGCTGCCGATCTCTTTGCGGCCATGTTCCCATGCATTTTTACATAAATTCCACAGAATCTGCGTCAGGTGCCGGCGGTCGAAGGTGATGCTGTATTGTGCCGGGCAAAGTTCAAGTGTGAAGTGTGCGGCCGGAATTTTCTCGATGGCGCAGAACTGCGTATGAAAATCAACAATAAACT
>Ga0208882_1001138_pt1 | contig 10635 bp, 9 predicted proteins | sample LakWasMet14_LOW5_2_FD_183862 | JGI IMG/M metagenome (GOLD analysis project Ga0208882, IMG submission 183862) | Freshwater sediment methanotrophic microbial communities from Lake Washington under simulated oxygen tension - Sediment Metagenome... | ecosystem: Environmental > Aquatic > Freshwater >...
TGAGGTGCTCAGCGATGAATTGAGCCTGGCGATTGTAGTGCCAGAGGATCAAATGCCGCCTGATGTGGTGAGAATCAATTCGCGTGTGATCTACACCGATGAAAGCATCGGGTTAAGCCGGGAGGTGGAACTTGTTTTTCCGGAAGGTGCAAATATGAAGTATGGAAAGATATCCGTACTTTCTCCGGTGGGCTCTGCTTTGCTTGGACTGAAAGAAGGCCAGGCTATTGATTGGCCATTCCCGCACCGGCAATCCAGGCGGCTGAAAGTTATCAGGGTTATGAATGCATGACCAAAGCGCGCAGCTGATCTTAATACTTTAGAGACTGCAGGCGGAATAGCCAATAACTTATTAATTTATATAAAAATTTACACGGGATTTTAATTTTGACCACTAAAATTATTACTACACATTTAACAGATAAAGCCATTTTGACTGAAGTTGTCGTTGATGATGAAATATTCAATGTGTTTACTACATTTAGTGCCGATGAAAAAGGCAAATATATCACCTTCTGTAAGGTATACATTGCCGATGCAATGACCTGGTCGACGAAGCATATTTGGCATGCATCCTCTACCGATACCGTCAATGCGGCGTTAGATCATGTCACTGTAAGCAAAATGCTATTGAACAAGAAACACACCGATTGGGACCCCGAGCTGTTTTACATAAACAGGCCATTTGAAAAAGCAGAGAAACTTATTTTTAAAGATTACACTGTAGATAGGAACTCATTTAATTCAAGATTTACAGAAAAATTACTTGAGGAGTCAATTGGTTATGAATCATCTGAGAAGGCTAAATCCAGTTTTATCAATAAAATCAAAAAATATATACTGGCCCCAGTCATAGTTCTTATCATGTTCAGCTTGTATTCAATGATCGCAGTGGAGTAATGTTTCAATACCCATGCAAGACCACATGAATAATACATGTGAGGTGTGTTAGTGGTCAGCATGGCGTGTTAAAAGCTTTAAAAAGTTATCACAGAGTGAAAGCAGGAGCCCAGCCAGATTGACTGCCAAGCCCCCTAACCCGCTCATATTTGCATGTATATTTGATATAGGAAGTATTTTGAATTCGGATCCTAGAGTATTTTTTGCAGCTGAACGTACTTTGCTGGCCTGGGTAAGATCAGGCATCACGGTGATGGCACTTGGCTTTGTAGTCGCTAAATTCGGCTTGTTTATGACGTTGCTGGCAAATGCAGACGCCGGTAATGGCCATATTCATCAACATCACGATTTTTCCAATCTGTTTGGTATGGCGCTTGTCATAATCGGGGTTGCAATTACATTGGGTGCGCAATATAACCATCATCTATATGTGAAGACATTACCGCCAGCGGATGTTCCTGAATTGGCAATTACCTGGTTAGGTTCTTTATTAACATTATCAGTAGCATTGGTTGGCGGACTTCTTACTGTCTATCTTGCAGTGACATAACGTTTTTACAGTACGGCAAAGGTTATGTATGCACAATAGGGTAAGAAGTCCGGACTACGGATATTAAATTAAGCTGCCTTGCATATTTTTGCACGAGCGGTTAATAAGTGATCAACGCTGATCTTGCCGGCACCTTTGAATATCAAAGGCAGGAACATCACAATATAAAGCAGTGGCAGCTTGTAGTTACCCAAGCCATCGCCCTCTTCGTCTACTATTCTATAACCTGTTATCAGGTCACTGAAACTGGTTAATTGAGCAGGCCAATGCACTGCAGCAATAGCCACAATCGTTAAAATCAACAGTGATATTGAAAAGAACCGGGTCGCAAAGCCTAACACCAGCGCAATCGCACCCAGTATCTCAAAGTAAGTTGCGATGCTCCAGCTGATATCCGGCGGCAGCAGATTAAACGGGAACGGGAAAGATATTTCCTGAAACCAATTTACACCATGAAACTTCTGGAGTCCTGATTCACCAAACTCTATTGCCAGGATCAAACGCAAAAATAACGGTGGAATATAATCCGCAAAAGAATTTACCTGTGTAACAGCCTTACAATAAAAATCCACTCCCATATCCAACACAGAACATGCCTTCATCAGAACTTCTCCTTAATTTAAGATTAACGATATGCATTAGTCGTAATTAAGGGCCATTACTTACAATATCTTAAGCTTTGCGCTTTGATATTCTGTAATAAATCCTGACAGCTAACAGCAAAGCCAATATCACTGCATACAGTATTGGCTCGCGCAGGTCTTTTTTTACCAGCCACAAAAAATGCACCACACCTAAAACGGCAATGACATAAACCAGGCTGTGCAATTGTTTCCAGCGCTCACGCAATAACCTGATCATTGCATTGTTTGAGGTGATGGCCAGCGGTAAAGTTAATATGAATGCTGACGCGCCAACCAGCACGTATGGATGCTTGATAATGTCTTTGATGATATCCGCCCAGTTGAAAGCATAATCCAGCCACAGATAGGTTATCAGATGCAGGCAGGCGTAAAAGAACATGAATAGCCCCAGCATGCGCCTGTACTGCAATTGCCATGAGCGCCCTGTCAGCAGCCTGATCGGGCTCAGGCTTAATGTGCATAACAGCATAAATAATGCCCAGTAACCCGTTGATCTTTCAACAAACTCTATCGGGTTTGCAGACAGGTCATCATGAAAGGCTAGCCAGAACAGACGCAGTAGCGGAATCAGGCACAGTAAAAAGATTGCAACCTTAAATCTGGCTATCAGTTTTTTACTTGGTACCTTGCCGATAAAGCTCAGCGATTGTGCCCTAAAAGTTTTTTCGTAAATCCATGCCGGCATACATTTGCCCTACCTGTTCTGTGTAACCGTTGAACATCTGTGTTTTAATGCGCCCGGCGAAGAGGCCGGCGCCAATACGCTTCTCTGAAGACTGTGTCCAGCGCGGATGCTCAACCTGTGGGTTAACGTTGGCGTAAAATCCGTATTCAGCCGGGCCCGCCTTCATCCATGTGGTCATAGGCATTTTGTCAGTGAAACGGATTTTAACGATGGCTTTTGCGCCTTTGAAACCATATTTCCATGGCACTACGAGGCGCATCGGAGCCCCGTTCTGATTGGGCAAAGCCTCTCCATATAAACCGACAGCCATGATTGTAAGCGGGTTCATCGCTTCGTCCATGCGCAGGCCTTCGATATATGGCCAGTCAAGTATCGGTAGATTCACACCTGGCATCTGCTGCGTATCTGCCAATGATATAAATTCAACATATTTGGCATTTGCATTGGGCTCAGCCCATTTGATCAGCTGTGCAAGCGGGAACCCGATCCAGGGAATCACCATAGACCACCCTTCAACACAGCGCATGCGGTATATACGCTCCTCAAGCGGGGCGAGCTTTAGAATATCTTCAATACTGATGGTTTTATTTTTTTTGACCTGACCTTCAATGCTCACCGTCCAGGGTACTGGCTTGAACAGCTTAGAATGAATCGCGGGTTCATCCTTGTCGGTACCGAACTCGTAATAGTTATTGTAGGTAGTAATATCTTCAAAAGAAGTCAGTTTCTCGCCTGCCCCGTATTTTGATTTGCTGAAATTCGGAAGCTTGAGCAATGGTTTGCTCGCCTTGTGCTGTGCAGGCAGATTGCCGGAAGTTGCAAATGATGGGCTGGATAGCAGCCCTGTGGCACCGGCCAAAAGGCCAAAACCAGCCTGCTGCAGAAACTTGCGCCTGTCATCAAAAACCTCTTTAGGCGTAATTTCTGATGGAACAATATCGGACTTTGTCTGAATAATCATGGCGTAACCTTAAATTATGGGTAAGTGCTGAAGCATCACCCATCAACATCATTGATAACGTTAGTTAGTCAAACAAGCAGCCAGTTCCTTACATGGTTACAGATATATTTAACAAAAAATTATTGAATTAAATTTTGGGTTTCTTTTGTAATTTCTTCATCCAATGCTGAATCATTGGTGTTTTTAGCGATCAGCCTGGCTTTCTCGACTAAAGCCTTCGCAGACTGCATGTCTCCGCTGGCCGCCTTAACCTGTGCCAGCACATAGCTGCCCTGGGCTTCGTAATAAGCACCACCCTGTTCATTCGCAAATTTGATGATTTTATTCAGGGTATTTTCCGCGCTGGTATAGTTTTTGGCCGCTGCATAATAACGGCCCAGCTCAATGCTGGAATGTGCAAACTGATCCGGAGTGCCGGATTTCTGATGCATAAAATAAGCTTTGATCTGGTACTCAAGGGCTAGATCATGCTGATTCATAAGGTGATAAGTCTCAGCGATATTTTCGAAACTTTCACCGCGCTCATTGTCATTGGCATCCAGTTTGGTTGCTGTTAAATAAGATTCCAGCGCTAAAGGATATTGCTTGGTTTCAAAGTGCGCATTGCCGATGCCGATATGTGACACGCGCTCGAACGCTTTGCTTTTTGCAAGACCCGCCTGCTTCAGGCTTTCCTGATAGCTGGCAATGGCTTGTTCATATTGACTGGCATTTTTATAAGCATGACCGGTAACCAGGGCGACAATGGTTTTGTCAAATGCATCGGCAGATAGCTTTTCAGCGGACTTTAATGCAGTTAACGCAGACTTTAAATCACCTTGCGCGCTGTAGGTGCGCCCCTGGCACATTAGCGCATCGCGGTCATGGCTATTGGTGTTGAGCGCTTTGGTTGCCAATGTGGTCGCGGTAGAAAAGTCACCCTGTTCATACGCTTTATTACAAGCATAAGCATCGTCTGAAATTGCATAAACATTGTTAAAATACAATGCAGTAAATAAAGTGGTTAAAGTTAATTGTAGCTTCATGTTGATTAAGTCTTCAGGTTAAATGCAGCAGGTGCATGTGTGTGTTTATAAAAACTCAGACCAGTTAAATGACTTCTGAACCGTAGCAAAAAAATTGGGGTTTAATAATGATTGCTTGGTGTTGTAACGCAGCTGCTGCCCGGCTTCATCCACAATGTCGCCCCCTGCTTCTTTCAGTACGCAGTGCGCTGCAGCGGTATCCCACTCCGAGGTTGGCCCCAGCCTTGGGTACACATCAGCCGAACCTTGTGCTACCAGACAGATTTTTAGAGAACTTCCCATGCTGATAAGTTCAGGAACTGCGCCGGTTTCAACATGAATATTGTTCAGAAAACGCTGAACCTGGTGGTCGCTATGAGAGCGGCTGCCTGCAACGATGAGCTTTTCTATGTTAAAAGACCTGGTGTGGATTTGAAATGCAGCATAATTTTTAGCCTGTTTAAATGCGCCATGTCCCAAAGATGCGTAATACAGTACATCTGTCGCCGGCGCATACACTACCCCCATGATCGGCGCATGCCTGTCTATCAAGGCAATATTGACTGTAAACTCCCCGTTGCGCTTAACGAACTCGCGCGTGCCATCCAGCGGGTCGATCAACCAGTATAGCTGCCAGGAGTTGCGGACATCGGCATCTATCATTTCCGATTCTTCAGACAGGATCGGAATTTCAGGTGTCAGCCGTTTTAAGGAGCTCACAATCAGATTATGCGCCGCCAGATCAGCCTGTGTTAAGGGTGAATTATCAGATTTGTTTTCAACATCAAAATCTGTTTCGTACACCTTCATAATTGCTTCACCGGCACTTTTGGCAATTTCGATTACGGCGTCTAAATATTGATGATAGTGATTATTTTCCATTGCTTATCCCAATAATGCCAATAAACCGGCTTCGTCTAAAATTGTAACGCCAAGCTCCTGCGCCTTATCCAGCTTGCTTCCGGCCTCAGTGCCGGCAACAACATAATCTGTTTTTTTCGAAACGCTGCCACTCACCTTGCCGCCCGCCGCCTCGATGAGCTCTTTTGCACTATCACGCGACATGGTGGGCAATGTTCCGGTAAGTACAAAGGTTTTACCCAGCAAGATGCCGCTTGAGGTTTGTTTCCCCTCGGTCACAGGCCAGGTGATACCCGCTGATATAAGTTCGGCAATCACACTTTGATTGTGTGTTTCAGAGAAAAAGTTGGTAATAGACTCGGCAACTACAGGCCCTACATCATTCACTTCCAGCAGTTTTTCAGTGTCGGCTGCCATCAGGGCGGGCAAATTCCCGAAATGCTTGGCCAGATCCTTGGCTGTTGCCTCCCCGACATTGCGCATTCCCAGCGCATAGATAAAACGTGCCAGCGTGGTTTGCTTGCTGGTTTCCAGCGCATTTAAAATGTTCTGCGCTGATTTATTCGCCATACGATCAAGGTTGCTGAGCGTACTCAAATCCAGCTTGTAAATATCTGCCAGCGTATGCACGAGGTTAGCCTCAACCAGCTGGTCGACTAATTTATCGCCCAAGCCCTCAATATCCATTGCCCGGCGTGAGGCAAAGTGCGTGATTGCCTGCTTGCGCTGTGCTGGGCAAAACAAACCGCCGGTACAGCGCGCCACTGCTTCATCAGCCTGCTTCAGAATATGCGAGCCGCATTCCGGGCAAACCACTGGCATTTCAAAACGGCGTGCATCGGCCGGGCGCCTTTCAGCCACCACAAACACCACTTCAGGAATCACATCCCCCGCCCTGCGCACGCTGACAGTATCGCCGATATAAACATCTTTGCGGCGCACCTCGTCTTCATTATGCAAGGTTGCGTTTGTTACAGTCACGCCGCCCACAAACACAGGTTTCAGCCTGGCGACCGGCGTAATCGCGCCGGTACGCCCGACCTGCACGGTAATGTCCTCAACAATGGTGAGCGCCTCCTGTGCCGGGAACTTGTGTGCTACTGCCCAGCGCGGTGCGCGTGACACAAACCCCAATTCATTCTGCTGGCTGAACTCGTTAACCTTATAAACAACGCCATCAATATCAAAAGGCAGGCGATCGCGTATTTCACCGATTTTCTGGTAATACGAGCGAAGCCCGGCCGCGCCTGTGACTACACCACGTTCATGACTCACGGGAAAATGTAAGCCGGCCAGATAATCCATCGCCATCGCATGATTGGTCAAGGTCGGGATACCCTCTGCCGCACCAAGTCCATAGGCAAAGAATGTCAGGGGTCTTTGCGCTGTAATACGCGCATCGAGTTGCCGCAGGCTGCCCGCAGCCGCGTTGCGCGGATTAGCAAACAGCTTGTCGCCCTTGGCCAGTTGCGTCTGGTTCAGCTTGTCGAAATCGCGTTTCAGCATCAGCACCTCGCCGCGCACTTCTAAAAGCTGCGGTGGCTCCGCACAATTCAATCGCATTGGAATCGCGCGTAAGGTACGTAAATTGTGTGTGACATCCTCACCGGTATAACCGTCTCCGCGTGTCGCGCCCTGTGTGAAAACACCATTTTCATACGTCAGCGTAATGGCAAGGCCATCAAACTTGGGCTCGACTGCATAGGTCACCTCGGCAATGCCGAGTGCTTCACTGATGCGTTTGTCAAAAGCCGTTAACTCACTGTCTTCAAATGCATTATTCAATGACAGCATGGCCTGGCGGTGCGTAATGCTGTTAAAGGCATTGACCGCAGATCCGCTGACGCGCTGCGTTGGTGAATCCGGTGTAATCAGTGATGGATGCTGCTGCTCCAGCTCCTGCAGCGCCCGATAAATTGTGTCGTACTCGCTATCAGGTACGCTAGGCGCATCCAGCACATAATATTCGTAATCATAACGAGTGATTAAATCACGCAGTTCCTGTATACGTGATTGAGTATCTCGCTGATCAGCGCTAAATAACATTGATTTCACACCTGGAATTAAGAGAATAAACGATGCGCTACATCTGAACCGGGCGCAATGCCTCGTGTCAGCATCGTGGCCTGGATTATTTTAAGTTGATGCCGTATTTTGTCGATCTGCACATCACCCAGCGGCCTGTTATTGTCATCAACCAGCTGCGCATGCAAGCCGGTTTCCATTTGTTTTGCAACCTGCACCATATGGTTGTATGCCTCAGTACAGTTGCTCACATGCGGAATATCCAGTTGAAAGGTAATCCCCTTCACGACTGATTGCCTCAGCATGTCAGGGCTGAATGGATAATGGTCACGATTGAACATTACAAAAGAAGGTAACGCTGCCACTGAAGTTGACGCTGCCTGTTTTTTAGCAGTTTCATCATAATATTTAAAACTGCCGTCAGCAGCCAGTTCCAGCCCCTGAGCTTCAGCCAGCCCCCTGAGTTTAGTGCCGGTAAATGCACCGTTTTCTCCGTGTAGCAGATGAAAGCCCATGGTTTTATCAACATCAATACAGAAAGCATCCAAAGCTGCGGCATCTGCAACCGCATCACCCGTGCTTTGCCACTCTACATGCGCGTTGACATCAAGGCCCAGGCTTTCCACTGCCAGCTGGAAACGGTTCACGACGTTACGTGAAACCGGGCCAGCCCTGTCTGCAAGCTGCAGGCTGCAGGCGATTTTTGATATTTTCTGATTTGCGAAATCGGGTTTGGAAGAAACGTCGCTCAACAACAGCCAGCGCTGGTCAGGCGTTTGCACATGTAAAAACAGAGGTTTGTCAAAACCATCAAAGTCGCTTTTCAATACGCTGCAAATCTGGCCTATTGTAGATACATCTACCAGATGCAGCACTGCAACCAGATCGACTTGCGCATGAAGTTTTGCCGGCAGGCTCTGTACAGCAATCTCTTCCGGCAGCGTTTCATCAGCGCCGCTTTGCATTGTATTGGCATACGCTTCCGGTGAGTTGCCTGCATTCAGGTTTTTACTGAACGCATCCTGAAAAATGGCTTTAATGCCATCATGATTGACCGCTTTCGTTTCTGCCAATGGCTCATCAGGCACTGCAGGAACATCGTTAGGCAAAGGCGCTTCTAAAGGCGCAGCTTCGCTAATTTCATGCACATGGATTGTTTCAGGTTCCTGATATGCGGTTTCGGGCTCCGCCTGTAACGCGTGCTCAGCAATGTTATCCGGTATTTCGAGCGCCGGCTCTTCTTTGTCGGCTGAAGTTTCATGTATCAGGTCGTGGCTGATCGAAAACGCATCGTGATCCTGATCATCCTCAGCATCATAGAATTGCGTGCTGTCTAATGAAGGCTCATCAAGCAATGCATCGCTTTTAATGTTGGAAAAGTTATTTTCCACCTGTTGATGAAAGCGCCTTTCTTGCCACCAGTTAAATACCAGAACGGCAACAATAATCAGGCCACCGATGACAATCAAAACTATTTGCAAATCGCTCATTTACATTAAACTTTCACTATATTCAACTACCGAGGATTTACGCCTCAGCCATTCTCACTGCGGCATCCATATCTACATCAACGATACGTGAAACTCCAGACTCCTGCATAGTAACACCTATCAATTGCTGCGCCATTTCCATCGTAATTTTATTATGACTTACATATAAAAACTGCGTTCTTTCTGACATTTTTTTCACCATGGTGCAAAAGCGCTCTGTATTACTGTCATCCAACGGCGCATCGACTTCATCCATCAGGCAGAATGGAGCAGGATTCAGCCTGAACAAAGCAAATACCAGCGCCAGTGCAGTCAATGCTTTCTCACCACCCGACAGCAGGTGAATTGTACTGTTTTTCTTGCCGGGAGGTTGTGCAAACACCTGCATGCCTGTATCCAGAATTTCATCGCCAAGCAGCACCAGCCTGGCCTGCCCGCCTCCGAACAGGGTGGTGAACAATTCATTGAAGTGCAGATTAGCCTCATCAAAAGTTGCCTGTAAACGGCTTCTTGTTTCCCGGTCTATTTTGCGAATTGCATCTTCCAGCATCTGGCTTGCATCCGTCAGGTCAAGACACTGGCTATCAAGATATTGCTTGCGGGTTTGCTCGGTAGCCAGCTCATCGATAGCTGCCAGGTTTACTGCGCCCAAAGCCTCGATATCAGCTTCCAGTTTATTTTTCATGCTTTCCAGATGACCGGTTTTCAAGCTGCCCTGGTACTGCTGCAAACTATCCACCAGTACTGACTCATCCATGCCGGAAGCCACCAGCCCGGCCTGGCATTGCTCAAAATGCAATCGCGCTTCCTGCTCATTGAGCCGGCTTGCCTCCAGCTTATCCCTGATTGGATGCAGCATCTGTTCATTTTGCAGGCGTGTACGCTCCTGCTGCATTAAAGCATCCTGGCATTCAGCCATTGCATTGCGTGCAGCCGCAAGCGCTTCTTCCCGCGTGTGTTTCACATTCAACGCAGCTTCCAGATTCGATTTCAGCGTTTCCATTCTGGTCGCATTGAGTGCGGCCTCCAGCTCATTGCCGCGCACTTTCAGGCTGGATTTTTCTTCATGTAGAAATTCAAGTTTTGATTCTAACTCCTTGATATTGTTTTCAATGAGTTTGATGTTAAATGCTTTTTCCTGATGAGTGCGTTCTAATGCCTGCAACTGGCTGCGTGCTTCATTCAGCTGTTTTTCGGCATTCTGCTTACTAAGTTCTTTGGCTGATTTCTGAGCCTGTATTTGCGACAGGTCCGCACTGATTTCAGTAGCCTGCGCTTCTTTAAGCGTTTTTTCGGCTTGCAGCTTTTCCAGCTTTTGCCCGGTGTAAAGGCAATCGGTTTCCAGCATGCTTTGACGCTGGAGCGCGCTCTGTTGCTGCTGCTTCAGCTGCTGCAGACTTAAATTCAACTGATGCGCCTGCTGTGTAATATTTTTCAAATATTGCTGCCCTGCATGCTGGCTTGTACGCAGCTCCTGCAGTTCCGCCTCCAGCTGCCCCAGATGCTTGTTGGCAG
>Ga0208882_1001144_pt1 | contig 10601 bp, 8 predicted proteins | sample LakWasMet14_LOW5_2_FD_183862 | JGI IMG/M metagenome (GOLD analysis project Ga0208882, IMG submission 183862) | Freshwater sediment methanotrophic microbial communities from Lake Washington under simulated oxygen tension - Sediment Metagenome... | ecosystem: Environmental > Aquatic > Freshwater >...
TTCGTCAACCAGGTAAAGCCCGGCGTACGTCAATCGATGGAATCGAGCCTGGTGGATACCGCGAATGTTCTCGCGCAACTGGCCGCCAATGACGTGAAGAACGGCGTGATAGCCGACGGTGAATTTTCGGCGGCAATCATGTCGGCTAAAACTTCACGCTACAAAGCCGGCATTTCCGATTTCATGAAAGAGGTTTTCAATTACCGGATCATCATTACCGATGATAAAGGCAAGGTAATTTACGATTCCGACAATCTGGCCGTCGGCAAGGATTATTCGCGCTGGAATGATATCTATCTGACCTTGCAGGGGAAATACGGTGCACGCTCGACCCGTAGCGACCCGAAAGACGAACGCAGTACCGTCATGTACGTAGCGGCTCCGATCATGGATGGCGATAAATTGATCGGCGTGTTGTCGGTCGCCAATCCGAACGCCAGCATCCAGCCATTCATCGACAAGAGCCAGAAAAATATCGTCAAACAAGGTTCTGTCCTTATTGCGGCATCGTTCCTGATAGGTCTGATCGTGACATTCTGGTTTACCCATTCGCTCGATCGTCTCGGAAAATATGCCAAGGCAGTTGCCATCGGCGAACGCGCGGTATTGCCGGATTTGGGCCGCAATGAAATGGGAGAGCTCGGCGAGGCATTGGACACGATGCGCAAGAAACTCGACGGCAAGCAATACGTCGAGCAATACGTGCAAACACTCACGCATGAAATGAAAAGCCCGCTTGCAGCCATTCGAGGTGCTTCGGAAATTCTGGAAGAAAATCCCGCCGAAGCCGACCGGGTCAAGTTTCTGGACAACATCAAGACGCAGTCACTGCGTCTGTCGGAAATGATCGACAAGATGCTGGCGCTGGCATCGGTGGAATACCGGCAGAATGAAATCGAAAAGAAGCCGGTAAATCTGGCCGAATTATGCCGTCAGGTTATTGCCGGTTTCGAGCACGGCGCGAACAAGAAGCTGGTCGACAAGAAAATCAGATTGATGCATGAGGATTTGAATATTGCGTCAACGATTCATGGCGACACATTCCTTCTGACACAGTCCTTGCAAAACCTGTTGGACAACGCGATCGATTTTTCTCCCCCATACGGTGTAATAAAAATCGCTATTGACTCCAGTCCGACGCACTGCATCATTAAAATTCAGGATCAGGGTGCGGGTATTCCCGATTATGCCGCACCACGTCTATTCGAACGCTTTTATTCCCTGCCCAGACCGGATACGGGACAACGCAGCAGTGGCCTCGGCCTGAGTTTCGTGAAGGAAGTGGCGCTTGCCCACAATGGTGACATCACGCTGGTGAATCAGCCGGAAGGCGGCGTGTTGGCGAGTTTGTCGATCGAAAAATAACTTCACCTCCGCCACACACAGGCTGCATTCGCTCCACACAGGCAGTACTTAATCTGACCCGGTATTCAAACCCGGAGTCCTTATGTCGCAGTTAAGTTTTGTCCTGAAAGCCCTGATTGTCGGTTTTCTTACCCTATTGCTGATCATCCCCTTGAGCATGATCAATGGAACCATCAGGGACCGCCAATCCTACCGTCTTCAAGCCATGGAAAAAGTCGAAAGAAGCTATGCCGGTCAATTGAAATTTGCCGGGCCGGTATTAATAGTGCCATTTCAGGATGTCGAGACCGTCATCACCGTCAACGACAAGGGCGAGGAAAAACAACATAAGGAAACAAGTGACAACTTCTGGATTTTTTATCCCAGAACGCTCAATGCCAGCGGCAACATGGTGCCCGATAATAGAGCGGTCGGTATTTTCAATGTCAGGACTTACGAATGGAATGCAAAGATGAAGGCCGCTTTCGATTTCAATACCATTGATAGCGGGAATCCCCTGATCAAGCGCAGCATCGGGTCACCCTATTTAAGTTTCCTGATGAACGATACCCGTGGCCTTAAAGGCACGCCGAAACTGAAGGTGGCCGGCGAGAGCAGGGAAATCAAGCAAGGCGCAGGCAATCACGGAATTGCCGCGAAAGAAAAAGGTTTGCACGTTAGCTTGCCGAAATTCGTGCTTGCGGAACCACAAAAATTCTCGGTGGATATGGATTTCGCCTTGGGCGGAACCGAAAGCCTTTCCTTCGTTCCCATTGCCGATAGCAACCAGATCAGTATTCAGTCTTCGTGGCAGGATCCGAATTTCGCGGGTGATTTTTCTCCGCGAAGTTCCAAAGTGGATGAAAACGGGTTTGTTGCGAACTGGGATATCTCGTCGCTGTCGGCCAGTGCCCAGACCGAATATCGCAACATGGCGTCATTGGAAAGCATCGAAAGTCTTCAGGTCAATTTGATGGATGCGGTGGATTTGTATACCCAGCTTGATCGTGCAAGCAAATACGGCATGTTGTTTATCGTCCTGACATTTGTCGGATTCCTGATGTTTGAAATCATCAAGCAACTGGCGATCCATCCGATCCAATATGGATTGGTAGGGCTTAGTCTGGCGATATTTTTCGTCTTGCTGCTGAGCCTTAGCGAGAAGATAGATTTTCTGTGGGCCTATCTGACTGCAAGTGTCGCCTGCATCGGTTTGTTGACGATGTATGTGAGCTCGGTATTGAAAAGTTTTACTCGCGGGCTGGGCTTTTCCGCCATGCTGACGATTCTTTATGGTGCGCTGTATGGCTTGCTGGTTTCCGAAGATAATGCGCTGCTGATGGGCTCGCTGCTCTTGTTCACGGTACTTGCCGCCATCATGCTGGCTACGCGGAAAGTGGATTGGTATCAACTAGGCAAGAAGGAAGTGCCGCAGGTTTAAGCTTGAGGCGCCGTCGAAAGACGGCGCTTTTTTTTACACCCGGGAAAAATATGTCGGGATTCGAAGGTGCTGCATGGTCGGTTTATTGTTTTTATTTATGTTTCTCTTGGTGCTGTTCGCGGCTCCTCTGCTAATCCCTAATGCGCAGTATCTGAAGCGATATGTAATATGCATGACACTTTTTTTCCTGCTTCTGTCATGGCATGGCTCGCCGTTGCACCCAGCAAGCAAACACGGTGCAGTGTGTTTTTTCATATCATTGCTTTCGGCAATACATTTTTTTGCAATGTTTATGAGGTTTGTTGTACCACCCTGGGTCCGGACCTCGGGAAATTCGGCGCCATCTTCCGGCAGTTCCATGAAGTACCTGCTGCAGCCATTATTTCTTGTTGGCGGATGTTGTTACCTGTTTTTTTCTATACACGAATATTCATGGTTTAGAAGTGCAATACCGTCTGATATCGGTGTTAACCAGTCGATTGAAATGAATTCGGATGCCCACTTGTTCGGGGGCTGCGGTACTGCAATATTGAAATTGTCATCGGGTAGTAAAACTGCAATTGCCAGCAAAGGCGTCGATTTTTTTTGAACACTCTCTTCAGGCAAGGTACGGTCACGAAGCGCGTCATCCATATGAGAAATGGAAGGAGACACCACTGCCGGACAGTTGGACCAGTGAAGGCATGTGGATGGGACTTACCTGTTCCGATGCCAATTCCGGCTTGTTGGTAAAAATTGTTGCTGCCGCAAAAACAAGAGGTTCGTATTACACGCATCAGGACAATACATTGATTCTCGTCGTTCCGGAGCAGGATATTGTTGTCTATTCCTATTTCGACTAGTACTTGTTTTGCGAAAATAGCACCGACAAATCAAAAAACAAAAAACGAGCCCCAGGTCAATATTGATCCAATTACCGTGGCGGCGAAAACATCACTGGGATAATGCAGGCCCAAAATAACGCGTGACATCGCAATGCTGATCGCCAGCGGCACAAGTACCACAGCGAGCATCGGGTAATAGGCGAGGGTGACCAATGTGAATGAAACCGCATGCAGTGTATGCCCGGACGGAAAACTGAATTCATCCAGCGGTGCGGTCCAGACGTGTATGCGATTATCGTTGGCGAATGGGCGCGGACGTTTTGTCCATTTTTTCAGATAGCGATAAAGCAAACTGGTAATGACGGCCATCACCGACAAATGCAGGAATGCAGGAACACCATTCCGGCCTTCCACGAGCAGGATGATTGCACCGAGCAAATACCAGATCGGGCCGTCGCCGAGTCGGCTCACCGTCTGGAAATAACGGCGTACCCAGCCTTGTTCAGCCCAGGTGTTCGCACGCAGGCACCACTGATGTTCACGCTGCAGAAAGTGCTTCACACGGGTGTTCATGCCACGTTCCTTTGCTCGGATAGTTCATGCAATAAACGCGAGAATGCCTTTGCCACAGTTTCCGGATGCAGGTGCTGAACGGACTCTTTTGCCTCTGCCCCCATTTTTTTGATATTGGGATCGGTAGCGAGTTCGACGAATGCATTTACGAAAGCTTGTTCTTCGCCAAAGCCGACGGTTCTGCCGTGAATACCGTCTTTACAATGTTCCTTCGCCGCACCGTAATCAAAAGCACAGACAGCGAGACCGGATGCCATCGCTTCGAGAGTCACATTGCCGAAGGTTTCCGACAAACTGGGAAAACAGAAAATATCGGCGCTCGCATAATGCTGTGCGAGATCGTCACCTCTGCGCATGCCGGCAAAAATGAAATCCGGATTCTCCGATTGCACACCGCTGCGTTGCGGACCATCCCCGACCATGATGAATTTTGCATCCGGCCTTTTTTCCTGCAATGCACGAAATGCCTTGACGGCAAGCGGCATGTTTTTTTCCGGTGCGATCCGGCCGACATGGATTATCGCGATATCGTCCGGTTTCAAGCCCCAACTCGCACGTAATTGTTCGTTGCGCCAATGGGCGTTGAATTGCCGAACGTCCACCGCGCGACCCAGATGTTGCACATGATGAAAACCCTGCTGCGTGAGCGAATCTGCCAGCTCGGTGGTCGGGACCAATGTGGCGTCGCCGCGATTATGGAATCGGCGTAACCAAGCAAGCACCCAGGGCGATAAAAATCCGGCGCCGTAGCGGCCGACATAGTCATCGAAGCGTGTATGAAAACCGGTGGCAATGGGAATGCCCAGTTTGCGTGCCGCCCGCATGGCCGACCAGCCGAGCGGACCTTCGGTGGCAATGTAGATGGCATCCGGACGCTGTGCAGTCCAGCGAGCCATAAGGCGTTTACGCGCAGGCAGACCGAAACGCAGGCCCGGATAACGCGGAATCGGCGCGCCTTCCACCAGCATCAAATCCTGATGATGACGCGGTGATTCATCGTGTTGCTCCGGGCGCACCAGACCGACGCGATGGCCCAGATTTCGCAAACCGTATTCCAGCGCCTGAACCGTCAATGCCACTCCGTTGATTTCGGGCGGATAGGTTTCGGTAATCAATTCGATGTGCTGATAGTTTTTCATGCGCGAAGTGTGCGCAGTCACTATGCAAGCCTTGTGTCATTGGCGTGACAGAATGATGACTTGCCAGCCACCCGATTCGCGATGGGTCAGGCCCGCAGCGTCCTCAACGCATAGCCCATATACGAGATTGACAGGTCCTTGCTGCGCTTGAGTTTGAGTTTAGTGCCGAGTTCGGCAAAGCTCATTTTTCCCAGTTTGTTGCGTACCAGCCCATTCAAGGCTGTCATCGGATTGATTGCCGGCGAAAGACCGACCAGCTCGCATTTCGACAAGCTTTGTTTTTGCATCGTGATGACGAGTTCGTCCGGCCGGATAAATTTGTCCCACACATGAACATCTTGTGGAATAAGCCTGGTCAAACGCCAATCCTGCGCAAGCTTGATCGCGACCAGCTTGCTGCGAAGCGTGCGATTTATCGTGTCGAAAAAAAACACGCCGCCGGGTTTTAGCACACGAGATATTTCTCCAATCACTTTATCCAGATCATCGACGTGCTCCAGCACGTCGCAACAGACTACGACATCGAATGTCTGTGCCTCGAATGGCAGCAATTCGGCGCTCGCTTCCAGATAGCGAATGTCCAGCCCGGATTTTTCGGCGTGCGCGCGAGCCGCGGTCAAAGTGGGTGCCGAGCGATCTATTCCTGTCACATGGCAACCGAGAGCGGCAAATGGCTCCGACAAGAGACCGCCGCCACAGCCCACATCGAGCACTCGAAGCTGTTCGGGTTTCAGTGAGAGGCCGTTGACCAGCACATTCTGAAAATAGTCGAAGCGGGGCGGATTGACCGAGGTGCGGAGCAGCGCCATGAAACCGTCTTCTTCCCACCATGTCGCATGAACATGATCGTATATCTCGTCATTAATCGTCGGCATGTTATTCCTCGTTACTTCGATTCAGGTGGTTTTGCGTTTTGATTTCGCGATTGCGGCGCTTTCTTTCTTCAGAGGCCCGCCAACCGGACAAAACGTGGTCAGGAAGGTATGCAGGGTCGCAAGCATGTTTTCGTCGGCCAGGCTGTAGTGGACGAACTGACCTTTCTTCTCGCTGCTCACAAGCCCTGCGTTCTCCAGGATTTGCAGATGCTTTGACAAAGCTGGCTTGCTCATTTCGAAGCGCTCGGAAATCTCGCCCGCGGTCAGCGAGGTTTCGGACAAATAGGCCAGTATTTTCCGGCGAGGGGTCGAACTCAGGGCCTCGAAGACATTATCTATTTTCATTATTATTTAGCTAATTAGTTAATTAATGTGTAAGATACATCATCGAAAAACATATTTCCACCACTAAATGAGGAATTGGCCATGATTCAGGTAGCTGCCGAAAAAGATGATGTCTCGCTCGTGTATGACGGCGAGTGCCCCATCTGCAATACCTACTGCAAATATGCCCGCGTCAGCGATGCCGTCGGCAGGCTTCATCTGGTGGACGCCAGGCAGCCAAGTCCTTTGATGGATGAAATCACGGCGGCCGGGCTCGATATCGATCAGGGAATGGTCGTGAAGTTCAAAGACGTTACCTACTATGGTCCGGAAGCCATCCGCGTGCTGACTTTGCTAAGCACGCGCTCGGGATTTTTTAACCGTATCAACTATTATTTTTTCGGAACGGAAAGGCGTGCCGGTATTTTCTATCCGTTTGGCAAGGCGCTCCGGAATCTTGTGCTTAAAGTCATGGGGATCCGTTATATCGAGAATTTGAAAGTGGCTGAAAAGAGTTCAAATACGGTCTGATGGAAACGGGTTGTGGGTGGCATTCGGCGCTTTTCCTACCGCAGTTATGGATAAATCCCTACATCGGCAGCACGCTGCTTTTGCTACCATTCCTTCAATAACTGGAAATCGACAATACCACCGAATGCCTATCACCCGCGCCCTGGAAATTCTCAAACACCAATTCGGTTACGACGATTTCCGCATGAACCAACAGGCAGCCGTGGAATGCGTGTTGGCAAAAAAAGATTGCCTTGTGCTGATGCCGACCGGCGGCGGGAAATCCCTTTGCTACCAGATTCCCGCATTGATGCAGGATGGTTTGACCGTGGTGGTTTCGCCCTTGATTGCCTTGATGAAAGACCAGGTCGATGCCTTGCGCTTGAACGGTGTGAAAGCCGCGTTCCTGAATTCGAGCCAGGAAAGTTCGGTGCAACAGGAAGTAATTGCCTCGTTGCGTAATGGCGATATCAGGATTCTCTACGTTGCACCCGAAAGATTGCTTCAAGGCAGCGGACAGTTTATTGATTTCCTGAAAAGCTTCCGTATTTCACTGTTTGCCATCGATGAAGCGCATTGTATTTCGAGCTGGGGACACGACTTTCGTCCCGAATACACCCAGCTTGGCAGATTGAAAGGCTGGTTTCCGGAAGTGCCAGTCATCGCTCTGACGGCAACGGCGGATAAACTGGTGCGACAGGATATTCTCGAGAAATTGCATATCGAGCATGCCGAAGTATTTGCATCGAGTTTCAATCGCGCCAATATTTTTTATCGGGTCGAACCAAAGCGCGATACTTACACGCAATTATTCGATTACCTGGACAAGCGTCGCAATGAAAGCGGAATCATATATTGCCTGAGCCGGAATTCGGTGGATGCGCTGGCCGCAGATTTGCGCAATGACGGCTTCAACGCACTCGCTTATCATGCCGGACACGACAAAACTAAACGCGAGAAACATCAGGAATTATTTCTCAGGGACGAAGTGAAAATAATGGTCGCTACCATCGCGTTCGGCATGGGTATCGACAAGTCGAATGTGCGTTTCGTCGTGCATCACGATTTGCCGAAAAACATCGAGAGCTATTATCAGGAAACCGGCCGTGCCGGCCGGGATGGACTGGAAAGCGAGGCCTTGCTGTTTTTCAGCCACGGCGACGTGCAGAAACTGAAAACCTTCGCCGAAGTCGAGGGCAATGCCGAACAGACCGATATCATGCTCGGAAAATTGAATGTGATGGCGCAGTTCGGCGACCTGAAAACCTGTCGCCGGAAATTCCTGCTGCAATATTTTTCGGAAGACAGCGCCGACAAATGCGGCCACTGCGACAACTGCCTGAAAACTTTCGAACGATTTGACGGTACGGTCATTGCCCAGAAAGCATTGAGCGCGGTCTATCGCACCGAGCAACGCATGGGCTTGACCTATCTGGTCGATTTCCTGCGCGGGGCGAAATCACAAAAAATGCGGGATCAACACAAGCAGTTGCAGACTTACGGCATTGGTGCCGACATTCCAAAAACGAGCTGGCTGGCCTATTTCCGGGAGTTGATCGAGCAGGGTTATCTGGAACAAACCAGTGGCCAGTACCCGACGCTGGTGCTTACCGAAAAAAGCCGCGATGTGCTCAAGGGCAAAACCATCGTCGAACTGGTCAAGGTCGTTGATGAAGTCGAGCGTACCGGCTCGCGTATGCAACACGAGATTCATGACTATTTCCGGGATCTGTTCGAAAGACTGAAAGCCGTACGAACCGAATTTGCCCGTGTCGACAATGTGCCGCCCTATGTGATTTTTTCCGATGTCACGCTGATCGAAATGGCCACCTATCTGCCGCAGGACTCGGAACAGATGCTGAAAATATCCGGGGTGGGTGACGTTAAATTCGAAAAATATGGCGCCGAGTGCCTTGCTGTAATCAAGGCCTATTGTGAAGAAAACCAACTCGAATCACGTATCGAACGCAAGATTCCGAAACGCGAACGCAAAGCCAGCGCGCGCCGCAGTAGTGACGGCAGCAGCACTTTCGAGATCACACTTTCGATGTTCCAGCAGGGCACATCCATTTCGCAGATCGCCATTGAACGCAAGTTGAGCCCAAGCACTGTCGAAGGTCATCTGGCACGCTACATGGCTACCGGTGAAGTCGCTTTGAACGACCTTGTTGCCGTCGATAAAGTAGAGCCAATCAAGCAAGCTATTTTGCAGTTCAGCAACAGCTCTGCCATTGGGCCGATTAAGCAGTATCTCGGCGAGCAATACAGCTATGGCGAAATCAATGCGGTGCTGGCGGCGATGGGAGTGGTGCGCTAATCAATTCCTGGGGACGCTGCCTTGCTGCGCTCAAAACAATCGTCAGGCAATGGTCAGAACGTAATCGATCGATTCCAGATATTCCTTCTCCGCTTCCAGATCCGATTGCGTGAGTGGATGGGCTTTTAGCCATGCTTTATCGAGTTTTAGTTTCAACTGGTTGCCGGTGACTCGCATCTTTGCCTCGGGACTGGCGTCACGTTCATGGCCGCGATGCAGCAGTACCGCAATCCGGAGCAGGATGGCGCAGCGCTGAGCCGATTGTGCAAGACGGCTCGGCAAGGTTTGGATGCTTTTATTGTTAAAGCCGCGACGTTGATTGCGAATGAGTGCGGCGATAAACTGCTGTTCGGTTTTTGAAAACCCGGCCACGTCGGAATGCTCGATCAGATAAGCGCCGTGCGTGTGATATTGGCTGTGCGCAATCGCCAAGCCCATTTCGTGCAGACGTGCGGCCCAGCCCAGCAAACGGAATTCCTCGCTATCCAGCAGCCAGTCTTCGGCGACATCATCGAATAATTTCAATGCGGTTTTTTCCACGCGATCCGCCTGCGGCATGTCGACCGCGTAGCGCGCGCACAATGCTTGTATGGATGCTTCGCGCGGATCACGCTCGCTGCGGCGACCGATCATGTCGTAAAGCACGCCTTCACGCAGCGCATCGTCGCTGATATGCATGCGCTTGATGTCGAGTTCGGCAAAGGCGGCGTCGAGAATCAGCAAGCCACCCGCAATCACGGGCCGGCGATCGGCCGGTAGTCCGGGCAACTTGATGTTCTCGATCTTGTCGAATTGCAGCAATTGTTCCCGTACTTCTTTCAGTGCCGCCACGGTAATCACGTTTTGGGTCAACTTCATTTCGGTGCAGATATCACCGACAGCCTTGATCGTTCCGGATGAACCGAATACTTCCTGCCAGCCGCGTTCGCGGTATGCGGCGGAAAATTGCTGGAACTCGGCGGTAATTTCGGTCTGCGCTTCCTTCCAGCGTTTTTTCGAGAGCTCGCCATTCGGAAAAAAACGTTTTGTCGTTGCAACACAACCCATTTGCAGACTTTCACGCTCCAGCGCTTCGAAACCCTCGCCGATGATGAACTCGGTCGAACCACCACCGATATCGATGACCAGGCGATGTTTCTCGCGTGGCGGTTGTCCGTTGGCAACGCCCAAATAAATCAGACGCGCTTCTTCGCGGCCTGCGACGACTTCTATGCCATGGCCCAGCGCTTTTTCCGCCGGAAGCAGAAATATTTG
>Ga0208882_1001145_pt1 | contig 10597 bp, 9 predicted proteins | sample LakWasMet14_LOW5_2_FD_183862 | JGI IMG/M metagenome (GOLD analysis project Ga0208882, IMG submission 183862) | Freshwater sediment methanotrophic microbial communities from Lake Washington under simulated oxygen tension - Sediment Metagenome... | ecosystem: Environmental > Aquatic > Freshwater >...
TTATAACCTATTTCGTCGTGTGTAAATTTCCAAGGATGTGGCAATTTAGCCTGAGTAGTTAAATGCTTAACTCTTTTAGCTAATAATTCATCGTCAGTAATTAGTGCACCGCCACCACCGCAGGTAATTGTTTTATTGCCATTAAAACTAAATGTACCCATAACACCAAATCTTCCGGTATGTTTATTTTTATAGTAACTACCCAAAGATTCTGCGGCATCCTCTATTAATGTAATATTCCATTCTTCACAAATCGCAGCCACTTCATCCACTCTTAATGGAAAACCAAATGTGTGCATAGGCACACAAGCTTTTATTCTACGTCCGGTACTTTTGTTATAAGCAAAACCATCAGATTTTTTCTCTGCATTTTTTTCTAAAAAATTTCGCAAGGCATTTGGCGACATCCCTAATGTATCACTATCAACATCAATAAATACCGGAACAGCATTGATATAACTAATTGCATTTGCTGTTGCTATAAATGTTAATGCCTGCGATAACACTTCATCATTCGCTTTTACATCATTTACCAACAAAGCTATATGAAGTGCATTAGTTCCATTAACACAAGCAATGGCATATTTTGCTCCTGTATATTTAGCAAAATCTTCTTCGAATTTATTAACAAAAGCTCCCACGGATGAAACAAACGTAGAGTCAATTGTATCGATTAAATATTTTTTTTCGTTCCCTGCAAAAGTAGGAGCATGTAAAGGAATGAAATCCTTTTCTTCTTTAAATGTTTGACGAATAAATGATATAAGATTTTGTATTGAGTCCATTACATTTTTGCATCTAAGTATTTACCGGTTTCCTTATGATTAAAATTTGGTATCATTTCGTTAAATAAATTTACAATCTCGCTTTTTTCCCAACTCCCTTTTTCGCGCATAGTGTTTATACTCTTCTCAAAATGTTGTAATTTATTTTCCTCAATATTTAATTCATTAATGATAATGCCAATATTTTCGAAACGATTTAAATCTAATTTTTCATGTTCTGTAAAAAATTCCTCAAAATCTTTTTCTCCAGTAGTATCGCTATTGGTAAACAAACAAGGATATTTTTTTTGTTTTGGTAAAGTGCTCATTAAAGAGCGAGCCTCCTCTTCGTCTTTGCACTCGTATGGTTCAAACCCTAACTGATTAAGATATTTTACTGCAATTTCTGCAAATGTTATCAAATGAAGTTGCTCGCTTAACTTAGGAAAAAACACATCTCTACTTTGTCCGAAAATAGTAGACATCAAACAAAGTTCGCCTGATTCTTTTGGAGTAACGAAATAACGTTTAATGTCGTTGGGAGCTACTATAGGTTGTTGTTTCTGCATTCTTTGATTAAAACCATGCAAAAGAGAACCATCAGAAAATGCTACATTGGCAAACCTTGCAGTAGAAATGCTAATATCATTGCTTCTACGCATCAAAAACATTTCCATAATACGTTTTGATGCTCCCATCATATTAGCAGGATTAGCTGCTTTATCAGTTGATACGCAAAAATATTTTTTAGCGCCTTTCTCAATCGATTGTAAAATAGTTTTATCTGTGTTAAATACATTTACATCAATCATTCTCATTAATGTAAACGGATCTTTTTCGCTACGCACATGTTTTAGGGCAGATAGATTTAAAACATAATCATATTTTCCATCTGCTTTAATAAAAGCATCAAAAATATCAGATCCTATATCTAAAGCAAATGTTCTAAAATCACCATCAATATAACCAACAGAACTTCTTAAGTCGCGCACCAATTCAACCATATTGTTTTCTGAAACATCAACAACATGTAGTTTTTTGGGATTACGTTTGAATATTTCTTTAGTTACGGCTTGACCAATTGAACCGGCACCACCTATTACCAAAAAACTAGAATTCCGAACTACCTCATCTAACTCCTTTGAGCTATTAGTAATATCATTCGAAAACAATTCTGAACTACGACCAATTAGTGAAAGAATATTCATAAGTAAAATTTAGACTTTAGATTATCTTTTTCATAAGTAAAACATATCTATCACCTATGTTATAAACCTTTTCTATTTTAAATTTATAATTTGTTTCCTCAAAAATTTCCTTTAGATATCCAACTTCCATTGGCGAAACTTTTTCAATACTATTATTAGTTTTTCTATCGGGAATCATCACACAATAGTTTGCTGAATTAAAAAATTTTATAACTCTTTTTTTTAAGCCCGATTTATTGTGATACTGATACATATATAAGTTTAAAACAGGCTTTGTATTATTATACAACCTAAACCCATAAGAAACACCACCCACCATAACATTATCACCTACACGCTTTCCTATATCAACCATTGCCTCTTTATATTTATATGTAGGATTTGACATTATCTTATTAAACAATAAATAACAAGCAGGAAGCATTAAGATAAATGACACCAAAACAAATAATTTAGCATCTGTTTTTTTTAGATAAACTGCAGTTAAAATAACAAAAAACACTATAACACAAGATGTGATATTAATTGTTTTAAATAGTAAATCTGTATCAGTTGTTTGAAAGAGATTGTTTGCAACAACATACACAAGAGACAAAACAAGCATAACATAAAACACATACACTATTTTTTTTAGCTTTTGTGTTTTTAAATAATTCACAAAACCCACTACTTCCTCAAACGAATAAATTAATATTAAAATAAAAACCGGGAACATGATTGTGTGTCTTTTAATCGGATAAGAATTTTCGAAATAACTTTGGGACAACCAAAACACTACAATACAGGAAATGAAAATATCAAAATTACTTTTTGATTTTATTGTACGATAAAAGTACAACGGCAGCATGAGTAATGTAAGAAGTAAAAAGGCCAGATTAAGATCAAATATTCTAGAGCCAAAATTAATAATAAATAATTGTTTGATTTTTAAAAACACCCCCATAACACTATGGTTATTTGCACTTACTCTAGTATTCCCTACATGTGCAAGAGTTCCTAAATAGTCTATTAAACTTTTATGGAAGAATAAACGAATAAATCCTTCATAAAACACACAACAAACAAGGCCTCCAAAAACAAAAAGCAATACATTTATTATTACTTCTCTTATAGACTTACCGTTTTTAAAACTTATTAAAATTAATGAAAGACCAGCTGCACCAACATAGAAAAGGTTATAGAGATATCCAAAACATACAGAAAAAAACGCAAGAAAACCAAACACAAAAGAAAACAACAACATTTTTTCTTTTATCGTCCTATCATTAAAAGTAACAAACCAAATTAAAACAACTAAAATAAACGACCTTGCGATGCCTGGCTCAGAAACTCTGCTTTCTATTAAAAATGAATATTCAATAGAAAAAAATAGAAGCAATAAAAGAATCAGGTATATTGAAATATTTTTTTTTGGATCACTTATTTCACCATTCCAAAAACCTGAAGTTCTTTTGACACAATCAATCAAAAATAAAAATAAAGCAAATGAACATAACACAGAACCTAAACGTAGGCCATAATAATTGTTACCAAACACTTTAAAGGTAATAGCTTGAAAAAAATTCAATAAAAGAGTTAAAGGAGTTGCATCAAAATCTGTAAGAGGAATTGCATCACTAACAAAGGAATTATAATGCAGTAAATTAAAACCTGATAACGCGTAATAAAACTCATCAATACCTGAAAAGCTCATCAATCTGAAAGGAGGCAAATCAGCATCTAAATGAATGCATCTAACTAATATAAAAATTATAGCTATTCCAATTGTAAATAAAGTTTTTTTCTGCATCATCGTTTTTATGAATTTGGATTAACTACATTAATTTATTACCAATATTAAAAGTATGATTCTCAAAACTTGTTATAAATTCAATTATTCGACACAAAAGACTTTTAAGTAATAACATTTTACTCCAATGTTCCACTCACAATATTGGAAAATCTATGTTTAAACTTAAGAAAAAAGGATTCAAAATATTTATATGACAATACGGCTATAATTAATGTGAACATAAAACTAAGCGGGTAGATAAGCCAATTTGTTGTTAAATCTACAGAGATGCTTATTGCAATAGCCAATACAATTCCAATGGGATGATACATATACAAACCATATGAAATATTCCCCAAAAAGTTTAACACTTTATTTTCAAGAGATATTTTAATTTTGTCATTAGTTGCGAAATTCAAAATAATAATCCCAAACAAAATTGAATAAAATTCATAATGGATATAAGGAATATGAACTCCTTTAAAAATAAGGAATACTACTAAAGTTATTGTTAAGTAAAACAATAACTTGTTCTGAATTAATTTAAGCAATTTATTTTTCTGAAACAATAATATCGCATATATACCGCCTATGGCCATACAGTCAATATTAAAAGTTGACCAAAATGCTTTAATTATTTTTTTGTAAGGAATAATATCAGAATAATGAGTTGATAATATATATCCGAATATTATATAAGCAAAGATGATGAACAGCATTAAAAATATCCGAAATTTTTTAATGTATTTCAAGATGATTGGCCATACTAAGTAGAATTGCTCTTCTGTTCCAATAGACCAAGTGTGAGAGGCGTATGGAACTATCCCCAATAAGGATAAGACAAGATTAGGAAAAAACACAGCATACAATAATAACTTCCATAATAGATTAGAATAAATTTCAGTTTTTCCATAACCAGGCAAAGTAAAAATATTAATATTTGGCAGTATACTAAATGCTAAAATAATAATTAAGAAATACAACGGCCAAATTCTCAGTATTCTTCTAATATAGAATTTTCTTATACTAATAGTTTTTATAGAGTATTCCTCTGCAAGAAGAAGATATGTGATTAGAAAACCACTCAAAACAAAAAATAATACCACGCCCAGTTTACCAATAATTCCAACTAACGGAATTGTTTTCCAGTAACTTTCAATGTTTGAAATATATTTTAATTGTTCGATATGGTGTATAATTACCAGCAAAGCAGCAATAAATCTTAAACCATTAAGATTAGGAAAATATATACTTTTTTTGCTCATTTTTGCGGATTATATACCCATTCTAGCTCTTAATTTTTGGGCGCAATTTGCTAATTAATTATCAATAAATATCTCTTTATTTCGTTTTATAAAAGGCTTTTATCAACCCGCATATAAAGTCTATTTGCTCATCGGCTAACTCATAATAAAAAGGCAAACGCAGCAAGGTATCGGCATAATTATCAGATTTTTTTAATTCCCGTCCATCATGTTTACCAACATAAAAAGGACTTTTATGTAAACTTAAATAATGAAATACCGGATGAATATCTTCTTTTTTCAGGTATTCAATTAAAGCGCTCCTTTCTTCCAAATCTTTACACAAAATATAATACATGTGCGCATTATTGGTGGCATACTCGGGTATATAAGGTAATTTTATTTCCCCCACCGTTTCCAATTCCTTTAATGAGGTGTTATATCTGTGCCAAATATGTTTTCTTTTGGTTTGTATATCTTCTATGTTTTCTATTTGTGCATATAAAAATGCAGCAATTATATCCGATGGTAAAAACGATGATCCAATATCTACCCAACCATATTTATCTACCTCTCCTCTAAAAAACGACGAACGGTTAGTGCCTTTCTCTCTTATTATTTCGGCACGTTTAATAAAACGCTCATCATTTATAACTAGCATACCTCCTTCGCCCGAAATAATATTTTTTGTTTCATGAAAAGAAAACGCTGCTAAGTGACCTATTGAACCTAAGGGTTTATCATAATAGCAAGAGTCTATTGCTTGTGCAGCATCTTCAACAACAAACAAATTATACTTATTTGCTATATCCATAATTTTACCCATATCACAAGCAATACCGGCGTAGTGCACAGGCAAAATAACTTTTGTTTTAGGTGTAATTAGCGCTTCAATAGTCTCTGCATCCATATTTGGATTTTCTTTATTACTATCAACAAACACAATTTTAGCTCCTCTTAACACAAAGGCATTAACTGTAGATACAAATGTGTATGATGGCGCTATAACCTCATCTCCCTCTTTAATATCGAGCAATATGGCTGCCATTTCTAAGGCATCGGTACAAGATGTGGTAAGTAATACTTTTTTAAATCCATACTTTTTCTCAAAAAAATCGTGACACTTTTTTGTAAAAATACCATCACCTGAAATCTTACTTGACAAAACAGCCTCCTTAATGTAATTGGTTTCGTTACCAGATAAATAAGGTTTATTAAAATTTATTCTCATGTTTATAGCCACTTATGAAATGTAATGAACGAATTACTTGGTTTAAATCCAAGCTTACAAAATGATCTGTTTACAGGATAATTAGTTATTAAAACATTATGTTCAACCCATTCGCAATTGTTTTCTTGCGCCCATTTCAATCCTGCAACAGTAATAGCTTTAAATACGTTTTTACTTCTGTATTTCAAATCTACCGCTCCTATACCTCCTGCCGCATACCTTGCAACATCGGTATATATTTTATGTGTTAAAAAGCCTGAAATCTCACCATCACATTCGGCCACTAAAATATTATCTGCTACATTTTTATCGAAAGAACGTAAAATCCAATCTCCATATATGTCCCTACATTTTTGTGAATCTAATTTATGATCTGCCGCGTAATGTCCATAATTATTAAAAGAGTTTATAGCTATATCATATAACTTATCTTTATCTTTATCTTCTGCATCTCTTACTTTTACAGCATCATTGCTCACATGATGTAAATCATCATTTAACTCAAATTTATAAGTTGTTTGAATATCTTTTAAGACAAAACCATTTTGCTCCAACTCATTTATCAGCTCAATATCACTAGCTTTTACTTTAGAAAGTATCAACTTATAATTTTTAGACTGTAATTCGTTAATGATTAAACTAAGTGGCTCGTTAAAACTATTAATTTTTGCAATATTAAAACCAAATCTATCAGTATCTAATACGCTATGATATTTTGAGAAATTCATTGATTAATTAATTTACTTGTTCTTCAATAATAAAACGCTGCCTGTTTTTTACCTGGATAGATATTTTACCAATGTATAGCCCCAATACTCCAATAAAAAATGTTGTTATACCAAGATTAAAACATGTAAATAAAATAATGGTAGTAAAGCCTGCTACTTTTATAATATTAATAAAATACATAACTAAATACACTAAACCTATGACAAAAGAAACAATAGAGGTAAGTATCCCAAATTTTAAACATAACCTTAGTGGCTTATCTGAAAATGAAACAATCATATTCAGAGCTAAATTAACTAGTTTATAAAAAGTATAATTTGACTTACCTTCTTTTCTACTATCATGCTTAGTATCTAGAAATGTTCTTTTAAAACCAACCCATTGTACTAATATCGGAAACACTCTGTAGTAATCTCCCATTAAAGATATTTCTCTAATTACTTTTGCATGATAAATGCCAAAATTTGCAGCACCTGAATCTTGCTTGGTATCAGTTAAGTACGAAAAAAATTTATAAAAATATTTGGAGTTTAGTTTTTTAATAAAGCTATCTTGTCTGTCTTTTCTTCTCGCATGAACTATGTAATATCCTTCTTTAGCTTTTTTATATAAATTCGGAATTTCTTCGGGCACATCTTGTAAATCGCAATCCATAACAACAACCCAATTTGCCTGACTATTTTCAATACCGGCTGCAATGGCAAAATGTTGGCCGAAATTTCGACTCAATTTTATTCCTTTAACAAAGGGAAATTTTTTACAATTTTCCAGAATTTTTTGCCAACTATTATCTCTGCTACCATCTTCTACTAAAATAATCTCAAAATTATCAGTTATACTCGAGGCCGCCTTTGCAATTCTATCAACGAGCTCATCAACTATCAACTCTGCATTATAAACCGGACTAACTATTGATAATTCCAACTTATTTTCCATTTATTTGTGTATTAGTCATTGTATTATTTTCTGAACTGTTATTTTTCAAATTATCAATCCACGCACTAGGCAATATCATATCTGCTCCAGCCGTTAACGAATGCCTCACTACAAAAGAAACAATATCACTTTGTCTCAATATCCTTTCATTTTTATCAGCGTCTGAAACATGTAAATGAAAAGAATATTTACCACTTCTTAAATACAAGTGATCAATTTTCATAGTTACACTTACAACACCTTCATTTGAATTTTTAGCAATAAAATTAATTTGTTCAGAATCTACTTCTGCTACTAAACGATATTCAATATTAAAAATACCTAATCTAAACTTGAGATTTTTTACAGATTGATCTACCTGTAAATCAAATTTTAACTCAACAGAATCTCCGTAATCAATAGATAAAGATCCTTCGTTATCACTTGTGTTTTCTGAAAATAATTTCGCTTTGATTAAACTAATATTCTTAGAAGATATGATTTGCTGTTCATTAGATTCGAACTTTAAAAAATATTTTTCAACTCCTGCTCCAATATCATTTCCCTCGAACTCAATTTGACCTTTGTTCATTAAAATAATTTTAGTGCAAACCGTAGTTACCTGAGTCATGGCATGAGACACAAAAATAACAGCTGTATTTTTTAATAACTGCTGTATAGTATTCATACACTTAATTTTAAAACCCAAATCTCCAACCGCCAATACTTCATCAATAATCAACACATCGGGCTGCATTTGTGCTGCAATAGCAAAACCTAAACGCACCTTCATTCCGGAACTGTAATTTTGAACCGGCATATCTAAAAACTCTCCTATTTCGGCAAACTCAACAATACTATCAAACTTGGCATCAATTTCTTTTTTTGTAAAACCTATTACAGCCGCATTGTTATAAATGTTTTCTCTGCCCGATAATATTGGATTAAACCCTGCGCCAAGCTCAATTAAGGCTCCCACTTTTCCGTGCATGGTAATTTTGCCGGCATCAGGTTTTATTAAACCATTTAACATTTTTAGCAAAGTACTTTTTCCTGCACCGTTATGCCCTATTAAACCCAGGCACTCTCCTCGTTTCACTTCAAACGACACCTCTTTTACAGCCCAAAATTCATCGCCTCTTAATGCTCGCGTTTTAGTGGAACCTATTACTCCTCCAAACACATCCATTAAGCCGTAATACAAGCTCTTCTTTAAATTCTTTGAGAATTTTTTTGAAACGTTTTCTACTTTTATTAAAACATCGTCCTTCATCATGCACTCATTCTCTCAGTTATTATTGGCATTGAAATTCTATAAATTAATATAGCCAATAAAAAAATAAATAAAGTAATTATAGTAAACCCTAATAAAATCATTGTATGCTGCATATCGTAGCCGGTTAAACTATTACGTAAATTATTTAAAATGTAGGTAAGAGGATTATACTGCATTATGGTTTTCATTAATCCATCTTTGGGTACATTGTAAACCACCGGTGTTAAATACATCATTACCTGCATTAACACCGGAATCAATCTATTCACATCATGATACAAAATTCCGATTGGTGTAAGTAAAACACCAACACTAATAAACGCTAACATTGCCATAAGGAGTATTGGTAGAAACCAAATAACAGATGCCGAAATAGATACTTTATAGAATAACATAAGTACTAAAATCAATCCCAGCTTGATTAATAAATTAAACGAAAGTTTAATAAATCCTAAGGTTATGAGCGCTTCTTTTTGAAAATTGATTTTAGTGATAATTGATTTATTTGCATTAACACTCGATATAGTCATTAATAAACAATCTCCAAACACCGACCATAATGTAGTGCCAATTACCACAAACAGAGGATAAGGTATATTGGTTTCTGCCATCCTGATGGTTCCTGTGCCATTCAAAAAAATCCATACCGATGCACTCATCAACACAGGTACAAAAGCCCAAAATACTCCCAATACCGACTGACGGTATTGCGCGTTAATATCCCTTTTAGCTAATTGCTTAGCCAGATAAAAGGATTCTTTAAAACCATTTGCACTCTCTTTTAACACTGTTGCTATAGTGTAATTTTTTGTGCTCTGATAAATTCGAGTTTCCAAGTTTATTATTCTATTTTATTTTTTTACTGCCATTAATAATTCTTGTGGCAGTTTTACTTTTATTACCTGACCCAATGTGTCTAATAGCACTTCTACAAATCGTCCCTCTTTTGTTTCTAAAACATAACCCTCAATATTTTTAAGAGCACCCGAAGTAATTTTAATTTTATCCCCCTCGTTGTATCGCTTCGAAATTGCCTCGGCTTCCAGATGATAGCCTAGGGCCACCAATTGCTTTAATCTCTCAATCTCAGATGGTCTTATTTCAGCTAACTCACCGCAATGTTTCACAAAACTTACGACACCCTTTGTTTGAAGCACTCTATCTTTATTAGTTGTATCAATATTTACAAATACATAACCATTTAAAAGTGGCATATCTACCATTTTTTTACGATCTGTCCACTGCCTCATGGTTTTTACAATTGGTACATAAGCCTCGATATTTTTTGCCAATAATACTTCTGCTGTTTTTTTTTCAGCTCTCGAGTTAACGTATATAGCATACCATGGCATTTTATTTTCTTTAGCTAAGGAAGTAAAATTATTCTTCCTTAAAAGAACCGTGTGTTTTACCACGGCTTCGCCTCCTCAGTCACATAAACCAAGTAAGCATTTAAGTT
>Ga0208882_1001153_pt1 | contig 10577 bp, 10 predicted proteins | sample LakWasMet14_LOW5_2_FD_183862 | JGI IMG/M metagenome (GOLD analysis project Ga0208882, IMG submission 183862) | Freshwater sediment methanotrophic microbial communities from Lake Washington under simulated oxygen tension - Sediment Metagenome... | ecosystem: Environmental > Aquatic > Freshwater >...
CCCAGATCCCGGACCCGAGACCCCAAACCTCAAGCAGCAGCCTTCAGCCCTCCACCTCCCGTCCAAAACAAAACAACGTCGCGTCACTGCTCACCGCTCACCGTAGACTGTTCACCGTAGACTGCTCACCGCTGACCGCTCACTGCTCACTGCTCACTCCTCACCGCCCACCAGCCGTTTCGGATACGTGCGCTTCAACCACGATTCGGGCAACGGCACCACGCAGATGTTCAACGACCGGCCGTCCTCCGCCAGCATGGCGGTCTGAATCTGGACGCGGGTGCTGTCCGCACTGAAGGTCGGGTGAATGTGGTCGCGCGCCGTCGTCTTGCTGCCGAGGTCGGCCAGCAAAACGCTCTCGCCACTCGTGAGATCATAAAGCCACAGACGATACAGGAAGTCATCCGCGACCGCCCAGCGTCCATCCGGTGATCCGGCGACGTGCCAGACCGAGCGGCCCGGATCGCCCATGGGCACCTGCCCCGCGATCCGCATCTCGCGGGTGCGCAGGTTGACGATGCCCAATCCGGTCGGATGCTCCCCGGTGCCGTTTTGTCCCCACTCATCGCCCTGCCCCGGCCCGTCATTCTCCGTCGTATTCGCGCCAGGAATCTTGATCCGGCGATGGGCAAGGATCGCGATGGCCACCGTGTCCTTGGTCGCGACCGCCTCATGCGTGATCCAATCGTACGAGGCCTCCGGATAAAGCGGGCGCAGGCCCGTGCCATCCGCCATCACCGTCCAGGTGCGCTGCGGCGATTTGCCGCCGGTCTCCCAGCAGAACACAATTTCCCCCGGGACCCAGGGGTTCGTCTGCACATGGCCGATCTGGAAAGGCACCGCGACGATGAAGCTGACTTCGCCCGTCTTGAGATTCATTTTGCCGAGCCCGGTGGGACCGGCCCCCATGTTGCGCGGACCGTAATTCTCCTCGAGCTTCGTGCCGGGCGCGAGACGCTTGGCGGACTCTTCCTTGCCGACACGGAAATAGGCAAACTCCTCGGTCGCATCGAGGGCCATGTCGCCACCCGCACCCCACGCGAGCGGGATCGTGCCGCAAACTTTTTGGTATTCGTCCGCCGCCTTGAGGGTGCCCGCGGCGCTGTCGGCAAACAGTTTGCCGAGATCAACCCGGATGATCTGCGCCGGGCCGCGCGGTGGCCCGCGGCGGGCGGGAACGGAAGGCTCGGCCCCGGTCATCGCAGCCGGCGGTTCATCCTGCTCTATGCGCAGGAAATACAGGTTCATGGAATGGTCCGCCAGACACAGCATGCCGGCGTAGCCACCCTCCGTCACCTGCACGATCTCGCCACCCGCCTCGTTCACCGCCATGGCTTCGCCCCGCACGCGGTTGGAACGGAACACCAGCCATTTCCCATCCGCCGTCCACTGGTGATGGGTCTGATAGATCTTGGAGTCGCCCTGGGCGGCGGTCGTGAGGAAAGTCAGCGGAATCCCCGTGACCGGATCCGGCACGACCTTCTTCTCCGCCGGAAACCGGCTGCCAATCTGTGCCGACAGCGGCGACAGCAGCATCAAGCAGCTGGCAAGGATCAGTGCAGCTAAGCGGGAAAAGACGGAATGATTGTAGGGTAGTTTCATTTTAAAAATCTAAGTTCAGTTGAAACACAGAGAGCACGGAGCGCGAAGGAGGCCTAACCCGGGGATCTTACCCCGCTACACACCCCGGCGCTGCGCGCCACCCCTCTTCATAGAGGGGATTCAGAATCTTCGCAGCCGAAGTCCCCTCTATCAAGAGGGGTGCCCGCCAGGGCGGGGTGTGTCGACTTGGATGCGTGCGCAAACGACCCGGGCTTCTGACCGTTCCTTCTAAAGAATTGAGATACATGGGGTGGGCTGACGCTGTAAGTGCAGGCAAGGTGCCTGCACGCCGGGGTATTCCAGCTGCCTTCAGCCGGAGATGCGGACCCTAGCCCGCCTGGCCCTCAGCGCAAGCGGGGCCAGGAGAACTTCTTGGCCGGAGCGTCAGATTTCGGCAGTTCCTCGCCGGCCGCCCGCGCGGCGGCGGCCCGCAGCTTGTCCTTCTTGTTCGGCCTTTTCCCTTTGATACCACCGGTCGGCATGGCCGCTGGCGCGAGCTCCATCGGTTCGAAACCGGGGATCTGCTCTCGCGGGACCGCGAGGCCGTTGCGCTTCTCGATCAGCTGGAAGTGATGATGGGTGTCCGCACTGACGAAGCTGATCGCCACGCCACTCTCTCCGGCGCGGCCGGTGCGGCCGATCCGGTGCGTGTAATCCGTCGCCGAGCGCGGCAGATCGAAATTCACCACCACCGGCATCTGCGCGATGTCGATGCCGCGCGAGGCCAGGTCGGTCGTGAGCAGCACATGGATCTGGCCGGCCTTGAAATCAGCCAGCACCCGCTGGCGGGCCCCTTGGCTGAGTTCGCCGTGAAAGGCCTCGGCCGCGATGCCCGCCTTGCGCAGTTTCTCCGCCACATGCTCGGTCGCGTACTTCGTGGCGACAAACACCAGCACCCGCGTCCAACCGTTTTCCTGCACGAGATGCCTCAGCAACTGCGTCCGCCGCGGCACGTCCACCTCGATCGCCCGTTCCACGATGTCGGGCTTCGCCACGGGTCCGGCCGCAACTTCAATCAGACAGGGTTTGCGCAACAGCCGGTCCGCGAGCGCCTGCACGTCCGGCGGAAACGTGGCGGAGAATAGGAGGCTCTGCCGACGCCCGGGCAGTTTCTCTAGGATTCGTCCAAGCTCCTCGGCGAAACCGAGGTCGAGCAACCGGTCCGCCTCGTCCATCACGAGCATCGACACCGCGGCGAGCGACACCGCGTTGTGATCCATCAGGTCGAGCAGGCGTCCCGGCGTGGCCACGATGACATCGGCGCCGCCCCCCAGTGCCATCATCTGCGGGTTGATCGAGACACCGCCATAGACCACAAGCGTCTTGGTCGCGTGGGGCAGATGCTGGCTGAAATGCTTGCAGGCCTCACCGGTCTGGATCGCGAGCTCGCGGGTCGGACACAGCACCAAGGCCCGCACAAAGCGTCCGCGCTCCCTCCGCCCGTCCGCCAGCACCTGGAGCATCGGCAGCACAAAGGCCGCCGTCTTGCCCGAACCGGTCGGCGCGCAGGCCCGCACATCTTCCCCGCGCAGAATCGCCGGGATCGCGGCGGCCTGCACCGGCGTCGCCTCGCGGTAGTGCTTCTCCCCAATGGCCCGCAACAATGGCCCGGTCAGGCCCAGGGAGGAAAATGACATGAGGTCAGGCAACGGAGCCGCGGAGTTGCACCACAATGGTCTTGCCGTTGACCGTCACCTTGTCGCCCACGGCCAGCTTCTTGCGCTTCTGGGTCTCGACCACGCCGTTGAGTTCCACCATCCCGGCCCCGATCAGGATCTTGGCCTCGCCGCCGCTCTCCGTGAGCCCGCCGAACTTGATGAACTGGCAAAGTTCGATGGGGATCTCGCGCACGGTGACGCCGCGCGGCGTCGCTGAGTTGGTTTGGGTCATGGCGGCAGCTTGCGCCTCCAAGGCCCCAAAGCACGCCGATTTTTCCCACGAGATACTCGAAAAGCACGAAACCTGGGCTTTTTCTATCGTTGAGCCACGCACTGTAGGGGCGTCCCTTGCTGACGACCGCGGGCGGCGACAAGCGCCGCCCCTACAATATCCCTCGGTCGTATTTCTTCCCTACCCGAGCAAAAACGCGTTTTGCGGTGTGGAGCTGCCCCGTTCCGGCTTTCAGCCTTCTCCGTTTCGTGCGATTTCGTGGGTTTCGTGGGCAAACTCAGTGCTTTTCGGCCGGCTCCGCCAGCCGGATCCCATCCGGTTCGATGACGATGCGGCGCTCGCGAAACAGCGCGCCGATGGCCTGTTTGAAGGCCTTCTTGCTCATGCCAAAGACGTCGCGGATCTCCTCCGGCAGGCTGTTGTCGTGGTACGGCAACCGGCCGCCTTTGGCCGTGAGTACCTCGATGACCTTGTCCGACATCGCCCCGATGCGCCGGAAGCCGGCCTGGCCCAGCGCCAGGTCCAGTTTGCCATCCGGCCGGATCGAACGGATATAGCCCGGCACGTGCTGGCCGATCTGCAGCGATCCGGAGATATCGGTATGGTAAATCAGGCCGCGGTGGGCGTGGTTCACGATCATGTTAAACCCGAGCGGACTCCGGCTCGCCACGATCATGCTCACGGCCTCGCCCTCATGGTAGTGCGGCGGGGTGAGATCGAGCCGGCGGTTCAGCCGCGCACTGGCGATCAGGCGGTCGGTCTGCTGATCGAGTACGACCTGGACGACAACCTTGTCGCCCGGATTCAGCGGACCATCCATCTCGCGCATCGGCAGGAGCAGGTCCTTTTCGAGCCCCCAGTAAAGAAACACGCCGATGCGGGGATTCACTCCCGCCACCTGCAAACAGGCGAATTCCCCGACCATGGCCAACGGCTTCTCCGTCGTGGCAACCAACCGGTCCTCGGAGTCGCGATATACAAAGACCTCGACCTTGCCCCCGACGGTCGCCCCGGACGGGATGTAGCGCCCCGGCAGGAGGATTTCGCCGTGGGTGCCGCCATCGAGATACAGGCCCGGCGTGGACGAGCGGAGGACAGTGAGAAGGTTGCGTTTGCCGATTTGGGCCATGAGCGGAACTTGATCAGTCCCGCCGCCGATGGGGAGGCAATTCGCGCGGCCGGCGCGGACCAAATAGCCAGACCAATTCAAACCGCGTTAACCAATCATCCTAAATTCCTCTGTTCGATCCCGTCACAGAGCTCGCAGAGTTCGGAAGGAGTGCACGGAATAGACCCTATTGCTTGGTGATCCTCCCCTTTGAATTCACCTCCTGGTGAAGGTACATTCGGGTGATTTTCCGCCGCATTTCTCGGTGTGATCCATGCACACCTCGGTGCACTCTGTGTCCAACTGCTGTTTTTCCACTAAGGGATACTAATGGCCCAGTAGGGTTGGTCTCCCAACCAACCGCGGCCGGCCCGTCCCCCGACCGGGTCGGGTTCCTGCGCTTGTCGGCTGGAGATCCAACACACCCCGCCCTGCCGGGCACCCGTTCGGCTGAGCTCACGGCCTCGGCCCTCTTCCTAGAGGGGATTTCCGGACCAGTTGATTGGTTCCCCTCTAGGAAGAGGGGTGGCGCGAAGCGACGGGGGGTGTCAGGCTGGTACGCGACCCTGAATAAGAGACCACAGCGGGCACTCCGCTTCCGGATTAGTGCCTCATTAGTGTGGATTAGTGGTTAACCGGACTGTCTCCGCTCCCGTCAGCGCCGACGCCGCACAAATTTCCGTGTATTCGGCGCTTTCAGGGGTGTTCCAGATCGAATTCCATCACCTCACCAATATCCCTATTGCACTACGCCACGGCCACTTCCGAAGGTTCTATCGAAAACTTAAGAATCCCTCAGGATTGTTTGAACGATTCCGCCTCCGGCACGTCTTACCTTATGTTCTTAGGTTTATTTGGTGTTAGGGTTAAACAGTGTACTAGCAAATAAAGGCCGCTCAGGGGTGAGCGGCCTTTCTGCTGTCTGGGCCCGTGCGCTCGGCTTTCAGCAAGCGCCCAAGGTGGGGCGGCAGGTCCCACTGCCGCCGGCTTGGCGTTTTCAGCATTCCGCCTTCCGCCTTCCGCCCTCCGCCCACTGCTCACCGCTCACTGCTCACTCCTCACCGCCCCCCATTCTTAACCTTTGAACATCACTCCATCGCCACCATCCTGCCTGCATGAAAATCCTGAACCTCGCTGCCAAGTCCCTGTCGGATCGATCCACTTCCGCCCGGGTGAGCTTGACGCGCGCGACCAGGACGCCAGCCGCGCTGCCCGACAAAGCGCAGGCCAAAGCCGAGCTGATCGCAACCGGACTAGCGCCGAAGAAGCGCGCCGGGAGCCGCGTGCAATTCGTCGGCCCCGACCGCGCCGCCCTCTGGCAGGCGGCGCAGGTGTTGGCCGGGGAGCTCAAGGCCCGGGTGAAACGCGTCGATCTGTCGGCGGTCGTCAGCCAATACATCGGCGAGACGGAGAAGAATCTGCGCAAGGTGTTCGCGTCCGCCGCCGCCGCGGACGCCGTTCTCTTCTTCGACGAAGCCGACGCCCTTTTCGGCAAACGCACGGAGGTCAAGGACGCCCATGACCGCTACGCCAACCTGGAAGTTTCCTATCTGTTGCAACGCATCGAGGAATACCCCGGCGTGGTCATCCTGGCCACGAACGGCAAAACCAAGCTCCCGCCCACCCTCCAGCGCCGGTTCCCCCGCATCGTGAAGTTCCCCCCGCCCAAAAAGAGCTAAGCCTCGAGCCCCGCTGAGCCCAGAGGACCCGCGTCTCTGCGGGCCGGGTTCGGATTTCCCCCACGAAACGAATGGTTAGCAGTAAGCAGTGAGCGGTGAGCGGTGAAATTGCACAGGAGGCAATGGAGAGAACGGAGACAATCTGTGACACCACTAATCCACACCGATCAGCACTCATACCCGAGCGCATCACGGTGAAACCGTCCCAGACGGCTCAGCGGAAAAGATAGTCGCTCAAAGCTTTTCGGGCGATCTTGCGGGTCCAGCGCGCGTCGATCTCATGCCGGTCCTGCCGCCAATCGGGAAACACGGCCTTGAAATGACTGGCCAGCGGACGAAGACAGTCTGACCAGAGCCTTCCTCGGCACTTGACCAGCTGTCCGTCCCAGATGGGCCAGCTCTCCGCCTTCAGCTGACCGAACTGGGCTTGGATTGCCCGGTAAGAGGCAGGCGGAGTAAAGCCGCCGATCATGTCCGCCAGCGGTTGCAGGGCGTCGACGACGTCGCGTTGTTTAGTCAGGGATTTCTCGGCGCGCTGTTTCCCCGAGATCGACAGGCAAAGATGCGCGATTCTGCCGAAATCCGAGAGAAAGTAGTACTCGCAATGCCCTTGCTCCGAAACCCGGATTTGGACGATTTCTCGATGCTCAGTCAGGAGCATCGGCCCGCGAATACCGGTCAGCGGTGCGTCATCGGTCTCGGTGCTCTTGAGCTGAACATAGCGGGTGGCGGGTTGCCCGGTGCCCGATCGGATCAGCACGCAATCATAGCCATGCCGATCCCGCCCCGACTCCAGCAGATCGATCTCCTCGTCGGGAAACGTCTGCGCGAAGTCAAACAACACATCAGCATAGAACTGATGCGTGCTGAAGTGCTCTCGATGCCAGTGGTGCATATTCAATACTTCACGTCGCGGCAATGGCTTCAAGCTTGGCGGCGATACCGTTAAGCCTCACGTCGGTTCGCCACTGTACAGGAAGGGCGCCAAGAAGGTCCAGCCGAGCATGAAGAGCGTGCTCAAGTGGGCCACCCACACGCCCAGCTGCCGGTAAGGTTCGCCGAGCGCATACGACCACACGAGAAACGACACCGCGGCAATCATCACCTGGCGCCACGCGATCGGCAGCGGCGCGTGCTTGGTTGAGCCGGCATGCTGGCGGGACTGGCGCGCCGTGTAGAGGACGGTCGCGAACAGACAGAAAACCACCCAACCCAACAAGGACGCACGCTCGGTCAACGGGATGACCCCGAGGCCAGCGAGGTACATGGCGGTCACCTCGATCGGCAGCAGGTTCCGCAGCCGGTCGACATACACGTCCCAATCGGGCTTCACCTTCGTGGGGGCCTTGCTGCCTTTGCTGAAGAGCTGGCCGGACGAGGTGTCGATTTCTTGAACGAGAAACGGTCGCTGACGGATGCGCTGGCCCATGATGGCAGAGGTTGGGTTGAGGGAGAAACTGCGGTGGAAAAATCAGGTCACCGGCGGCTCCGCGCCCGACCGATAAAGGGCCACGTCGCCGGGCGCGAAGATGCTACCCCGGCCGGAATAGTCAGCCGCGGTGCCGTCCTTCGCGGTGGCGCCGACGCTGATGACATTCGGCAGGTCGAAGGCCGCCGGGTAAACCTTCGTGTCCGGCCCGAAGTTTCCGGCCGCGACGACGAACGACGTATTGGGATGAGCCTCCAACGCTGCGCGGAGCCCGGCGTTTTCCTTGGCCGTCCCGCCAAAGCCGAGACTGAGGTTCACCACCCTGGCCCGCTTCTCCCCCGCCGTCCAATGGATCGCCTCGATCACATGGCGTCGGTCAATCCGTCCGTCGGCCTGGACCACTTTTGCACTGATGAAACCCGGGACAGAATCGCGGCCGGCCTGGTAGCTGGAGCCCATGAGAATCAGGGCCACCACCGTGCCGTGCCCCACCTGATCCTCCGGATCCGTGCCGGTGAAATCCTTTTGATCCCGTATCAGGCCGCGCAACTGCGGATGAGACGACATCACGCCCGAATCGATGATCGCCATGCCCACTCCGGAGTCCGCGCGTTTGAGTCCGGTCGGCAGCCCCGGCAAAAGCAGATACTCACCCGCGGCCGGATGGATCCGAGCGATACTCAGGTCGCCACCGTCCAACAAAAAACCCGAAGCATGATCGGCGTCGTTCATAGGTGCGTGGCAACACTGCATTTCCGCCGCTATCCGGGTCAACCCCCTTTCGATCACCCGATCCCCGGAACACGATGCAAGTGATTCTCGATGAGCCCGCCCTGCGCAAGCCGCCGCCCCGTCGAACAGCCTCACCGCTCACTGCTCACTTCTAACCGCTCACTCCCGATGCCTGATCACCACAGAACACACGGAACACACAGAAGGGGAAGGGACGGCCGGCAATGACGAGCGCGGGCATGGAAAGCGGCACAGGAGGCAACCGAGCGAACAGAGACGGTTCAGGAAACCACTCATCTACACCACAGCCACTCACCCAGCCGCGATTAGAAGAAGACCAATCCCCCTCCGCCTTCCGATTCCCCCCCGCTCACCGCCCATTGGCTACCGCCCACCGCTCACTGCTCACTTCCAATCCCCCTCCGCCTTCCGCCTCCGCCTCCCACTGCTCACCGCTCACTGCTCACTGCTCACTTCTAACCCCTCACCGCTCACTTTCCCTCTCCCTCCTCCCTGCTCCCTTCTCCCAGCCTTCCACCCTTGCCTCTCGGCTCAACGGCCGCATCGTCGGGTCAAATCAAGCATCCGCGTCCGATGACTTTACTCGCTTCCTACCCTGCCCGCACCCTCCGGCGCTTACTGCCGACGCTTTTGATCGCCGTCTACGCCCTGCTGCTGACTGGGTGCCCCACGGTTCAAATGGTGTCCGACTACGACGCCGAGATCGACCGGGGCGTCACGGCCTTCCAGAAGCAAGCGGAGCGCCACCTGGCCGGACTCGAACGCGTTCTCGGCACGCCGGCGGCGGACTACGCCCGTTTCACCGAGTACTACGACGGCGTGAAGATCGATCTCGCCGTTCTGCGGTACCGCGCGGCGCTGGCCCCGCGCAACGAGATTACGGTCGAGCAACTCGACCGCTTGATCCGCCAGGTCGAGCTGCTGGAGGAGCTGCACCGCGAAGGCCTCGCCGCCAACGACCTCCCGCCCGTGCGCACGGCGCTCTCCGTTTCGTGCAATGCAATCATCAAGTTTGAACTCGCGAAGAAGCGCGGCGAAAAACCCACTCCCTGACCATGAGCCTCGATCCTGAAAACTTGGGAAAACTGATGGTTACCGCCGCCGGTGGTGTCCTCGGAAAGCGGTGGAAAACCGTCCGCCCCTACGCCGAGGAGGAATTCGCCAAGCTGGCCGAGACCCTGAAGTTTATCGAAACCGAAGTCCTCGCCCTCCGGATGTCGCCCCGGAAGGCCGCGATCCATCTGGAGATGCAAAAAGAAGCCGCGGCCACGGTGCTGCTGACTGTCCAAGGCCTGAGTAAGCTCGCCGTCGAGGAAGCGATCAACGCCGCCCTCGGAGTCGTCCGCGACACCGTCAACACCGCCCTGCGCTTCCCGTTGCTCTGATCGATCCGAGGAGCGGGCGATCTCCCAAGGTGGCGCGGCAAGTCCCTTTGCCGCCCGGCCGCCACCGATTCCCTCAATGGGCACCGAAAATTTGGAGGGCCCGCGTCCCTGCGGGCCGGGTTCGGCATTTACCCACGAAATGCACGAAAGTACACGAATGCCCTAAACCCGGAAACCGCCCCACCCAATCCCGATGTCACGTAATACGTGACGTGTGTTTGGGGACGAGAGCAGTGCCGAGCGAATGCCTTCCGGTCTCAAACCTTGGCCGGTGGATCGGTGCGCTCACATCAATATCTGCAGTCGGCCCCTTTCAGACTTGCCCGGCTAAGAGCTGGAGTGCGCCGAGTATGCTTGAGGTTAACAGATTCCCGCCAAAATCCATATCGCCCCCAAGGCCTGACCCTGTATTTGGCTCGGTTTCATGCGCCTTGGTCGGAAACTTGATCCGGAGATTTCTTCTCGAGCTTTTGCATCTCGGCATCGAAGTCGCTGACGTAAAGGCGATCTTGCACAATGCGGTATTTCTCGAACTCGATTTCAGCGTGGGCGTGGGCGATTTCGGCGGTGACTTGGCCGGCATCCTCCAGGATTTTCCGATCGGTGGCGTCGATGAAGCGATTGAGACGGGTTTCCCAGTCCTGCATGGTCATGGGGATCTGCCGCAGGGCCATGTCTTCCGCGACATCGAGGTAGGCGGAGACGAGGCGCTGGAGCTGGGCTAGCTCGCC
>Ga0208882_1001160_pt1 | contig 10564 bp, 8 predicted proteins | sample LakWasMet14_LOW5_2_FD_183862 | JGI IMG/M metagenome (GOLD analysis project Ga0208882, IMG submission 183862) | Freshwater sediment methanotrophic microbial communities from Lake Washington under simulated oxygen tension - Sediment Metagenome... | ecosystem: Environmental > Aquatic > Freshwater >...
ACCCAATCACCCATGACCAAACAATCCATTTTGGTGCGCAAAAAGCAATCAAGCGCCTCCTGTGGCGTACAGACCACCGGTTCGTTCTCGTTGAACGAGGTATTCAGCACCATCGGCACGCCGGTGAGCGCATTGAATTCCTCGATCAAATGGTAATAGCGCGGATTTGTTTTTTCATAGACGGTTTGCAAACGCCCGGAACCGTCCACGTGGCAAACGGCGGGAATCCTGCTGCGTTGTTCGGCACGAATCTGGTAAACCTGCATCATGAAAGGTACTTCACCATCCAGTTCAAACCAGTCCAGAACCGATTCACGCAATATCGAAGGTGCAAATGGGCGGAATGATTCGCGACGCTTGATTTTCAAATTCAGGATGTCTTTCATGTCGGCGCGACGCGGGTCGCAGACAATCGAACGATTACCCAGGGCTCTCGGGCCCCACTCCATGCGGCCCTGAAACCAGCCAATCACCTGGCCGTCAGCGACATTCGCGGCGACCTTTTTGCAAAGCAGTGTTTCATCGGAATATTTTTGCGTGACGCACGCCTGATCGGTAATTTCCTGCGAGCGTTCCTGCAGAAGTTTTTCAATTTCCGCATCGCCCGCTTCCGGTCCCCAGTAGGCATGATCCATCACGGGCCCGCGGGCACCGCCCAGTTCATGCCAGACCGCATAAGCCGCGCCAATCGCGCCACCTGCATCGCCGGCAGCCGATTGCACATAGATTTCCTTGAACGGCGTCTGCAGGGTTACCTTGCCGTTGGCGACCGAGTTCATGCCGCAACCGCCGGCAATGCAAAGCTGATCCATTCCGTGTTTCTTGTGCAGGGTATTGAGCAGATGGAAGAAAGCTTCTTCATACATCGCCTGGATCGAGCGGGCCAAATCCTTGTGGTATTGCTCGAGCGGCAAGTCCGGGCTGCGCGATGGCCCCAGCAGCTCGATCAATTTATCCGAGAAAAGAATACCGACCGATGGCGAACCGTTCTCCCATTCGTAATCTATTTTTTCTTTGTGATGACGGAAGTAATCCAGATTCAATTTGAAACCACCATCCGGCTCAAGCTTTACGATCTCGCGCATTTTTTCCAGATACTTCGGTTCGCCATAAGGCGCCAAGCCCATCACCTTGTATTCGTCGCCGTAATGCGGAAAACCCAGGTACTGCGTCAATGCCTGATAGAAAATACCGAGCGAATGCGGAAAGTAAACACGCTCCTCGACATTGATATCAATGCCGTTGCCGACACCCCAGGCGGCGCTGGCAAAATCACCGAAGCCATCCACCGAAACAATCACCGCTTTTTCAAACGGCGAAACATGGAACGCGGAAGAAAGATGCGCAACATGGTGCTCGACCGCATGCACTTTGCCCTTGAAGCCACTGCCAGGAAATGTCTGGGCCAGATGATCGGCAACGCCGGCGCGCTCGCGCTTGTTGCGAATTCGATCGAGCACGAAACTCAAATCCGGACCTTTGATAATCGTGTAGGCAAGTTTTTTTCCGAGATTCGCCTTGGAATCCTGATTGATTGCCAGATGCTCGATCGCCGACAAATCGATGCCCGCTTCTTTCAAACAATATTCAATCGCCTGGCTTGGAAAACCTGCCCAATGCTTGATCCGGCGAAAGCGCTCTTCTTCGGCAGCCGCGATTATTTGGCCGTCCTTGATCAGGCAGGCGGAGGAGTCTCCGTGAAACGCGTTGATGCCGAGAATAAAAGTCATGCTGCTCAATTTTTCCTGTAAGAATTCGTGAACCAATCCCAGGCCGTCGCCACTATCCCGTTCAAATCAGGATAAGTCGGTTGCCAGCCCAACACAGACCTTGCCAGTGCGGCGCTACCGACCAATGCGGCGGGATCGCCCGCACGTCGGTCAATGATTTGATAGCCAATTGGCATACCGGTAACTGCGCGGCACGTATTGATCACATCAAGCACCGAAAAGCCGGTGCCGTTTCCCAAATTATAAGCTTCGGCGCCAGATACTTTATTCGATATCAGGCGCTCGAGTGCCAGCAAATGCGCCTGGCATAGATCATTCACATGCACGTAATCGCGAATGCAGGTGCCATCCGGTGTCGGAAAATCGCCGCCGAATACCTTGAGTTGCGTATTCGCGGGATCGCCGCCTTGCTTGATGCGCAAAGCCTCGATCAAGACCAGCGGGATGAGATGCGTTTCGGGAAAATGCCGCTCACCCAATTGCCCCGAAGGATCGCAACCGGCCGCATTGAAATAACGCAGCGCGATACTTTGCAAACCGTCGGCAATGGCAAAGTCAGACAACATGCCTTCGACCACCATCTTCGTTCTGCCATAGGGATTCACCGGCAATTGCCGGTGGCTTTCGGTAATCGGTGTTTCCATCGGCTCGCCGTAAGTGGCGCAGGTTGATGAAAACACGATTTTATTGATTTCGCGTTCCGACATCGCCTGCAGAAGATTGGCGCTACCGGCGACGTTGTTCTGGTAATACTCGCGGGCTGCCGTTACCGACTCGCCGACATAGGCGAGGGCCGCAAAATGCATCACGGCATCAAAACCCTGCCCCGAAAGACATTGCCGGATGTCATCAATTTTCTTCAGGTCACCGACGAATAACTCGAATCCGGAAACGGCATCCGCGTGGCCGCGCGACAGATTGTCGAACACGACGACCTCATGGCCAGCCTGCTGCAATTGCCTGCACATATGCGAGCCGATATAACCCGCGCCGCCGGTGACAAGTATTCTGGAAGCCTTCATGGCATTTTCCTGCGCAAGTCATATTTCTTGATCATGATCATTCTTTGATAGCTCGCTTTCATCAGGCAAAACTGCAAGCCATTCCTGCCGTCAAGAAAACCCAAACGAAAAACATAGCTGTACATGAAATAGGTGAATGGCCGGAATGGCATTCGCGAAGCGATTTGCTTGATCGCGGCACGCCGCAGCAAACCATTGCCCGACAGTAAATCACCCCAGGCTATCGATTTTCGTTCATTGGCAACTTCGTACTCGGCATCCTTGCTTGAATAGCGATTCTGCCTTTCAAACCATTCATCGATGCCTTTCAGATTTTCATCGATCAAGTCACTACCCAATTCGAGAATATTGCCTTTTACTTCCTGCGTTTCGGCATGGCCGCGATTGATATAGCGAACCCGCTCGCGATGAATCAGTCTGACCACCCAGGTCGGATACAGACTCGAATATTTCAGCCATTCACCCCACATATAAAATCGTCTGCGCAGGCGAAATGCGCCCGTATCGGCAGGAGCCGACGGCAGCTTCGCCTTCATTTCATCGATCAGTTCCGGCGTTACCCGCTCGTCTGCATCGAGTATCAGAATCCATTCATGCGCTGGACTGCAATTATCCAGCGCCCAATTACGCTGATCACCAAAGCCGGTAAATTTATTCTGGAAAAAACGCGCGCCGGCTTTCCGCGAAATCTCTTCGGTCGCATCGGTACTGAATGAATCCACCACGATGATGTCGTCACACCAGGCAAGGGCGTCGAGACAAGATGGCAGGTGCAGGGCCTCATTCAGGGTAAAAATCATTACCGACACCGGTATGCCCTGGGTATTACCGTGCACTTGAGGTTCAAAACTCATTCGTAACTTTTTCCATTGGTGCTAGCTGGTGTTCTGCGGATAATTTTGCAGCACTCATCTCTCTTTCTCGACCGCATTAATACTCTCTCCATTACGCAGGAATCTGATACTGGCAGACCACCGTTGCGACGGTTTTTCAATTATACGATGCAATAGCCATGCAGCCACCATGCTGACAAACAAAGCGGCGACCAATGTGAACAGGTGCCCCAGCGGGCCGCTAAAAAATCGCGACCCCATGCTGATTACAGTTGCGCCAACGGGAATATGAATTAGATACAGCGAATACGACAAAGTACCCATCCAGCCAAGAAATACCCATAAGCGCCCCATGCCGGCAGCTCCGGAATTGATGCCTTTCCAGTGCGCAATGACGAATGCGGCAATCAGTCCCGCGACAGTCGCCGTCGGCCCCATCGTCATGAACGAAAAAATGGTCGCCACTGCAGAAAAAAGCAGCCAGATTCTGTACGTCAGAAGATTCGCATAGAGCTGAAACGTGCAAATGCCCAATACGAATAGAGGCAGATATTTCAGCAAGATATTTTCCTGTGCCGAGAGCAGGGAAATGGCCAATAACGAACCAACCGTAATTGCCCGTATGAAAAAGCGCCCATGCACCAACAGGGGAAACAACAATGCAATGCATAGATAGAACTGCAGCTCTATGGCAAGCGTCCAGTAAACGACGTTGTACCATTCATAATCGAGAAACGAACTCAGGTAGGCCAGATGTGAAAACAATCTGGGCAAGTCCAGTTCATACGGCGGCGCGCTTGAACCGGGAAGCAATGGCACCAGGAATGAAATAGCCAGAACAATGGCGATGCTTGCGAGATACGGCGGCTCCAGCCTGACCAGTCGCTTGCATAAAAAAGTTCCAAAATTCCTCAAGCGATATCCGCCCTTGCTCAAGGCATAGGGCAGCACAAAGCCGGATATGACAAAGAAAAATTCAACACCGGCCCAGCCATATTGTCCCGAGTATTTCAGCCACTGGGAAAGGATTTTGTCATCGACAAAATTCCCTGCGGCGGAAAAATGGAACCACACAACCGAAAGCGCAGCCAGTCCACGCAATGGGTCAAGAACCTCAATACGCCGCGATTCTTTTATCGGATTCGCGTCCAAATTCATATTATTTCTGGCGGATGCTTCATGAGTTTCAGGAAAAGTCATTGGCTTTGATGCTGTCCGGCATTTCCGTTTTCATCGTCAGCCATTGATATGCCGTCAACATTTCCTGGCCTACATGATCCCAGGAGTAATCCTTGAGCATCCAGTTCCGTCCTCGGCTTCCCATTTGATTAAGCGCTTGCCGTGGACAAGCCATGGCGTTGGCAAGTGCGGATGACATTGAATCAACGCCATGGTCTATCCACCAGCCGCATCCATGTTCTGACAAGCCCGCCCATGGCGCACCTTTGGTAGAGATTACCGGCGTACCTGCGGCCAGGGCTTCCGCCACAGTGAGAGCGAAATTTTCATTCAAGGTAGGCAACACGAACAAATCCGCCTGTCGGTACGTCTCTAATTTTTCCGGCCCATACACCGGAGCTTCAATCGACACATTGCTTATGCCCAGACTGGTTGCCAATTTTTGCAGTTGCTCGGCGTGATTATCTTCACTGGGGCCAATGATTCTCAACTTCCACCCGGCGCTTTGATTATCCAATCTTGACCAGGCATGGATAAGCTGGTCCAGTCCTTTCTTGGGATGAACCCGGCCCAGTGCCAACACCATTCTTTCCTGACTGGAAATTTCTTTTTTCAACTCCGGAACATCGATGCCATTGCGGATAATCGCAACCGGATTATTCAAACCGGCGGCCCTGATCTCCTGAAACTCGACCTCACTCGTCGCATGCAGCAACGCAGCCGATTTCAATGCGCGATGTTGCAGGGCAAGCCAGAAAGCTTTTTTCTTCAATCTTGAAAATTGCATCGCGGGTGCGCCGAGCATTCCACGCGGCGACAGTACGAAAGCTTTTCCCGCTTTTTTCGCGGCCCACGCCGGATAGACATTCGACATCAGCCAAAGCCCGTGGGTGTGTAGTATATCGACCGTCTCTGCCTTGCGGTTCAGAGTGCGGCGCATATCTCCCGACAGCCTTAGCTGGCTCAGCATTGGCGTTGCGGGGAAGTCCTGTTTGCAGGCAATGTAATTGACGTTTTCCGCCTGCATGGTTTCGGAGCCGTTTCCCAATGCCACGAGGTCAACTTCCGCATCGCATCGCGCCAATGCGGATGAAAGTTGCGGTACCGAATACGACGGCCCTGCCGCTTCATTGGCAATTGACGCGACCACTTGAACAATTCGCATCCTGCCGGGATTTTCAATATTCATTCGCTTCCACTATTCCAGTGAAATGCTTTGTCTGGCCGGCATCGCCGATGCATCCAGATTGTCCCAGCCAATATCGGCTGCATACACTTTCGGCAATCTCGATGCGGTGGTGCGCGCTTCGGTTTTTTTCGCGACTACGCACAGCGATTGTGCCAATTTATTTTTCAGGTATCGCGGGCCAATATCGTAAAGTCCGCGATACAGGTTCGTCAGACCGGTGCGGGCATAAGGCGAGTAGAACGTGGACTCGACGACGCTGAAGCCGCAGCACTCGACCAGGTCCACCAAACCATCCATCGTAAATACGTAATTGTGCCGGCTGTAGACGCTCGGCCTGAAGGCGGGCATTTTTGCCCGCACGCGAAACGGATTTTCCAGTTGCGAACCATTCGGTGTGGTGATGATCACGATACCGTCTTTTTTCAGCCAGCTATTGATGTTCAAAAGCAGATTATGCGGAGCACGAGTCACGTGTTCGATGATCTCGCATGCCAGCACCATATCCACTTCGGCGCCAATCGGGAAAAGAGTGCGTTCGAGATTCGCCGATATATTCCTGAAATGCTTCGGCTTGCCATTGCCGATATCCATTTCATATTCTTTGCTGGTGACCGGAATTTCATCCGACCAACAAATTATTTCTTCTGCACTGACCGTTGCTTCCAGTTTCACGCCGGGTTCGGCAACCAGTCTCGATGTCATGGCCCAGGGATGCCCGCCGAGTTCGACCAAACTGCCGCCGCCGTATTTCTTCACCATTGCCATGGTCGCATCGAACCGGGTGGCATGGTATTTCGCGTATCGGTCGATCTGTATCTCTTCGCCGTTGACTCGTAATGTCATATCAGTTTTCCTTTACTACCATTCGATGCTTGCCCGCCACCGTTGGCTCGATGCGGTCTGTACGTTCGATGGAGATTCCGCTTAATTGATTATCCACTTTCGCCATGCGTTGTCGTATCAGCTCGCAGGTTTCCTGCGACAGCGCGTGGTCTGCTTCATAACGAATCAATGGTAACAGGCCTTCACGCTGCACAATCTGGTAAGCATGAATGCCGGGCAAATCGCGTAGCACATGGGTAAAGGCTTCGGAATGGATTACCAGGCCATCGGGCAACACGACGGCGTCGTTACAGCGACCCGACACGGATTCGAATTCGGTAATGCATTCATCGGTATTTTTGCAGGGGATGACGGAATCTCCGACTGCGTATCGCAGCAAGGGCATTGCCCGTGGATATAGACTGGTCACTACGAGCTCGGGCGATGCATTTTTTGCACTATCCGAAACCATTTCCAGACGATGATGCAGCCAGAAAACATCATAGCCTCCGGCGATGCGCTCATATGCCATCGGCCCGGTTTCCACACTGCCATATTCCATTACGACCGGGCAGCCAAAACATTCGGCGATTATTTCGCGACTGTCCGATTTGGGAAAACCTTCGGCAGTTGCTATGACTACCTTAAGGTTCATCGCATGAATTTCTTTTTTTCTTTCGATATTGGCGCGGGCAAAACGATCAAGCGCCGATGAATAGGCAATCACGTATTTCGCCCGGCTTTTTTGCAAGGCCCTGGCTGCCTGATGCAAATCTTCCGGCGATAATTTGTAGGCACTCCAGCGTGTATAGCCCAAGGCCCAGTCCGCAGCGCGGCGCCGCAATCTTGCCAGCGCACCGCCGAAGCCGGTACCGAATAAATGTCCGTGCCCCCAGATCATGAAAAGCCTGTCCTCCGGACGAACTCCCAATCTGCCGCGACCCAGCCATAAATCTAGTGCCGCGAAATTCGATTCGGATTTGAAAACGGGAAAGCGAATGGGCTCCGCCGTGGTGCCGCCGGTGGATCGCCATTGCACATTGGCAGCATTCATTGATACTTGTTGCAAACGTCTTATGTCGATTTTTCTTTGTACCGGCACCAGCCGCTTAAAGGCTTCCCAGCTTTCGAAAGTATCGGGCAGCTGCAGTTGCTCGCGTTGCGACCGGGCCCATGATGAAAGCTTGAGACTTGATTGCCAGGATGAATTCAATAATTCGAGTTGCTGATCGGCGACATTTCCATGATTGGCCTGGTATTTTTCCGCGTATTGTTTGAGCCGTGACTCCAGGTGCAGGGATCGTATTTTCATTCTTCGCCCTGCCGATCAGTCACTGGTACATCTAAGCCAGAGCGCACTCGGAAAATGCGTTCCCTCAGCGGCAGCCAGACCATCGACATTTCCCTGCGCATCGTAATGTGGAAAGAACTCCTTGAGCTTATCCCTTGCGCCATAGTGCAGCATGCTCAGGCAGGCCTCGATGCGATAACGGGAATTACAGGCAAGGAATGCCTGCACGAGTGTACTTTCGACATGGAAAAACAAATCCGCCGAAATGACCCTGCGCGGATAGTCGTAGGGGAAATAGATGTCATGGAAATGCACGAACACGCCCGCCGACAGCAGCGGCAGCACTTCCAGCACCATGCGGTTTACTTCGCTTCCCGGCTTGACCGCATGGGTCGAATCGATGAACAACAAATCGCCGGCCTGCAACTGGGTGAATATGGATATATCCACTTCCTGTGCCGGCTCGGCAATCAGCTTGATGAGTCCGCTCTTGCTTTGTGCTTTAAGGTAATCGGTGGGATAGGGATCAACGCAGATTATTTCCGGCGTGTAATTCGCATCCTTGCCGGCGGCAATAATGACGGCAGTGGATACGCCGCACCCCACTTGCACGACACGAGCGGGCTTCCATCTGCGGATAAATGCGTAAAGAAATTCAGCTTCAATTTCGCCATAGCCGCCATCACTGCCATTTTGCACGATGGCTTCATGGTGAACCCTGCGGGTTTTTAGAACCTGGCTAGTTTCAGCAGTAATGCAATCGGCCGCAAATTCAGTCTGAGTCCCGATAGCACTGCCCTGCACGCCGGCCATGCTCGATGGTGTGCGCCAAGCGGATTTTCCACGCAACTCGGAAATATCGGGCACGGATGAATAAAAATGCTTCGGCAAAATATTGAAGCCCAAACGCTGGCCAAGGACAAACATGAAATGCAGCCATGATTTTGCGTAGGTCTTGAATTTACGAATCAGCATTAGTCCTGCCCAATAATGTCAATGAAGTACCGCTCATCCCAACACGCCAAGAATATGCTTTTTTAGCCGATCCTGATAAGCCTCTGCGGTGAATTTTTCTGCCAATCGCTTCCAACCGGCTTCGCCATAAGCTTTTGCCTTGTCCGGATTGGCCAAAAGCATCTTGATCGCTTTCTCCAATTCATCAAGAGCAATCGGCTGCTTTACCAGCAAGCCGGTGACGCCATCGACGACGACCTCGGCGGCACCATCGTCATGGCAGGCCAAACAGGGTTTCGCGTAATTCATGGCCTCCAGATGCGCCAGGCCAAATCCCTCCTGACGACTGGGCATGACATAGGCAAAGGATTTTTTGTATAGCATCTCGAGCTGCTCGCTTGGTACTCGCCCGGGAATGAATATGCTTGCGGCACAATGCAAGGCCTTCGCAATGGAAACCAGCTCCGTCAGGTCGGAACCGGAACCGACAAATACCAATTGGCATTCGGGAAATTCCTGCACTAATTTCGGAAAAACAGCCAGCAGTTCGCGATGGCCTTTTTCACGTTCGGTGGTATCCATGCGGGCTACCAGCAACAAGACCTTGTCGCCCAATGCTCGCGAGACGCCATCTACCGAGTCGAGTGATATTTCGGAAAATACTTCCCGCACCGCACTTTTTGTCATCACAAATTGCGCCGGCAATCCCAGTGGACAGGCGACTGCACGTGAACCGGAAAATCTGCCTTGCATCCTTTTCAGGGTGTATTCCGAATTCGTGATGACCAAATCAGCGGCACGATAAAGCCAAATACTGGTGCGCCGTATACGCCTGCAGCTTTCCGAACCATGCGCGAAAATGACGATTTTCGGTCGCAGGAATTTCGGGATCAACAGAATGGGCAAGGCAAGGCGAACATGATCGAACACCATGACACGAGTACGCAGCATGCCGGCCAGCATCGCAAGGATAAAGGGCAATTTCCGACTGCCGAATGTACGATAATTTTTGCTCTTGCTTTCGTCTTCATTCAAGGCCAATGCCTGTAATTCCAGACCCTGCGATAGCGAAACGGCTTCCAGAGCAGCAAGCACATTGGTGTTGGCAGAGGCAATGCCACCCACGGCGCTCTTGATGCCGGTGGCGCAAAACATTATTTCGGGCCGATGCAATTTAAAAAGACTCATGGCTTAACTATAGACGAGTTTGCAGGTGCCGACTTTAGCGAATCGAGCAAGGCCGCCACGGCTTTTCCGCTGCCGTATCGGGTCATGTGTCCGCTGTCACTCACCAGATACATATCGTTTTCCCTGTAGATGCATTTTCCTTCACGGCAGAACGGCAGAGTCGGATCAAAAAAACGGGCTTTCGGCGAGGATTTTTTTATCTCGCCATTTACCGCTGCCGAAAATGCCAGCTCGGCATAACCAGCATCGGCGTTTTGATGTCGTAATTGGGAGAAATAAAACTCGTCCGGATAGGTGAAGCCGTACAGCGGGCTTTGTCCAACCAGCACAACCTTGATTCCATGCTCGGATAATTG
>Ga0208882_1001162_pt1 | contig 10551 bp, 8 predicted proteins | sample LakWasMet14_LOW5_2_FD_183862 | JGI IMG/M metagenome (GOLD analysis project Ga0208882, IMG submission 183862) | Freshwater sediment methanotrophic microbial communities from Lake Washington under simulated oxygen tension - Sediment Metagenome... | ecosystem: Environmental > Aquatic > Freshwater >...
CGGGAGATGCTCCATAACAATCGCTCTCCTCATTAAATCAAAATCCCCATGAATTACTGGCTAATGAAATCCGAACCCGATACGTTCGGAATTAATGATCTGTACAACAAACCCAACCAGACCGAGCACTGGGACGGCGTACGTAATTATCAAGCCAGAAACATGATGCGGGACGACATGAAACTGGGCGACCTGGTTTTCTTCTATCATTCCAACTGCGATGTGCCGGGCATAGTCGGTATCATGGAAGTTGTTAAAGAAGGTTATCCCGATTTTTCCGCGTTTGTTCCGGACGACAAGCATTTCGATCCCAAAAGCGATCCTGAGCATCCCCGCTGGATAATGGTTGATGTTAAATACGTCAAAACGTTGTCCCGCACTATTACGCTTAAAGAATTAAAAACTCACGAAGAACTGGCGGATTTGGCGCTGGTAAGACCCGGCAACCGGTTATCGATAATGCCGGTGAGTAAGGGGCAGTGGGAGTTTATTCTTTCGTTGGAGTGAGAAGGCGAAATCTTATTAATTATGGCTTTTCGGTAACTGCTTCCAGACGATCATCGGCACATCATTAGTCAGCTCTGGCACTTATGCGGGGCAACATTAACAATGCCGAAGAAACGGTAGATTTGTATGTCGGCTTCCTTTCACAATAAGTAATAAATTAAATGTTGTGCCACTCATGAAACAAGCAGTTCAACTTAGTGTGCTTGCGGCTGTAAATATTGGTATTGCTTTCGTTTTTCAGTGGTATACCCTTACTCAATTAGGGGCAGGAATTGAAACTGATGCATTATTTGCTGGAATGACGCTTCCGCAATTTGTATTGGCGGTAATTAGCGGATCGTTAATGCACGTTTTAGTTCCTCTGTTAGCAGGAGAAAATACAGACAGTTTAAGGCATGATGCTTGGGGATTTTTTATTCTTGTGGGTGGGGGTTTTTGTTTACTTGCAACTGTTCTGTATGTATCTGCCACATGGTGGATACCCCTTACAGTACCAGGCTTCAGTAGTCAAGGGCAGGCATTAACTGTCGATTTAACTCGCATACAGCTAGTTGGCATGGTATTTTCCGCAGTCAATGGTGTTCAATGGGCGACTTATCATGCTCAACAAAAGTTTATATGGGCTGAATTTTGCCCAATTATATCCAGTATATTGGGTCTGGTACTACTGATTTGGTTTCTTCCTATTTACGGTGTAACAGCAGCAGCATGGATTAGTACTTTACGGATAGGATTACAAACTTTGCTGCTACTCCCTGGACTAGGAAAACCTGTTTGGCCTGATTTAAAAAGTTCATCAATAAGAGCAGTATGGCGACGAATCAAACCTTTATTATTAGGAACAGCTTATTACAAAACAGACCCATTTGTTGACCGTTTTTTGCTTTCTACTGCTAGTAGCGGCAGCTTGTCGTTGTATTATCTTGCGCAACAGATGTACAGTGCTGCAACTCAAGTTATCAATAAATCTATCGTTTCCCCTGTAGTGCCTGTATTAAGTAAACTTCATAAAGAAAATGATAGAAACGAATTTTGGAAAGTTTATCGTCGGAAACTATTCCAGACAAGTATGATTGGTATCTTAGGTTTTTTCATTCTAGGTCTGTTTGGGCAATGGATACTCACTTTACTTATCGGACACGGTAATATTACTACTGATAATGTAGAGCACTTATGGTGGATTATGATTTCACTGAGTGGAATGTTTATCGGAGGAATAGTAGGGCAGATCGTAACTTCTGCTTTTTATGCTATTGGCAATACTAAAACTGTAATTTATATGGCTGTTTCTAATTACACTATTTATATTCCTGTAAAAATAATAGCATTTAACATTTGGGGAGTGTTTGGTTTAGCAATTTCAACAACTATCTATCTAATGACCAATATGGTTTTGCTCATTTATCTTTTTTCAACTTCCCGATTTTAATTAAGTTCGTTATATGTTTGACTACCAAAATCAAGATAAAATTTTCCCTCCTTGCCCAACTTGTAATGGCAGTCAATTTCAGCAACTTGCTGACAATGATCGTTATAATATGGGTATCAAAACTGTAGGCTGTCTTCGATGCGGTCTGGTTCAAACATGGCCAAGACTTTCACCAACATCAATGTCTTTATTTTATCAAGAGCATTATCGCCAATATTATCAGGCTGTAGCCACTCCAGATAATAACTACATCAAAAATTATCATAAAGATGAACGTCTCGCTTACACGGCTAAATTAATAAATTCTAATATTAAGTTGTCGGCTGGTATGAGAGTGCTTGATGTTGGGTGTGCCGAAGGAACTTTATTTGCTAATTTAAAATTGCACTGCAATGATAAATTGGTGCTTGTAGGTATAGAACCATCAAAAGATTACGCAAGTTACGCACGGAAAATGACGGCATGTACAACATATTTTAGTTTGGATGATCTAATCTCTAACGGAGACAATAATTTTGATCTTATTATCGTTAATCATGTACTGGAACATGTTGATAACCCAGTGGTTTTTCTGCGGCAGTTAAGAGGATTATTAGCTCAAAAAGGCAAATTATTTATTGATGTGCCAGATATCTCTTGCTATTCATCATTACTAAATTTACATATTGCGCATATTTTTCATTTTTCAAAGCAAACACTTACGGCGGTATTGAAAAAATCTGGTTTTGAAATTATAGCCTCTGAGCAACATGCCCCGCCTTATCATCCTCGTTCATTATGGTGTTTTTCTGAAAAAGCTGAATCCGAATCTTGTGATTTCCAACAAAGCAAAGAATCTGAAATTATTCCTTGGAAAAAAATTAAGTGGATAAATATGCTAATACCAGTTTATCTTCTGAAAATGCGTTTACGACAAAACAGCCTTATTATGCTTTTTTGGAACAAACTACATAATAGAACCAATATATTTAATTAGGTGGATTTTCTACTAATTAATCTTTAAGAATCAAGGAAAACCTAATGATTAAAACCCAACAAAAAAATACTATTGGACAAAGAATAAAGAAATCAAAAAACGCTTTAGTTAGCTTATTGCGCAAATATCGAAAAAAAATGTTCAACCGGACTCTTCCGCTTAAAGGTTACACACCCTATTCTATAAACACTAAATATTTAGACATGTTAGGTGATAATGATCTTGACCAGTTAAACAATATATTAGATTGGAATTGTTTTACTACTGACAGTCATGGTAGGCGTTTTGGAATGGCAGCGTGGGGAAGTAAACGTGATAAACCTGAAGTTATTCCTGATCGTCGAATCATCATGATGCATGAAAAATTCAATTTAGCTGATAAGCGTGTTCTTGAGGTTGGGTGCTTCGAGGGGATTCATTCTTTAGGGTTGCTACAGTATACCGATAGAGTAACGGCAATTGATGCTCGGATGGATCATGTAGTAAAAACTATTGTCCGATGCGCTATGTTTGGCTATCACCCAACAGTATTTAAATACGACATTGAAAAAATACCTGCGGATGCTTCTCTATTAGAAGCAGATTTTATTCACCATGTAGGGGTTTTATATCATTTAAGTGATCCAGTTAGTCATCTTCTTGATTTGGGTAAATATATTAAGTTTGGAGTAATGTTAGATACTCATTATTGCCTGCCTGATGATGCTACCGAAACTTATCAAGTAAATGGACAGAAATATTCCTACAAGCGTTATCTTGAGCATGGAGAAAAAGAAGCATTTTCCGGGATGTATGATCATTCTAAATGGCTATTAATGAATGACATTGTTAAATGCTTACAAGATACGGGTTTTGGCAAGGTAGAAATTGTTGAGCAAAGACAAGAAAGAAATGGCCCTAGAGTATTATTGTTTGCAGAGCGGGTTTGAAATAGAGTCACTTAATGAAAAGTTTTTTTGATTGGTATAAAGACAGAAATGAGAATGAGCGTCCTTGGCTGATATTAGGCAAAGGGCCTAGTTATGATAAACATGTAGATTATAATCTAAGTGATTTTAACTTGATGTCGCTAAACCATGTCGTAGATAAAATGGAGGTTGTCGCTGCCCATATTATTGACTTAGACGTCGCTATCGCATGTAAAGATGCTATTAATAGGAATGCACAGGTACTCGTAATGCCTTGGGTACCTCATGTAGAAAATCGGGCAGGGTCTTGTAATTTATCTGAATTAGTGAAGGCTCATCCATTTCTTGCGCAAATGAATGAAGAAGGACGTTTACTATATTATAACCATTTGTCAAAGCGTAAATTTGGGGATAGTCCATTAATTGAAGTTCGCTATTTCAGCTCTGAGGCAGCGATTGGTTTGCTTGCTAAGTCAGGAGCAAAATATATTCGCACTTTAGGTATAGATGGTGGTACAAGCTATGGTAATACTTTCTCCCAGTTAAAAGACATAACATTATTATCAAATGGGCGGAAATCATTTAATAAACAATTTGGACAGATGGCGAAAATAATTATGACAACAGGGGTAGATTTGGCACCTTTGGACATACCAAGTCCAATTAAAGTATTCGTTGCAACAACGGAAGTTCAGATGCTCGCTGTTAAGGTTTTAGAATATTCTATTCGTAAACATGCCAGCATGAGTGTTGAAGTTTTTCCTATGCATTTAGGAGGAATTGATATTCCACGCCCTAAAGATCAGAAGAATTGGCCGCGAACACCATTCTCTTTTCAACGTTTTATTATTCCAGAATTAACTAATTATAGTGGGCGAGCTATTTATTTAGATTCAGATATGCAAGTTTTTAAAGATATTAAAAATCTTTGGCAGTTACCTTTTAATGAAGCCCAGGTTCTTGCGGTTAAAGAACCAAAAGAAACTGGAAGAAAACCGCAATTTAGTGTGATGCTGTTAAATTGTGAAAATTTGAACTGGAAAATTCAGGACATTGTCAGCAAGCTTGATTCAGGTCAATTATCATACGATAAGTTAATGTATGACATGGTGGTAGCAGAGAGTATTAAACGGGAAGTAGATAGCTCATGGAACTGTCTTGAACGATACAATGAAAATGAGACAGCCTTGCTACATTATACCGATATGAATACTCAACCTTGGATTAGTAGTGAGAATCCATTAGGTTATTTATGGTTTAGAGATTTGTTTGAAGCTATTGATAATGGATTTATCACTTTAGAATACATAAAAAGTCATATAGATCAAGGATATGTTCGCCCGTCCTTATGGTATCAAGTAGAACATAGACTTGAAGATTCTTTATTGTTGCCAAAGATAGCTAAACAATTAGATAAAGATTATAAAGCAGCATTCACTACGATTCATGCTCATGGTGCTCGTCCATGGATAACGGTAACCGCTTTTCTCAAAGCTTTGTTACGTCATATATCACGCAAAATAGGTTTTAGTCGTCGTTACAAGCAAATACAGGCACTTCTTGATCGTTCATAAAAGCCGCTTAGTTTCACTTTCTAAAGAAAGCGGTGTTCGCTTTGATTATTAAAAATACAGAAAATAAACCTAATAGCGTAACGATTTTGCTCTCAACCTATAACGGTAGCAAATTTCTCAAGCAACAGCTCGATAGCCTATATAAGCAAACTTATCCGAATATCAAAATCTTAGTGCGAGACGACGGTTCTACTGACACAACACGAGAACTTTTGAAAGTTGAGCATGAAAAAGGGCTTATAGAACTAGTAAACGGGCATACCAATTTAGGGGTAACCCTTAGTTTCTTTGAGTTATTACATAAAGCAGTGCAAACGGATACTGAATACGTCGCTTTTTGTGATCAAGATGATGTCTGGTTACCTAATAAGATAGACAGTGCAGTTTCTGCGCTGTCTATACTTTCCGACCATCCGGCTTTGTACTGTTCACGTTTACAAATTGTTGATGAACAATTAAACCCTATAGGGATGAGTTTTACACCAAGAAAAATTGGTTTTGGTAACGCCTTAGTCGAAAATATTGCTGTCGGTTGTACCATGGTATTGAATCGAAAAGCTATCCTCCTGCTTTGTCAGCAACGATTCCCAAGTGAGGTATATATTCATGATTGGTGGTGCTATCTGGTGCTTAGCTGTTTTGGTGAAATTATTTTTGATGACAAGGCGTTGATTCAATACCGACAACACACAGATAATGCGATAGGTGCTGCAAGTACATGGGTAGGCGTGTTAAAACGAAAACTTGCTCGATTGTTTAGCGGTCGGTTGTGGATTAGTGAGCAAGCGGTGGTTTTTCACTCACTGTTTGCTGAGCAACTTTCCTCTAGTCAGCGCGAGCTTTTAGAATTATTGCTTAAGGCAAAAACCTCGTTTTGGCATCGGCTATGTTTAGCGCTGTCTAACGGTGTCTGGCGCCAAAAAGGCGCAGACAATTTGATTTTGCGGATTGTCATTTTAATGAATCGCATTTAAGGGGATTGCGTGTGATTGTTGCTATTACTGGAGGCACAGGGTTTATTGGTAGGCATTTGATAACCCGGCATATCGCGCGTGGCGATGAAGTCCGTTATCTCACGCGCAAAGCCTCTGTTCCAGCCATCGAAGGTGCAACCGCTATCATTGGTGATTTAGGTGTTGTGGATAGTTTGCGTCCTCTAGTGCAGGGTGCAGATGTACTGTATCACTGTGCTGCTGAACTGCATAATGCCGAACGAATGCACGATGCCAATGTGTCGGGCACTAAAAATCTGCTTACTGCGGCACAAGGCGAAGTTAAACGCTGGGTGCAACTTAGTAGTACAGGTGTTTATGGCAGTAAACCTGTGCATGATGTCAATGAAGATACTCCGATTAATCCTGTCAATGCTTATGAACTGTCTAAAGCTGCCGCCGATGAATTGGTTTATCAGGCGATGACAGAAGGATGGTTACAAGGCGTTATTCTCAGGCCGTCTAATGTGTACGGCGTTGATATGCCGAATCAGTCTTTATTTCAACTGATTAACATGATAAGGCGTGGCTGGTTCTTTTTTATTGGTGAAAAAGGTGCAATAGCTAACTATATTCATGTGGAAAATGTGGTTGATGCCTTAATATTGTGTGGCACAGCGACTTTACCAGCTAATGCTCGCACTTATATCGTTTCGGATTTTCGGCGTCTAGAAGATTTTGTCGCCATTATTGCTGGCGCGTTAACTGTTCATTGTCCTAGCAAACGAATGCCCGAGTCATTCGTCAGGCTGATAGCTCGCTTAGCAGATTATTTACCCCGCTTTCCTTTGAGTTCATCGCGTGTTAACGCGCTGACTTATAGATATCACTATCAAACATCAAAAATTGAGTCGGAATTAGGCTATCAGCAGCAAATTTCGATGGAAGCTGGTATTAGCGAATTGGTACGCTCTACCAAGCAAAAGCTAAAAGTGGTCAGAGTAGTCACTGCTTCTTATGTTGTGCCTTGGCATTTAGGTAATACTTTAAAAAGAATTGATGGTGACTTTGAAATGTGTGTGGTTGGTCAAGGGGTGTCAAGTTATCAAAATGACTATCCTGATATTAAATGGGTCGATATTGATTTGAATCGGAAGATTAATCTCCTCGCCGATTTGGCCTCCTTATATCGCTTATGCCGTTTTTTCCTTAGCTATAAGCCCGATATTGTCCATTCTATTATGCCTAAGGCTGGCTTGCTCACCGCGTTAGCTGGCTTTTTGTGCCGCGTCCCGGTTCGTATTCATACTTTTACCGGACAAATTTGGGCAACTAAAAAGTCTACAGCGAAGTTGTTTTTTTATGCCCTGGACAAAATCATTGCCACCCTAAATACCGTGTGCTTAACAGATAGCCCTTCACAGTCACAATATTTATATGAACATTCTATTAGCTACGCAGGTAAGCCATTGCCTGTATTGGGTGATGGTTCATTGTCAGGGGTTGATTTGACGCGCTTTGATTTGGCTCGCTTGAAACAACCTGCCACGCAGTTGGCTAAAGAATTGGGTATCAGTCAGAAAAGTTTTGTATTTTCTTTTATTGCCAGAAAAACCCGTGACAAAGGTGCAATTGATGTGATTAAGGCCTTTGCCCAAGTGGTGAAGGAGTATCCACAATGCTTGTTGTTATTTGTAGGCCCAGATGAATCAGAAGGCGAGTTGGAAACTTTAATGACCGAAACGCCAGAACTATTTAATAACGTGCGTTGTATTGATAAGGTTGATAATCACGAATTATTTTTAGCGGTTACTGATGTGTTGTGTTTGCCGAGTTATCGAGAAGGTTTTGGTACGATTGTGATTGATGCTGCGGCTTTAGGTGTGCCAACCATCGGCTCACATATTGTCGGGTTAGTCGATGCTATTGACAATAATAAAACAGGGGTTCTATTTCCTGCTGGTAATATTAATGAGCTTACTTTAGCTATGTTGTCCTTTTTAAAGTACCCTGCTCAGCTTAAATCTATGGGTGCGGCTGCTCGGCAGCGAGTTGAATGTTGTTTTTCCGCCGATAAACTATATGCCGACTTAAAACGATTTTATTTTGACATGTCGTAGATTGTTAAATTTTGAGTCTCGCGGCAAGGCCCAAACATTAATCGCAGAGGTGAATGGCTTTGTTAGGTAATTATGCTTGTGCGGTGTGTTGACAGAAGAAATCACTGCGCTGATATAAGTCTTATTATCGTTCATTTAAGATAAACAACTGCGAGGAATAGTCCAGGCGGTGAAAGCTCGGGTTTTGGACTTATTTTCTAGTGAAAATTGCGACAATACTGCTCGAAATTACAGCGGGTTATTCTAACCTTATAGTAGATATTTCTATTTTTAAGATGTGGTGCTTGAGAGGCGATACAAGTAAAGAGTAAATGAAAGAAACGATAATGTTAATGAGTGAGAATGGCCCCATCGAGCAGGTATTGCATAACAAAGTCTTTGTGCAAGGATTTGATGGGGGCGGCACGCGCTGCATATCGTTTCGGTGGCGCCTCGAAAATATTGCTTACGATTGGAGTCTATGTGACTAAACGAGCTTTGATTACTGGTTCAAACGGTTTCATTGGTCAGTATCTTTGTCGGTCCTTAAGGGACTCGGGGTATACGATTAGAACGTTGAACCGGCGTGTTGATAATCAGTGGGGCAATGGAGTGTCGCTGGATCTGTCATCCACAAATTGGGATATCAATCCATGCGAAGGAATTGATACTATTTTTCATTTGGCAGGCAAAGTGCATTCTTTAGCTGAGGCAATGCAAGATGAAGAAGAATATTGGCGCATTAATACTGAAGGAACTCGTAAACTTCTAGAAGCCGCTCAGCAAGCCGGAGTTAAGTGTTTTATATTCTTCAGCAGTGTCAAGGCCGCTGGTGATTGTGATCGACAGCCTATGGATGAAACGGTGGCAACCCTTCCAGATAGCGGGTATGGCCAATCTAAATACGATGCGGAACAATTGGTCTTGCATGGTGGCTACGTGCCGCATCCGGTCGTGATTCGGCCCTGTATGGTGTATGGTAATAGCGATAAAGGCAATCTGCCCCGAATGATTAAGGCCATCCGGAAAGGTATCTTTCCACCTTTACCGGAACTGCATAACCGCCGGTCGATGGTGCATGTCGAGGATGTGGTTGGGTCGGCATTGTTAGCGGCTGAAATGCCCGAAGCTGCTGGACAGGTTTATATTGTTAGTGACGGGCAAACTTATTCAACCCGTAAAATTTATGACTGGACTAGGGCGGCTTTGGGGAAGCCGTCGACGTCATTCAGTATTCCTGTGAGCTTGATGCGAGCATTAGCCAAAACGGGTGATGGCATCGGATATTTGCGCGGCCAGCGGTTTTTTTTCGATTCCGATGGGCTTGATAAGCTGATAGGCTCGGCATGGTATTCATCGGCAAAAATAGAACGTGAACTGGGCTTTAAGCCGGTGCATGATTTGCCTAGTGCCTTGCCCGAAATTGTGCGCTATCTGAAGTCTATGGAAATTCCTCTTCGGTAAGTGCTCCTGTAGCCATGCAGTTATTTTAATAACGGTATGTCCATTCTCACTTACGGTCAAGCTGATCAGTTTGGTTAAGCGTTATGCCCTGAAAAATAGGCTGTTACGTGTTCCCAATGTCAGAAGCTTGCATGCTACCCCACGGAATCAGGGGCTTGGTTGCAGATATTGATCAAAGAAACAGTAGGGTACTGAAGTTCTATATATCTGGATATAAGCTTACAAACTTAAGTCGCTGCACAACTAACATATTGATTATAAATAACTCTAGAGCTGGGCATTTGACCGAAGGTGCTTCTGAATGTTATGCTGAACTAGTATATCCCGCAAAGGACATGCCGGTCTAAATTTTTCCGGTCAGTTTTAAGCAGGCCGAGTTCGGCTGCTAGTTTGCCCAATCATCTTCAGTTGGTTAGGTTAAAGTTAGATTAAAGTAATAAGCTATAGTCAAGCTATGTGCTAATGTTCTTGTTCGTCAATTTAGATTTAAAAGTTGACCGTATGAGGCATTCAGCGCAATGGCAAGTTCCCCGGGTAAGTAATCGTACTCATTGAGTAAAGAAACTGCCTTCTCTATATTGAGAACTGTTGAGCAACAGGCTGACCCTTAGACTGATTGGCAACAAGATTTCGGATTTTCATAAAAAACGCAAATACACCCT